>Ga0335072_10011284_pt1 | contig 12808 bp, 8 predicted proteins | sample Lox_Sample_21_FD_206725 | JGI IMG/M metagenome (GOLD analysis project Ga0335072, IMG submission 206725) | Soil microbial communities from Loxahatchee National Wildlife Refuge, Florida, United States - Lox_Sample_2.1 | ecosystem: Environmental > Terrestrial > Soil > Wetlands | place: USA: Florida...
TTCTTTACAGCGTTAACCACAGCAATGATTGCTAACGAGTTTAGCCGGGGAGTTAGCCATGTTCGAGAGCTGGGGACGCATCATCTTCCGCCGCCGGCGGCTGGTACTGGCCGCCGTACTGATCATCGTCGCGCTCGCCGCGCTCTGGGGCACAGGCGTGTTCGGCAGTCTGCAGTCGGCCGGCGGCTTCGTTCCCCCCGGCAGCCAGAGCCAGCAGGAGGCAGACCTCGCGGCGAAATCCTTCGGGCCTGGAGGCGGGGACGCGGTGCTGCTCTACACCAGCGCGAGCCAGGCGGTCAGGTCACCCGGCTACAAGGCAGCGGTGACCGCCTCGCTCGCGCGGTTGCCCCGCAGCCGGCTTACGTCTGTGCAGACCTACTGGTCCACCGGCTCGCCTGCGTTCATCAGCGCTAACGGCCGGACCACGTACGCGCTGCTCCAACTCGCCGGACGCGGCGACGCAGCCAAGATCAAGAGCTTCGACGCGATCCAGGGAGAACTCTCCGCACCGGGCCTGACCGTCCAGGCTGGCGGCCAGATCCCCACGGAGGCGGCGATCAACAAGGAGGTAACGAGTGACATCGGCCGGGCCGAGGGCATCTCGCTGCCAGTGCTGCTTGTCCTGCTGCTGGTCATCTTCGGCAGCCTGGCTGCCGCGAGCCTGCCGCTCGCCGTCGGCGGGATCGGCATCATCGGGTCGTTCGCGGCGCTCCGGCTGCTGACGCTGGCGACCCCGGTCTCGATCTACTCCATCAACATCACCACGATCCTCGGCCTCGGCCTGGCTATCGACTATGGCCTGTTCATGGTGGGCAGGTTCCGCGAGGAACTCCGGCGCCAGCCCAGCGTGGAGGATGCGCTCGCCAGGACCGTGGCGACGGCCGGCCGCACGGTCGCGGTCTCCGGGATTACGGTCGCGATGGCGCTGGCCAGCCTGCTGCTCTTCCCTGAGGTGTTCCTGCGCTCGATGGGCTACGGCGGCGTCGCGACCGTGCTGGTCGACATGCTCGCTGCGCTGACCGTGCTGCCCGCTCTGCTGGGGCTGCTCGGCCACCGGGTCGATGCGCTCCGCATCCGCCGGTCATTGCGCGGGACCGTGGCGCCTGCGGGGAGCGGGGCTGCGGTCATGGCAGCGCCGGGGGCGGCCTCGCAAGAAGCTGAGGCGGCCGGTGGCTGGTACCGGCTGGCGCGCAGCGTCATGCGCAGGCCCGCCGCCTACGGGCTGGTCATCGTCGTGTTCCTGCTGGCGCTCGGCGCCCCGGTACTGCACATCAGCTGGGGCGGCACCGACGCCAGGGCGCTCCCGGCGACGGCCCCTGCCCGCCAGGTGACGCAGGCGCTGAGCCGCGACTTCCCCGGCAATGTCTCCGCGCCGATCGAGTCGCTCGTCCGGTTCACCGGCCCGGTCGCTGGCTCGCCGTCCCGGCAGTCGGAGCTCGCGGCGTACGTCGGCACGCTCCGGCAGGTGCCCGGCGTGACCGGCGCCCAGCTCACCGGCGTGACGGGCGGCACTGCCCGGATCGACCTCAGCTACCGTCCCGATCCGCTGTCCGCGCAGGCCCGCCAGATCGTGCAGCGGGTCCGCGGCATCGCACCGCCCGCGGGCGCGCGGGTGTACATCGGCGGCCAGTCCGCGCAGCTCGTGGACGAGCTGAGCAGCCTGTCGGCGACGGTGCCCTGGATGGCCCTGGTGATGGCGGCCGCCACGTTCGTGCTGCTCTTCCTGGCGTTCGGCTCGGTGGTGCTGCCGGTGAAGGCGATCGTCATGAACCTGCTGTCGCTGTCGGCCACCTTCGGCGTGGTGGTCTGGATCTTCCAGGAGGGTCACCTGTCCGGGCTGCTGCAGTTCGCGCCGACCGGGACCATCGACCCGACGATGCCGATCCTGATGCTGGCGATCATCTTCGGCCTGTCGACGGACTACGAGGTGTTCCTGCTGTCCCGCATCAGGGAGCGCTACGACCTGACGGGGCGGAACGCCGACGCAGTCGCCAGCGGCCTGCAGCGCACCGGCGGCGTCATCACCAGCGCGGCCCTGCTGCTGGTGATCGTCGTGGGCGCGTTCTCCGCCTCCGGCATCACCTTCATCAAGCTGATGGGCGTGGGCATGATCGTGGCCCTGATCGTGGACGCCTCCATCGTCCGGGTGATGCTGGTGCCGGCCACCATGCGGCTGCTCGGCCGGGCCAACTGGTGGGCCCCGGCGCCGCTGCGGCGGCTGTACGCCCGCTACGGCATCCGCGACAGCGACGACGGGGCAGCGGCACCGGTCCGGCCGGCCGCGAACGTGCCTGCCGGGTAACAACCTGCCCATCCCGGGAACGGGCTGGAATCGGCCTGGCGGAAGCTTGGTTGTGACCGGTCGTGCCGGGTCCGCACTGGACCACTTCGAGCTCTCGGAGGCCTGCCGTGAAGTACGTGAACCTTGGCTCAACCGGACTGCGGGTGTCTCGCGTCTGCCTCGGGATGATGAGCTTCGGCAACAACAGCGAGCGGGCCTGGGTGCTCGACGAGGACGCGGCCGAGCCGATCGTCAAGGCCGCGGTCGAGGGCGGCATCACCTTCTTCGATACCGCGGACACTTACTCGGGCGGCGCGAGCGAGGTGGCAACCGGCCGCCTGCTGCCCAGGTTCCTCACCAGGGATCAGTTCGTGCTGGCGACGAAGGTGTTCATGCCGATGGGCGAGGGCCAGAACGACCGCGGGCTGTCGCGCAAGCACATCATGTCCGCCATCGACGCCTCGCTGCGCAGGCTGGGCACGGACTACGTCGACCTCTACCAGATCCACCGGTGGGACTACCACACGCCGATCGAGGAGACCATGCAGGCGCTGCATGACGTCGTGCGGGCCGGCAAGGCCCGCTACATCGGCGCGAGCAGCATGCACGCCTGGCAGTTTGCCAAGGCCCAGTACACGGCCGACGCGCACGGCTGGACCAGGTTCGTGTCCATGCAGAACCACTACAACCTGGTGTACCGCGAAGAAGAGCGGGAGATGATCCCGCAGTGCGTCGACCAGGGCGTCGGCGTCATCCCGTGGAGCCCGCTCGCCCGCGGCGTGCTGGCCGGGAACCGGACCAGGGAGGGCGCGCGGAACACGGTCAGGTCCGGCAGTGACGCGTTTGGCGACGCGCTGTACAAGGTCCCGGCCGACTTCGACGTAGTCGAGCGGTGCATGCAGGTGGCCGGCGAACGCGGCGTCCCGTCCGCGCAGGTCGCCCTGGCCTGGCTGCTGCACAGGCCCGGCGTGACGGCGCCGATCGTCGGCGCGACCAAGCCAGGCCACCTGGCGGACGCGCTTGCGGCGCAGAGCCTGTCGCTGTCGGCGGAGGAGATGCAGCGGCTGGAGGAGCCCTACGTTCCGCATCCCGTGCTCGGGCACATCTGAGCGGGCTGCCGCCGGGCAGACGCCCGGGCATTCTGGCGACGTGGCTGTGGTACGGGTCACGGCAGTGGCATGCTCAGCGCATGGGGAGGTAACTGCCCGTTCCCGGCTTGCAAGGGGTGAAGGAGAGCTGATGGCGTTCCAGGGCTGGCCGGAGGAGGCCCTCGACTTCTACGACGGGCTGGAGGCCGACAACTCACGCACGTACTGGCAGGCGCACAAGGACATCTACGAGACCTGCGTCTACGAGCCGATGGCGGCCCTGCTGGCGGAGCTCGAGTCAGAGCACGGCGAGACGAAGATCTACCGCCCGTATCGCGACCTGCGGTTCAGCCGGGACAAGACGCCGTACAAGACGGCCTGCGGAGCGCACGTCGGGCAGGGGTACGTGCAGTTCTCCGCGGCCGGGCTCGCCGCGGGCACGGGCATGTACGTCATGTCGGCTGGTCAGCTGGAGCGGTACCGGGGAGCGGTAGCAGCCGACTGGAGCGGCTCACAGCTTGAGGATGTCATCGCCGCGCTGGCTAAGGAAGGGATCGACGTGCACGGCCGCGACTCGCTCAAGAGCGCACCGCGCGGCTATCCCGCTGATCATCCGCGGATCGAGCTGCTGCGGCACAAGGGGCTCGTGGCGTGGAAGGAATGGCCGGTCGAGCCGTGGCTGGGGACTCCGGCCGCCAAGCAGGAAGTGGCGGACTTCCTCGCTGCCAGCCGGCCGCTCAACGACTGGCTGGGCCAGCATGTAGGCCCGGCCGACGACGCCCGCCAGTAGCGGCGGGCGTCGCCTGGCCGAGGCAGCTACTGCTGGGGGACCTCGGTCATCAGGTCGGCCGAGGTCTCCATCCCGGCGCGCCAGACGGACCGGGCGATGATCTTGTGCGGGTCCACCCGGCCCCGGTACCGGCCGGCGATGTCGGTGATCTCCTCGAGCAGGCCCTCCGACAGGGTGGTGGGCTGCAGTCCGAGAGCGAGGAACTGGTCGTTGCGCACGATCAGGTCGTTCTCGTCAGCCTCCAGCCGCGGGTTCGGCAGGTAAGCGATCTCGCTGCCGGTCATGTCGCCGATCATCTTGGCCAGGTCGAGCAGCCGGTGCGTCTCGGTGACCTGGTTGCGTACCAGCACCTTGGAGCCAGCCTCGGGCGGGTTGTTGATCGCGATCTCGATGCACCGGACGGTGTCCCGGATGTGGATGAAGGCGCGGGTCTGGCCGCCGGTCCCGTGCACCGTGAGCGGGTGGCCGATCGCTGCCTGCATGAGGAACCGGTTGAGCACGGTGCCGTAGTCGCCGTCGTAGTCGAACCGGTTGATCAGCCGCTCGTCGCGCGCGGTCTGCTCGGTCTGCGTGCCCCACACGATGCCCTGGTGCAGGTCGGTGATCCGCAGCCGGTCGTTCTTGGCGTAGAACGAGAACAGCAGCTGGTCGAGGGTCTTGGTCAGGTGGTAGACCGAGCCGGGGTTGGCCGGGTGCAGGATCTCCCGCTCGAGCTCGCCGTCCGGGGTGGGGACCTTGACGGCAAGGTAGCCCTCGGGGATGGGCGCGCTGCCCGACCAGCCGTAACCGTAGACGCCCATCGTGCCGAGGTGCACGAGTGAGACGTCGAGGCCGGTCTCGACGAGCGCGGTCAGCAGGTTGTGCGTGCCGCGGACGTTGTTGTCGACGGTGTAGCGCTTGGTCTGCTGGGTGCGCATCGAGTACGGCGCGGCCCGCTGCTCGGCGAAGTGGACGATCGCCTCCGGGCGCAGCTCCAGCAGCAGCGCGACCAGCTTGTCGTACTCGGTGGCCAGATCCAGGTTCACATAGCCGATCTCGCGGCCCGAGACTTCCTTCCAGGCGCTCAGGCGCTCGCTGATGGGCCGGATCGGGGTGAGGGAGTCGACCTCGAGCTCAACATCGATCTTCCGGCGGCTCAGGTTGTCGACGATGGTGATGTCATGACCACGATCGGACAGGTACAGCGACGTGGGCCAGCCACAGAATCCGTCGCCGCCGAGAACCAGAACGCGCATACGTGCTCCAAAGTTTGCTCTACTGCTCGAACAGGGCCCGGTGGTCCATGCCGCCGGCCGTCAGTCTGACCGTGAGAGCGAAGCCCTCAACGATGGCGTCCGTGGCAGTGTACCGGGCGATTTAAACCGTGATGGTCATTTCACTACCGCTATGTGAGGCGACCGACAGCGGAGTCTTCCACCTCTTCTCTACCGCCTGCTGAGCGGGGCCCCGACATCGACCTTCCCTCCAGCATGACCCGCATGCGTCCGGCAGGCCAGCGCGAACAGCGGATTGCCAGCTAGCAAACAGCGCATCTGCAGGTGCAGACCAGCTTTCTTTACCGCAGAAGGAGTGCGGGACAAGCCTGCCGGCCAGCGCGGCGGCCATCAACGTACACCACCGCTCGGGCATGCGGGCCGGTGGTGACCGGGCGCGAGGAGCAGGATGGGAGTCATGGCAGAACGTCTTCGCGGTGAGACCAGCCCGTACCTGCTGCAGCACGCGGACAATCCAGTGGACTGGTGGCCGTGGGGTGACGAGGCGTTCGCGGCTGCTGCCGCGCGGGACGTGCCGGTGCTGCTGTCGGTCGGGTACTCGGCCTGCCACTGGTGTCACGTCATGGCGCACGAGTCGTTCGAGGACGAGCAGACTGCCGCGATCATGAACGAGCATCTGGTCGCCATCAAGGTCGACCGCGAGGAACGGCCGGACGTCGACAGCGTCTACATGACCGCTACCCAGGCGATGACGGGGCAGGGCGGCTGGCCGATGACCGTCTTCATGACGCCGGACCGGGAGCCGTTCTTCTGCGGCACCTACTTCCCGCGCGCCCAGTTCCAGCGGCTGGTGCTCGGCGTGGCCGGGGCCTGGAACGACAGCCGGAGCGAGGTGCGTTCCCAGGCGAGCCAGATCGCAGCCACGCTGGCCGAGCGGGCGGCCGCTTCGCTCGCTCCGCCGTCGGCCGCCGGTGACGGGCAGGCCGACCTGGTGCGCATGCTCGGCGACGCGTGCGGGTCGGCAGTGGCTGTCCTGGCCCGCGAGTTCGACGCGAGCCGCGGCGGGTTCGGCCGAGCGCCGAAGTTCCCGCCGTCGATGGTGCTGGAGTTCCTGCTGCGGCACTCCGAGCGGACGAGCGGCCCGGAGGCGGAGCAGGCGCTGGCCATGGCCGAAGCTACGGCCGCAGCCATGGCCAGGGGCGGCATGTACGACCAGCTAGCCGGCGGCTTCGCCCGGTACAGCGTCGACGCGGACTGGGTGGTCCCGCACTTTGAGAAGATGCTCTACGACAATGCGCTGCTGGCCCGCGCGTACGCGCACCTGTGGCGCCGGACCGGCAGCGCGCTGGCCCGCCGGGTCGCGGAAGAGACCTGCGACTGGCTGGTGGCCGAACTCGGGACGGCCGAAGGCGGCTTCGCGGCCGCGCTCGATGCCGACAGCGACGGCACTGAGGGCGCGTTCTACGTCTGGACGCCAGCGGAGCTGACCGCCACCCTCGGGGCAGAGGATGGCCGCTATGCCGCTGACGTCTTCGGTGTGACCGCCGCTGGCACCTTTGAGCACGGCGCCTCGGTGCTGCAGCTCCGCGCTGACCCGGCCGACCGTGAGAGGTTCGTCACAGTGCGGTCCGGCCTGCTGGCTGCGCGCGCCAGGCGGTCCAGGCCCGGCCGGGACGACAAGGTAGTCGCAGCATGGAACGGCCTGGCGATCGCGGCCCTGGCTGACGCCGGACTGCTCTTCGGCCGGCCGGATCTCATCGCGGCGGCCACTGCCGCGGCCGACCTTGTCGTCCGGGTGCACCTGAGCGACGGCCGGCTCGCGCGCACGTCCTCCGGCGGGCGGGCGTCAGGCACGGCCGGCGTGCTGGAGGACTACGGCTGCGTGGCCGCGGGCCTGATCGCGCTGGCGGGTGCGACGGCTCCGGCTGGACCCGGCGGCCCGGCCGACGGCCGCGAACCGACGGCTGGTCGCGGCGCAGCCGGCTGGGTCGCAGTCGCCGGCGAACTGCTCGACACTGCGCTGGCCCGGTTCGGCACCGGAACGGGCGGCTTCTACGACACGGCCGACGACGGCGAGCGGCTCATCTACCGGCCGTCCGATGTCGCTGACGGCCCCAGCCCGTCCGGCACCTTCGCGGTTGCCGATGCGCTGCTGAGTTACTCGGCGCTGACTGGCTCGGTTCCCCACCGCGAGGCAGCGATCGCAGCGCTGTCCAGCCTGCCTGATCTGGCCGCCAGGTTCCCGCGCGCGGCCGGCTCGGGGCTGGCAACGGCCGAGGCCGTGCTGTCCGGGCCGATGGAGATCGCGATCGCGGGCCCGGCGACCGCGCAGCGGGCGGAACTCCACCAGCTGGCGCTGATGGCCGCTCCGCCGGGCGCGGTGATCGCGGTCGGCGCCGGCATCGGAGACGGCGACGGCAGCGGTGCGGGCGCGCAGATTCCGCTGCTCGCCGGCAAGGGCGCGGTGGATGGTCACGCGGCCGCCTACGTATGCCGGAACTTCAGCTGCCAGGCGCCGGTCACCGAGCCGGACCAGCTGCGTGCCGCCCTGCGCTGACCGGCTGTGCCCGTTTCCCGTTGTTCGCGGCGTCGTTTACCAATCGCGCGCCAGAAGTTTGCCAAGGGTTCGCCTGGTAGACAGCCCGGTCAGAATTCCTTGTATCAGCATAGGATTTTGCTGGAGTGTGGACGGATCCACTGTGCAGGTGCATCGTGGGACGAAGGCTCGGCGGTGCCAGTTGCAGGCACCGGCCGGGCAAGTGATCGGGCGACGGAAGGGTGTGACTGGTGCGCGACGGAACTCGCCGCCTGCGCGCCGCCCTCTGGGTAGCCGTCGTGCTGGGTGTTGTCGCGGCGTTCTCGCCAAGGGTGGTCGTCCCGCTGTTGCCGCGGACTGCAACGGCCGCGCACAGCGCGTCCGGGGAGAGCGCAGCCGGCGGCCGGCTAGCTAGCCGCGGCACGTCCGGATCCGCCGGGGCGACTCAGGCACCTGCAGCCGGCAGCGCCGAGGCGTTGCGGCGCTACGCCGCCGTACTCAGTGACATCGGGAAGACGCCGTCGTCGGCCTCGCACAATGCGGTCGCCCAGGCTGCGGCCGCCCGCAAGCAGGCAGGTCAGACCGAGGTAACCGCGGCCCAGAAGGCCGGCGTCTTCCTGCCCGGCCAGACTGGCGCCGCAACCTCCGCCGTGCGCGCCGGACGGCTGTCGGACAACAGCGCGGGCCCGCGGGTCCGGCCGCTCGGCACGCTGCGGCAGGCCGATCTCCTAGTGGTCGCGCCGTCGTCACTGCCAGCCGCCTCGGTGTCGGCCATCCGTAAGCTGCCAGGCGTGACGGCCGCGAACCAGCTCGACGCCGCCCGGATCAAGGTGAACGGCGGATTCGTCGCCATGCTCGGCGTTGACCCGTCGACCTTCCGAGATTTCGCCGCGAAGCCGACCGCCAAGTCGACGGTGCTCTGGCAGAACGTGGCCGACGGCGGCATCGCGGTCTCGTACCTCATGGGCGAGCAGGAAAAGCTCCCGATCGGCGGCACCGTCGAGGTCGCAGGCGCGCGCACCGAGGAGCTTCCGGTCGCTGGCTTCGGGACGGTCGGCATCAGCGGCGTCGACGCGGTGGTGTCCGACGCCGTGGCCACTTCGCTCGGCATGCCGGCCGGGAACGCGATCGTCATCAGCGCCCCGCACGCCCGGCTGAGCACATTGATCCGGCAGATCAGGCACGGGCTTCCGAAGGGTGCCTCGGTCGCTCCGCTGGTCGGTCAGGCGCCCGCCCGCGGGCTGCCGGTCACGCAGGGCTCGGCTGGCGCGCTCGGCCTGGGCGCAAGCAGCGGGCCGGGACTGACAGTCGCGCAGACGAGGGCGTTCCTCACCGCCGCGCTGAGCAGGGTCGGCATGCGGTACGTGTGGGGCGGTGCCGGTCCCTACGTGTTCGACTGCTCGGGCCTGGTCCAGTGGTCCATGCGCCAGGCGGGCATCATCATGCCGCGCGTCGCGGTCAATCAGGCGCAGACCGGCCCGCGAATTCCGCTGTCCGAGCTCGAGCCTGGCGACCTGCTCTTCTACCACACCGACCCGACGGCGCCCACCTACATCTCGCACGTAGCGATCTACCTGGGCAGCGGACTGATGCTGCAGGCGCCCGAGCCGGGCGAGGACGTCGAGGTCGTGCCGGCCATCTTCGGCGGCGGGTTCGCCGGCGCGGTCGAGGTCTTCCCGCGGATTGCGGCCGTCGTGGCCGCCAACTCGCCCGAGTAAGCGCACGCGCCGCCTGCCAGGCGCCCGAGACCCCCTGCCTGAGTGCCGACACCCTGCCTGAGTGCCGACACCCTAGCGGTTTCCTGACCGCAAGCTACGCATATCGGGCGGGCGACCTCAGCAAATCGCTAGGGTGTCGCGAGCTGCGAGCGCAGACCCGGTCTTGCTGCTTGCGCGCGCTCCGCAACGGTGTAATCATAATTACATGACTACTTCGAGCGAGAATACCGGCGCCGGCTCGGCGGACGACGGACTGCGCGGCTGGTTCACCGGCCGTCTCCCGGCCGGCTGGTTCACCGCCGCGCCGGAGATCAATGTCGACCGCGAGGAGATCACGATCGTCGGCAAGCTCCCCGACACTGAGGGAGCGGCCGAGGGCACCGCCGCGGAGTCTGCCGCGGCGGCTGACGGCCGGAGCCGCCGGTTCCGCGAGGAAACCCGCGACCACCGGATCGAGATCGCCCGCGAGGCCGAGCACAAGTTCGGCCGGAAGGTTTCCTGGGGCGTTGAATGCAATGGCCGCAGGGTGATGTTCACCACGTTTTCCGTTCCGGTTATGACGAGGCTACGGCAGGCCGAACGGCAGGTTCTGGACACCCTCGTCGATGCCGGCGTTGCCCGCAGCCGCAGCGACGCGCTCGCCTGGTGCGTGCGCCTCGTGGGCGAGCACTCGGAGACCTGGCTGGCCGATCTGAGGACGGCCTTGCGCAAGGTTGAGCAGGTCAGAGCCGAGGGACCTGGCTAAACGGCCCGGAGGAGACGGCTGGCGCGGGCGCCTCAGCGAGCGTCCGCGCCGCCTCGCGTGCGCCACCATGGGAACGCAGCCGTCCCCATAACTGCGGCCCGTAAGTTCGCCGGGAGACGGACGGTCACGTTTCCGGCGTGAAAGATTGTCGTCAACTGCGGTAATCACGACAGTTCTTTCGGAAGGCTTCCCTCATACCGGCTCGAATTGAATCGGTCAAGCCGGGGTACACTCCCAAAATCCCGGCTCTCAGGGCCTAGCGGCCGCGTGCCTGCCGGGTTTCTCGCAGCGGGGCTACCGCGAAGCCTTGAGGAGGACCAGTCGTGGCGTCTGAGGTCAATACGGCGTCGATGGGCGACCTTGAGGCAGTCCTGGATGAGGCGCGGCTGAAGAACCCCTACGTGCGCGAATACGTTCGGCACTGGGCAGAGATCACCGGAGCTGACCGCGTCGAGGTGATCGGCGCATCGGACGACTCGCGGCTCATCAGCGAGTCACTTGCGGCCGGCGAGATCGTGCCGGCTGGTGAAGGGCGCTATTACTCGCGCAGTTACGTCAAGGACACCGCTCGCTCTGAGGAGCGGACGATCGTCGCAACCGCCAATCCGGCCGACAAAGGTGTTTACAACAACTGGCGGCCGTCGGCGGAGATGCGCCCGATGGTCACCGAGCTGATGCGCGGCGCCTCGGCGGGCAAGACCATGTACGTCATCCCGTACCTGATGGCACCGCCTGGTTCTCCGCTCGAGCCGTATGCCGTCGGGGTGGAGCTGACCGACCACAGGACCGTCGCGCTGCACATGATCCGCATGGCGCGCTGCGGGGTCGAGTACGTCAACAACCTCGCCGACCCTGACAAGTTCGTCCGCGGCGTGCACGTGACCGGCGACCTGGCGAATCTCGGCCAGGGCACGCCAGAGGACAAGCGGTACTTCGTGACCCTGGCCGACGAGCGGACCATCCTGCATTTCGGCTCGTCCTACGGCGGTAACGCGCTGCTGGGGAAGATCGCGCATGGTCTGCGGCAGGCGGCCTACGACGGCTGGGTGTCGGGGGAGTTCCTGTCCGAGCAGTTCATGCTCATCGGCATTACCGACAAGCAGACCGGCCGTACCTGGCACATCTGCGGCGGATTCCCCAGCGCGTCCGGCAAGACCAACCTGGCCATGATGCTCGCGCCGGACAGCCTTGGCGACCGCTACCACGTCTCGTTCTACGGCGACGACATCGCGTGGCTCCGGGTCGACCCGGAGGACGGCAGGATCTACGCGATCAACCCGGAGTTCGGGGTCTTCGGGGTTGCGAAGGACACCAACGAGGTGACCAACCCCACGGCGCTCCGCTCCGTGGGTCCCGGCACCCATGTGCTGTTCACCAACGTCGCCTACAACGAGAACACCGGTGCGGTGTGGTGGGAAGGCCGGACGCCGCAGCCGCCCGCTGACCTCGCCGGCTGGCGGGACTGGACCGGTCAGCTGGTCTGTGACCGAGCCGAGGCCGACACGGGCAAGCCGTGGGCGCATCCCAACAGCCGCTTCACCACCTCGCTGACGAACGTGCCCAACATCGCGCCGGACTTCGAGAACCGGAAGGGCGTCCCGATCGACGCCATCATCTTCGGCGGCCGTACGCGCGACCGCGAGCCGCTGATCCGGGCGATCACTGACCTGGCCGAGGGGGTCTACGACGGGCTCACGCTCGGCGCTGAGGCGACGTTCGCGGCCGAGGGAGTGGACGGCCAGCTGCGGTACGACCCGATGTCGATGCGGCCGTTCATGTCCTACCCCGAGGGCGCCTACGCCGCGCACTGGCTCCGCATCATCGGCGAGGCCACCGTCAAGCCGATCTTCGCTCACGTCAACTGGTTCCAGCGCGACCCGGACGACGGTCACTTCCTCTGGCCGGGTTACCGCGAGAACCTCCGGCCGCTGCTGTGGCTGATGCAGCTCAAAGACGGTGAGGTCCAGGGCGTCCAGACGCCGGTGGGCATCGTCCCGGCTGCCGGTGAACTCGACCTGGAGAGCGTGGCCATCAAGCCCGCGGATCTCGCCAGGATCCTCAGCATCGACACCGAGCGATGGATTGCCGAGATGGGCCACCGCGAGCAGCTCCTCGCCCAGTTCGACGGCCTGCCTGAGGAGATCTGGGAGGCACACCGCCGGGTCGCTGCGGCGCTTGCCGCGACCCGGAACGCCTAGCGCAGCTACGAGGGGCTCCGCCCCTGGGGTCTCCAGAAGGCACAGCGCCAACCGGGGGCTCCGCCTCCCGCCCGTCCCCCGGAACAGCCCTCAGCCGGGGCTCCTTTACCTGCGGCTCGCCGCGGGGCAAAGGCCACGTAACAGGCCGGCCAAACCACCAGCGTGGGGGGTGTCAATTCCCGCCAGGCCGATGTTAACGTTCCGTTATGGGGGCACTACGTTGCGTCGATGGTTCCGT
>Ga0335072_10011285_pt1 | contig 12808 bp, 8 predicted proteins | sample Lox_Sample_21_FD_206725 | JGI IMG/M metagenome (GOLD analysis project Ga0335072, IMG submission 206725) | Soil microbial communities from Loxahatchee National Wildlife Refuge, Florida, United States - Lox_Sample_2.1 | ecosystem: Environmental > Terrestrial > Soil > Wetlands | place: USA: Florida...
CTCCCAGCGCGCCATTTCCGGCCATATCCGCCCCGAGTTTTCCACCGGTCGACCGATTTTCGCTCCGCGCCTCCAATTGTCGAAGCTCTGGTGCAATTCCTTCCCCGACAACAGCTTGCCGCCAGCCGCATTCCCCGTCTCCCGGCGCTTTCCACAGTCTCCGCAAGTTCTCCACAGCCTGTTTTGCTGCACATCCCTCAGCCACCCTTTTAAGCTGGATTGCCATGGGAAAGATTCTGGGCGTCGTCAACCAAAAAGGTGGAGTCGGCAAAACAACCACCGCCATCAACCTCTCTGCATGCCTGGCGCTCGAGGGCCTCAAAATCCTTCTCGTAGACTGCGACCCCCAGGCCAATGCCTCCTCCGGCCTCGGTCTCCAGCGCGACGACAACCGCCACTCCATCTACGACGTCCTCGTCGGCAACTCCCCCGCCGAGCAGGTTATCCTGCCCACCGAGATCCCGACCCTCTCCTTGCTTCCGGGCTCAAAGAACCTGACCGGCGCCAACGTCGAGCTGGCCACGGCCGAACGCCGCGAAATTCGCCTGCGTGAAGCCCTCGCCCCGGTCAAGGTTAACTACGACCTCGTCATACTCGATTGCCCCCCGGCTCTTGATCTCCTCACCCTGAACGTACTGGTTGCCGCCAACACGCTCATCGTCCCCATGCAGGCTGAGTACTTCGCTCTCGAAGGTATCTCCGAACTCATGTCAACTCTCGAACGCGTCCAGGCCGCCTTTAATCCCGGCATCCGGATCGAGGGTGTGCTCCTGACCATGTACGACGATCGCACCAACCTCGCCCAGCAGGTCACCGAGACCCTCCGCGATTACTTCAAAGACGGCCTCTTCCATACAGTGATCCCCCGTAACGTCCGCCTGGCCGAAGCGCCCAGTCATGGCAAGCCCGTAGCCCTCTATGACGCCCGGTCCCGCGGTACTGAGGCCTACTTTGAGCTGACAGGCGAATTCCTGGCCCGCAACAAGATCGAAAGCCCGGCCAACCTCGAGAGAAAAGCCGCCGCCGCCGCTGCCGCCACTCGGCCTAAGCGTGAGGTGCGCTTTTGGCCGTACTCCTGACCGGCGCTTCCAATCACAACGCCGGAGATGAACCGGCACACGCACAACGCTGATTCTGAAGAGAAGGACCCGGTCAACCTGCCGGGGATGAGGTTTTGAAACGATGACCACCGCTGCCGCCGATCCTAAACGCCGCGCCCTTGGCAAGGGCCTCGATTCTCTGCTCCCGCGCGTCCACGCAACCGCCGCACCCACGCACGCGCCTGCGCCCACTGAACAGGACGGCGGCAAGCCGCGTGAGATTCCGATCGACCAGATCGACCGCAACCCATTCCAGACCCGCGGCGAGATCGACAGCGCGGCGCTTGCCGAGCTGGCCGCCTCCATCGTCGCCAACGGCGTTGTCCAGCCCATCCTCGTCCGGCCCCTCGCCAACGGCCGCTTCCAGCTCATCGCCGGCGAGCGCCGCTGGCGTGCCTCAGAACTGGCGCAGAAGAAGACCATCCCCGCAATCCTCCGCCAGGTCTCGGACGAGCAGGCCATGGAGATCACCATTGTCGAGAACCTGCAGCGTGCCGACCTGAACCCGATGGAGCAGGCTCGCGCCTTCGAGCGGCTCTCCCGCGAGTTCCACATGACCCAGGAGCAGATGGCTTCACGCACCGGCAAGGATCGCGCGTCAATCTCTAACTTCCTTCGTTTGTTAAAGTTACCTTCTGGAGTGCAGAAGCGCGTCGAGGGTGGCGAGATCAGTTTTGGCCACGCCAAGGTGCTCCTCAGCCTCGAACACGCCGAGGAGATTGAGAAAGCTGCCCAGCGCATCGTCGGGCTTTCGCTTTCTGTTCGTCAGACGGAGACTTATATTCAGGGGCTGTTGAACCCCGAAAGCAAGAAAAAAGAGCCAAAACCCGAGCCGCCTGTCGACCCCAATGTCCGCGAAGTGGAGGAGAAACTCCAACGGGCTCTGGGACTTAAAGTTCACGTCGAAGACAACAAGGGTCGCGGCCGCGTGATCATCGAGTACGCTGACCTGGCCGATTTCGACTCTCTGCTTGAGTCCCTCGCCGGCGAGTAATCAGCTCTTTCGCCGCGGGGAATGCTGTCTGCCGAAGATTCATGGCGCCGGAAGAATCTCTGTCTATGTTTTTGCGGCTTTGGCGGGAGTGTTGGCGTCTATATACCGTCAGACCTTTAACTTAAGCGCAAATCGGCCAGCACGTTTGGCTCAATCGGCACGGTTCCGGGAGCAGGCATGGCAGAGCCTTCGGCCAACGCAAAGGCCAAAGAGCGGGACGCTGACAGCGAATTTCATTACGAGCACTGGACGCCGCGGTTCAATCCGTGGGTGATCGCCTTTACCGTAACCCTGGCCACTTTCATGGAGGCGCTCGACTCGAGCATCGCCAACGTCGCGCTGCCTCACATTGCCGGAACCCTCGGCGCCAGCTACGAAGAAGCCACCTGGGTTCTCACGTCCTACCTGGTTTCGAACGCAATTGTGCTGCCCATCAGCGGGTGGATCGCTAACCGCATCGGCCGCAAGCGCTTCTACATGAGCTGCGTTGCGCTCTTCACGGTCTTCTCATTTCTCTGCGGGCTGGCGACAACCCTCCCCATGCTCATCGTCTTTCGCGTCATTCAGGGCGCGGCGGGCGGAGGCCTGCAGCCCAGCGAGCGCTCCATCCTGGCTGACACATTTGCCCCTGAAAAACGCAGCCTTGCCTTCGCTCTTTATGGAATGGCCGTCGTGGTGGCGCCGGCGATCGGGCCGACCATCGGCGGCTGGATCACCGACAACTACACCTGGCGCTGGATCTTCTTTCTCAACATTCCGGTGGGCATCCTTTCGATCGTGCTTACGAGCCGCATTGTCGAAGACCCGCCGTATCTCAAGCGGGCGCGCAAACGCACAGGCAGCATCGATGGCATCGGCCTTGGCCTGCTGGCGCTCACCATCGGCGCGCTGCAGATCATGCTCGACAAGGGACAGGAGGACGACTGGTTCAGTTCGCGGTTCATCGTGTCCTGCGCCATCATCGTAGGCGTCGGCCTCATTGCACTGCTCTATCGCGAAGCCACCGCAGAGCACCCGATCATCGATCTCTCGCTCTATCGCAAGCGCAACTTCGCCATGAGCCAGCTGGTGATGGTGGTCATTGGCGCGTCGCTCTATTCCACTACCGTGATGATTCCCCAGTTTCTGCAGGAGATGATGGGCTACACCGCCACGGACGCGGGCATGACGCTCTCCGCTGGGGGCCTGGTGCTGATCGTTCTGCTGCCCATCGTCGGGTGGCTTGGCCAAAAGCTGGATCCGCGCCTGATGATCACTTTTGGCTTTGCGCTGCTCTCGTTTGGCATCTGGCGCATTGGCGGGCTCGACCTGGGAATCAGCTTCTCCAACGCCGTCAGTTGGCGTGTCATCATGGTGCTGGGCATGCCCTTCCTTTTTGTGCCGATCAGCGTGATGTCCTACGTCGGCATTCCTCAGGAGAAGAACAACGAAGTCTCAGGACTGACCGCGCTGGCGCGGAACATCGGAGGCAGTCTCGGGGTTTCGTTTATCAGCACCATGCTGGTGCGGCGGGCCCAGGTCCATCAGGAGTTCCTGTCGGCGCATGTCTATCCAGGCTCGACGCAGTATCGCATGATGCGGCAGGCGATGACGCACATGTTTCAGACAGGTAGTTTTTCTTCCGCCGGTGCAGCGTCGCGCGCGGGCGCGCAAATCTACAACCAGATGGTGCAGCAGGCGCGCACGCTGGCCTACATCGACACCGTGCATGTGCTGGTTGTGCTGCTCGTCTGTCTTATCCCCATCGGCTACCTGATGAAGAAGCCGCGCTTCCGTCCCCGGGCTGCGGCTGCCGTCGAGTAAGAAGCGAGGCTACAGCGGTTTCACAATTGCCTTACACCAGAGCCGAGATTGCCGAGCGGCTTTTTCATCAGGAAAAAGCCACCCTTTGGAAATGCCGGAAAGTGCACGTGAATTGTAAAACCGCTCTAGTCCACGCGCAGGGCTTCGACGGGATCCACGGCTGCAGCGCGGCGCGCCGGAAGATAGCTTGCGAGCCCGGCTGCGAGCGCCAGCACCAGCGGGACCGTGCAGTACGTGAGCGGGTCGAGCGGGCTGATTCCAAACAGAAGTGACCGCAGCCCCTGCATCAGCAATGCGGCTGAAGCCAGGCCGATCGCGACGCCGGCGCAGGTCAATACCAGCGCCGAGCGCACAAACATCCACTGCAGTTCCCGCTTCTGCGCACCCAGCGCCAGCCGGATGCCAATCTCGCGTGTGCGCTGGGAAACGGCGTAGGCAATCACGCCGTAGATGCCGATGATGCCGAGCGTGAGAGCCATGGAGCCCGCAATCGCCAGCATCGCCAGCGTGAACGAAGTACGCGCCATCGATTGACCGTACATCTCCTGCATCGTCTGGACTGACGCCACCGGCAGGCTGCTATTCACTGACCAAACCGCTTGCTGTACCTGGTTAATGAAGTTTTCTATCCCGGCGCGATCGCTGTGGATGGCGAAGCGAATGTTGCGCGCGGCGGCGATTGCCGGTTGCGAGGCGTAGGGATCGTCAAGCATCGCCGGCCAGTAGATGATGGCGGGCGCCTTTTCATCGACCCCGTGCTGGCGCACATCCTGCACGACGCCGATCACCTGCTGCCAGGGCATGTTCGTGAACTGGCGCACGCGCTTGCCGATGGCGGCAGCGGCGGAACCCCAGTTCTCCCGGGCGTAGTTTTCCGAGACGATGACGTAGTTTCGCCGGCCATAGACGTCGGTCCATGTGTAGTCGCGGCCCGCGACCAGGTGGGTGCCCATCGCTTCGAAGTATCCGGGCGAGACATAGTTGTAGAGGCGAATCGGCGGTTCACCCCCCTCGTAGTTCTTGCCTTCGACGCGGATCTCATCCCAGTTGGCGTCGAAGCCCTCCATCGGAAATGAAGTGGCAAAGCCGACGGAGGAGACGCCGGGAATTGCAGCGATCTTGTCCGCGATTTCGTTCTCGGTGCGCGTCACCATGAGCGGATCGCGCATGAGGGTTTCAGGAATGGACATGCGCATCGTTTCAACATGAGAGGGATCGGTGAAGCCCGGTTGCACGTTGCGCAGCGCGGCAAAGGTGCGGATCATGAGCAGCGCGCTGACAAGAAGCACGAGTGCCATGGCGACCTGTGCCACAACGAGCGAGTTGCGCGAGCGTTGGCGGTCGCGGCTGGTGCTGGAGGTACGTGCAGTCCCAGACATGGTCATTGAGTTGCGCGAGCGGGCGTAGCGCAAGACGGGGATCGACCCGAAGAACAATCCGGAAAGCACAGAAACCAGAAGGGTGAATCCAAGGGAGCGTCCATCGAGCGCGATCTCGCTCAGGCGGGGAAGGTTGGCAGGACCGAAGGCGACGAGAAGCCGCAGCCCGGCATAGGCCACGCCGATGGCAACGGCGCCGCCGATCAGGCCGAGGGTTACGCTTTCAAACAACAGTTCGCGCGCGATGCGGCCGCGGCCCGCGCCGAGCGCTGCGCGGATCGAGAGCTCCTGATGGCGCGACTCGGCGCGCACCAGGAGGAGATTCGCGACATTGGTGCAGGCAATCAGCAGCACCAGGCCCACGGTGGCCATCACAACCCAGAGAACGCTGGTAATGTTGCCCACAACCTGCTCCTTGAGCGAGCGAAATGCGGGAGAGATGCGCCAGATCTCGTAGTAGTGGGGATTGGTGCCGGGGCCATTGGACCACGAGTCCATCCAGACAGGAATCAGCCGCGCCACGTCGGCGTCGGCCTGGGCAATGGTGACGCCCGGCCTGAGCCGCGCAATGCCGTTGTAGCCGAACGGTGCGAGTTTCTGGTGATAGGGATCCAGAGCCAGCGGCAAGAGGATGTCGAACTCCTGATCGACCATGCGGAAGCCCCGCGGCATGACCCCGACAATCCTGCGGCTCTCGGAGTCGACCTGAAGAGTGCGGCCCACGACGGAAGGATCACCGCCGAAACGGCGCTGCCAGTACCCGTAGCTCAGCATGACGGTCAGGGCGCCATGCGGATCCTGATCGACTGCGGAAAACCATCTTCCGGCGACGGCGGGCACGGCCAGAGTCTCGAGGATGCCGTCGCTGAGCAGCGCGGTGCGAACTTCTTCGGGCTCGGCGAGCCCGGTGATGTTGGCGCTGCCCGTGGTCCAGATCCCGATCGACTGGAACGATTGATTGTGGCGGGCGAAGGTGAAGTACATCGACGGCGAAAGCTGAAGGCCGTTAGAGAAGTTGGAGAGGCCGCCGCCCGGCGCATTCAGCCAGAGCGCGACAAGGCGGTCGGAGTCGGGATACGGCAGCGGCTTGAGCAAAACGCTGTCGACGACTGTGAAGACCGCGGTGTTGGCGCCGATGCCGATGGCGAGCGTGAGCAGCACCGTGAAAGCAAAGGCGGGCGACTTGCGCAGGCGGCGAAGGATGAGCTTGAGATCGGCGAGCAGAGATTCAAGCTTCGGCCACTGCCACATTTCGCGGCTGTGCTGTTGGATGAGTGCAACATTGCCGAACTCGCGGCGCGCCGTCTGCCCGGCGTCAGCGCGCGACATGCCTTCAGCCACGAGCTCATCGGTGCGCTCGTCGAGGTGCTCCTGGATGGAGACGGAGAGGTCGTCGTAACGGCGGCGGCGGAAGATGCGATCGATCCAGCGCATGGGGACTCCTAGGCTTTCGCGGTAGCCAGCACGCGGGTGATGCCGGCAAACATGCGTTCGAAGCTGACAACTTCTTGCTCGAGGTGGCTCAACCCGGCATCGGTGAGCCGGTAGATGCGGGTCGGCCGCCCCTTCGCAGAGACGCCGGTCTCCGCTTCAAGCCAGCCTTCGCGGAGCATCCGCTGCAAGGCCGGATAGAGCGATCCCTCTTCCACCTGCAGCAAGTCGTCAGAAACCTGCTTGATGTGCTTCACGAGGGCGTAGCCGTGCATGGGCTTGTAGCGCAACGACTGCAGGATCATGACTTCGAGGGCGCCGGGAAAGAGGCCGCGGTGTTCGGAGTTCTTTGCCATGCCGCGATGTTAATAGAAAATACCTATTTTTAAAATAGGAATATCAAAACAATCATTGAGCCTGGACACAGGACTCCTCTCTCACGCGACTTTTCAGGGTCTCTAAAGAGGAGCCATCGAATTCATTACAAGCACGATAAGGCGGCCTGGTCAGAACCGTTATGGAGTCTCTTGTCTGGCCGTGGCGTCGATCGCGTCAGACCGGAGCTGATAGCGGAGCAGCCAGCTGCTGGGGCCCGGCTGTCCGCCGGGGCCTGGAGGCGTAAACTCCCACGACCGTGAGGCCTCGAGGGCCAGGCGGGCAAAGTACTTACTCGGGCCCGGCTGGACGAGCGAAGCATCGGTCACTTTGCCCGAGGCGTCGACGGCGACGCGCACGGTGAGTTGTACGGTGCCGTGGATCGTGGCCTGCGCAGCATGGGGCACATCGGGCAGCACCTTCTTTGTCACAGCGCCTTGCGCTGGGGAACCTGCAGGCGCCGAAGCCGGAGCGGCAGGCGCATGGACCGCCGGCTTTGCATCGCGCGGCTTGGAACTGGTCTGCCTGGGAGATGCCGGTGTCGTCTGAGCTGGCGTCGCCTGCTCCACGGGTGTGCTCTCCGCCTGTTTTGCCGGTTCGGCGGGCGCGGCGGCGTCATGTCTGTGCAGCGCCAGTATCGCGATGATACCGAACACGACGGCCAGAACCACCATCATGGGCATCACAGGAATCTTGAAGCTCGGCTCTTTCTGTATGTGGTGAATATGGGGCGCGGGTGGCGGGGCCGGGGTGGGCGGTGTCTCGATTTTGCTTTCAAGCTGGGCGGTGATATCGGCCAGCGAGCAACGATAGGTCGGAATGGGGCGCAGGCAGGCCCGGGCGATGGAGGCGAAGGGCTGGGGCATCGAGTCAGGCACGACCGGCTCGGCGTCGGTGGACCGATCCCAGGTTGGAGGATGCTGCGTCAGGGCTTCGACGAGGGTCGTCCCAAGCGACCAGATATCGGCAGCGGGAGAGATGCCGTTTTCGGGCGCATCGTAGATGCTTGCAGGCTGAAGACTGGCGCGAACCGCACCGGCGGTGAGAAGGGTGTCAGAGGAAAGCTTGAGCTGCTCACCGACGACCAGGATGTTCGATGGCCGCAAACGGCCGTGAACAAAACCGCCGGCATGAAGCCACGACAGGGCATCGACGAGCAGAACCAGCAGCTCCCGCGTTTCATCGACGGTGAGCGGCCGCGTGGGCAGGATCTCCGACAGCACTTCATCGGCGAATTCGCTGACGATGTAGACGCAGTGAATGCCTTCAAGCTGCCATTGGCCGGTGTGATAGACGCGCAGAAGATGCTCGTGCGAAAGCGTCGTTGCCATGGCCCAGGAGCCCAGGAGCTGATCGGCCGCGACACCGTCAGCAGCAACCAGTTTGATTACCGCTTTGCGCGGTTCGGGCGTTGTGAGCTCGGTGAGAAAGACCGCGCTGGACTCAGAACTGCTCAGGCACTCCAGCAGAGTGAACCGGCCGCCAATTGTCCGGCCAACCCAGCCGGCACACAAAGCCTCAACGTTCATGGCGCCTTCATTGTAGTAGAGTGCGCGCGGACCGAGGCCTCATTTCCTCTCATTCAGCCAGATTTCGCCGAGGCGCTCAATGAGTTCCTTGCGCATCTGCTTGTATTTGGCGCTGCGCTGACCGTGCAGGGCGAGAATCTGCGTGCGCTCGAGCGTCATCAGGAGATCGGGATCGGTGGTTCCCACGCGCTCGAAGTAGTCGTGAACGAGCCAAGGCTCCTTGATGAAGTTGGCGGCGAGCTCGGGCCAGTCGGTGAGGGTGGCGAGCTTGTAATCCCAGAGCAGGTAGCCGGCGAGGGCGCCAAGCGCGGTGCGAGGATGCCCTGGGTTGATGGGATAAGACCATGCCCGGAGCCATGGAATGAGGTCCTGAGGCGGCATGGGGCGGGCGACGCCGTAGCCCTGCCCATGATCTGCGCCGAGAATTGCGGCTGCTTCCAGCAGCCCCTCGTCTTCGAGACCTTCCACGGTGACAGGAGCGCCGAAGCCCTGCGACAGCAGAGTGAGGTGGTGGATAAATTCAAGAGCGCGGACCGGCCGTTTGAGAGCGCCGCGTACGAGGCCCTGGTCGATCTTGACCCGGTCGGCGGGAACGCGATCCATGCGCAGGAGCGAACTGTGTCCGGAGCCCAGATCATCCTGAGCGATGCGAATGCCGGCCTGCTGAAACTCGGCAACCCGCTGATCGCGCCGGCCGATATCGAGGGTCTCTTTGGTTTCGAGCATCTCAAGCGCAAGCATGGATGCAGGCAGTTGCCAGCGAGCGAGAGTCTCAAAGACGCAGTCGCGGTATGAATCGTGGATGAGACCGTCCGGTGGAAGATTGACAGAGACCGACAATGCAAATGCGGAGTCCTGTTCGCGCCAGGTCTGCACATCTCTGCAGACACGATCAAGGCCCAGTTGGAACAGGCGCAGCAGGCCCGCGTTGCCAAAGGCGGGAAGGAACGCGGCCGGAGGAACAATTTCTCCACCGGGGGGGCGGAGGCGCGCCAGGGCCTCCAGACTCTCGGGTTCGCCTGTGCGCAGATCGATGACAGGCTGGTACAACATCTGCACGTACCCATCCTCGAGATGCTGGCGATAAAGTCTGGCCCGATCCGCAGAGATGACGAGGGTTTGCTCGCAATTCAGGATTGCGTGGCTCATGGCGAGCTGGATGTGGCGCAGCATGGCGGCGCGCGTTACCGCACTGAAGTATCCGGGCCAACCGCTGTAGAGGCTCAGAATGGCGAAGGCCTGACCGGAGTTGTCGAGTAACGGGACGGCGGCGGACGAACGGAAGCCACGAGCAAGCGCTTCCTCCCGCCATGGCGTCAAAGCGCTTTCCAACTGGAATGAGTCGTTGATCTGGATCTGCCCGGAGCGCCAGGCGCGGCCGGCCGGCCCCAGCCCGGCAACTGAAGTCGCTAGCGTTTCAAAGAGGGGTACGCGCCGGGAACGCAGAGCTTCAGCATAGGAGCGCGCTTCCTTCCCGGCTTCGGCCTCGATTTCCATGACGCCACGAGCATCCGGGCGAGAAAACAGGCAGGCGAGAATGCCGTCGAATTCCCCCAGAGCCTGCACCGTGAAACGCAGAGTATCGGACAGATTCGTCGCTGTCTGAATTGCTTCGTCCAGCGCCGCCAGCAGCGAGACGATTTCTTCGTCGAAGCGGGCGTGACTGGCCACCTGGGCTTCAAGGTCGAGTTGGAGCCGCTGATGCAGGGCAATGCGGAGATGCTCCCTGTCTTTTGCGACCATCGCCACGCCGTCAAGCAGGTCGTCGACGTCACTGTGATAGAGATGGTATGTCTCCATGAGGAGAGGCAGAGAGACGCCAACCATCTCATGAATCCAGCCGACATGCAGAGACCTTTCGTAGTGGTCCTGGGGAGTAATTCCTGTAGCGATCAGAAGCTGAAGATGGCGGGTCTGGCTTGATTTCAGATGCTCAAACTCGTCGCGACCCAGCCGCGCAAGAATGGCCGCTCCTTCGGCTCGAGTGCCCAACTGCGCATAAAACGCTTCAACCAATCCCCGAATCTCTGTCTCTTTGATGCGCAGCGCAATCTGCTGAAGCAGACGGTTCGTTTCTTCGCCGTAGGCCAGATCGAAATCGGCGAAGTAGGCATCCGTGGCAGGTCTTAGTCGCGCGGAGGGTTCTTTCATCGCATATGTCCACCGGAGCTGCTGGCTCACAACCGGACCCATGAATCAAGAAAATACCTGCTTCTCCAATAAGGGCGGAAATAGGCTTCACTATACTCTAACTAACTCATTTTGATACGAAATTCCTTTTTCCAGGTTCATGCGCTGGCATCGATCGGCACCCCATCCGGTGATGCGGGCTCTGCCCCGCGACGGCCGGAGCGCATCTTCAATGCATGCTCTCGAGCCGCCGGGGCAACCTGCGAACCTGGCATGCGCCCTAGGCGGTATGCGAGTTGTATCCCATGCCGGCGAGAACGCCACGCATATAAGCGAAGGACTCGACCACGCCGGGCATGGGATCGTTCTCGTGGACTTCGTATTCCAGATCGACCCAGCCGTCGTAACGAATCGCGATCAGCGATTGGAAGATTTCGCGGATCGGCATATTGCCTTCACCCACGGCGACCTGGCTCTCTTTGCTTGAGAAGTCAGTCAGGTCCTTCATGTGCATATTGAGGACGCGAGAGCCGATTGTGCGGATCGCCTTGGGCACATCGGTCGCGGCGCGTTCAGAGTGGCCTACGTCGATGCAGCAGCCGATGCGCGGATCGAGGTTCTTAATGTCTTTGTAGACGTCGAGAGGGCTGGGCCAGAGCTTGTCTTCGGGGCCGTGGTTGTGGATCGCGATCCGGATGTCGTACTCCTTCACAAACTTCTCAATGCGCGGCAGCGTATCGGGCGTCGGGTCTCCGGCGACGATGACTTTGATGCCGGCGCGTTTGCAGTACTCAAATTTGGCGCGAATGTCGGCGTCTTCGTCCTGGCGGAAGTAAATGGCGCCGGCGGCGTGGAGGTGAATGCCGTTGGCCTCGTAGTCAGCGAGCGCCTGCGCTTCGGCAGCGGGGTCCATCGGAAGATGGTCCTTCACGTCTTTGGCATTGAGGCCCGTGACCTTGAGTTGCTTGAGATAGCCGATCATCTGGTCGCGGGTGAATGCGCGGAAGGTATAGCTGGCGACGCCGAGCTTGATCGGCGAAGGTGTCCCCAACTCCGAAAGTGGCGACGACTCTGCAAGCACGCTTCTGCTCAGGAGCGGGCCGGCCGCGGCGGCCAGGGCGGAGGTACGAACAAAGTTGCGGCGCGAGATTGAATTCATGGGTTCTTCCTCAAGGTTATTGAATTTTGTGGTGCGATCGATCGCCCTTTCCGGAGCGCGAGCCGGCGGTGCGGACGCACGCTCCAGACGAGGCTGCACTAGATCTTCGGCGCCCATCCGGGCTCATAGGCGCGATCCCAATACTTCATGGCTTCAGGATCGTCCTTGATCTTGCCGTCGGTGGGGTCGAGATTCAGCTCGCGGTTGACGAACCATGCAATGTTCGAGAGCTGCAGCATAGTCACGGCCACATTGCCAATAGAGACCGGCGCATGCAGTTTTTCTCCTGTACGGATGCCGGCGATGAAGTTGGCAAAGTGCGCGTCGGTCATCGAATCGGCGCCGACCAGATCTGCCGTTGACGTCTCGCGGCCGACTTTGAACTCGTCAGTCTTTCTGCCCTTGAGGTCGTAGATCTCGTAACCGTCGCGATCGACCAGGACAGAGCCGGTGGTGCCCTCGATGATCGATCCGCGGCCACGGTTGAAATAGGCCATGCCGTTGCAGCAGGTGCTCTCCCACGCGATCAGTTTGTCGTCGTACTCCCAGCTGGTGTTGATGGTGTCGTAGAACTGCCAGTCATCCTTGTACGCGTAGCGGCCGCCGGCCGCGGTGACGCGGTTGGGGAGGTCAACGCCGAGCGCCCAGCGACAGACATCCACTTCGTGCGTGCCGTTGTTGAGGGCTTCTCCGGTGCCCCAGATCCGGAACCAGTGCCAGTTATAGGGCTGCACATTGTCCTTATAAGGTTGGCGCGGAGCAGGCCCCTGCCAGAGATCCCAGTCGAGTGTGGCCGGCACAGGCGCGGGCTTGCCGTAGCCGATGGATTTGCGCGTGTTGTTGTAGAAACACTTGGCGTAATAGGCCCGGCCGATGAGACCATTGTGAATCTTGTCGACGATTTCCAT
>Ga0335072_10011287_pt1 | contig 12805 bp, 10 predicted proteins | sample Lox_Sample_21_FD_206725 | JGI IMG/M metagenome (GOLD analysis project Ga0335072, IMG submission 206725) | Soil microbial communities from Loxahatchee National Wildlife Refuge, Florida, United States - Lox_Sample_2.1 | ecosystem: Environmental > Terrestrial > Soil > Wetlands | place: USA...
TCGTACGTGGAAACCAGGCTGGAGACGAAGACCTCGTACATCTGATCCCGGCGCTGGTTAAGCAGGGTGTCGCGGGTGGAGTCGAGGTTTTTCGCGATGTCGTCGGCGGAAGGTTCCTGCTTATCCTGGATCTGGGCGACGACGCCGGTGGTGCCATTATTAATGGCGCTGCTGATCTGACCCACGCTGAGGTCGAAGAGCGACGGCGCCGCAGTGGAGAGATCCCCGATGTCGGGAACCTGCTGATCGCGTCCCACGAGGTCGCTGGTCTTGATCGTAGCGCCAACTTCCTTCGCCGCCTTGGTAAGGTCGTGTTCGGCGTGGGCGCGGTCGGCCAGCTCGTTCGTCTTCCGGGAGAGCAGCGCAGTCACCTGCTGATCGCGGAAGTCGTCGAGAATATGCGATTTGTACTCGTCGAAGGTGGGGGTGTGTGCGGGCTGGACACCGGCCACCTCGAAGATGGCGTAGTCGCTGTCCCCTGTGCTGGAGACCTGCACGGGAGCACCCGGTTTGCTGGCGAAGGCCGCGGCCAGGAGTTTTGAGCTGTCACTCATCCCCTGCAGCGTGGCGTTCGCGGCCACGAAATCGCTGGTCACGACGGGCAGATGATGCGCGGCAGCAGTTGCGGCAAGCCCGTTCTTTTGCGCTGCCGAGGCGAGTTGCTGGACCAGGTTCTGCTCCGCTTGCGCGTCCTTCTGTCTGGTCAGCACGTCCACGATGGACGCCTTGACTTCAGAGAGCGGCTTGGTGTGCGCGTCCTGCTTTTCCTCGGTCTGGATGATGTGGTAGCCGAAGCGGGTGCGGACGAGGCCGGAAATCTGGCCGGGCTGCTGCGCGAAAGCAGTCTGATCGAATTCCGGGACAGTGGCGCCGTGCTTGAGCCAGCCGAGTTCGCCGCCCTGATCCTTGCTGCCGGGATCATCCGAGTACTTCTTCGCGAGATCAGCGAAGTCCTTACCGTTGTCTTTGCGGAGCTGATCGAGGATGCCCTGGGCCTTGGCTTTGGCCGCGGCATCCGCTGAGGCTCCGGCGTTTTGGTCGACGGAGATAAGGATATGGCGGACCTTCACCTGCGCGTCGACGTGGTACTGCTGCTGATTCTGGTTGTAGTACTGCTGAATTTCCGCGTCGTTGATCTGCGGCTTCCCGCCGGGAAGATCCTTGTCCGTGACGAGGACGTACTGGATCTTGCGGGTTTCGGGAACCGCGTTCGTGTAGCGCGCGGCGTTCTGCTTATAGAAAGCCTGGAGCTCGGTGTCGGTGGGGTTGATGGTCTTGCGCAGATCGTCGGCGCTGATCACGGCGTACTGGAACCTGATCTTCGTCGCCTGCTTTTGATAACTTGCGCGGACCTCGGCAGGCGAGACGGTGATGCCAGCCGTGATGAGGTCGCGCAGACGGTCAGACACAATCTGTTGCTTGATCTCACGCTCGAACTTCTCCGTCGTCATGTTGAAGTTCTGCGCAATGAATTCCGTGTACTGGGCGTCGCCGATGTATTTGCCGTCGGGGAAGAGGTACTGGCCCCACATGCCGGAATGCAGGAAGCGGCGGACATCGTCGTCGGTGGCGGTAATGCCAAGGCGGTGCGCTTCCACGAGGACAATGTGCTGCATGATGACCTGCTGCCCCGCCTGCTGAATGAAGTAAGGCATGAGGGCGTCAGGTATCTGCTGGCCGCGCATCATGCGCTGGGCAACCTGCTGCACATCGACAAGGGGGATGGTCTCTTCGGCGGGCAGGAAGCGGCCGATGATGCCGCCCTGACGGATGCTGGCGTAGGTATCGGTCGAGGATGCGGAATCCTGAAAGATGCCCGGCACGAGGAAGATGACCATCAGGATGCAGGTGACCCCGATGATGGCAATGAAGATGGCTTTGGTGAACTTCGTTTCTTTCTGCAGGAAGCGAATCATGCGATGGGTGGCAGCCTTTTCTCATTCGGCGCTCTCGCGGACCGGCGCAAGGTGCAACCAGGAGAAGCAGAGAGGCCGTTTTCCTGTGGACAGGACTCCCATCAGTATAGCCGGTAGCCAGGAGCCAAAGTCCTAAAAGCGCAGACGGCCGAAAGCCGGTCAGCTGAAACCCGGCCGGCGAGGCGCCAAAAGGCCAGGGGGGTCTGCCGAAGCCAATCCTGGAACTAATCTCCCGGTATGTGGTTCTGGTACTGATTCCAGTGGGCCGTGAGGGTATGGAGGACGGGGCTGCCAACGCGCCAGGCAGCTTCGAGGGCGGGGATGCCCCCGATGTACGGAGCCGTGATGGATGCGGCGGCAGTGTGCCCGGGGGCCTGCATCGAGTAGTTGGAGGCGGTGCGCAGGTCGAGGAAGCGGCGGAAGTCCGCTCGGTGCATTGTGTCGAGACGCTGCAGAGCCTCGGCGATGCCGGAATCTTCCATCGCGGTCATGGTGAAGCAGCCCCGGCCATTCGTAAGAATGCGCACCCAGTCCTCGGCCCATTGGGTGAGAATGCGGCCGTGCCAGTAGGAATCGGAAGCGAGCGTATCGCCTTCGAGAACGAAGGGTGGTCGCTGGGCATTAGGGAAGCCGATAAAGGTGGCGCGGAACGCAGAGATTTCCGGCGTGTCGAGCAGCGGAGTACTTTTGGTGAGGGCGAAGGCCCAGTCGGCCAGTTTCGCGTTCAGCGCGTAAGCACGCGGCTCGGTGCCCCATACGCGGGCGGGATCGGGTGGCTCTCCGGCGCGGAGGGAACCGATGGCAAAGATGCCATAAGGCCAGTCCGGCGGAGCTTCCCGCGGATCCATTTCCTCGCGGATGTCGCTGACGATCCATTTGGCCCAGGCCGCGGAGCCGACGGATGCGACATGGGGGTCAACGCCGGCAATTCCGGCGAGGATCCAGTAGGCGTGGGTGAGGTCGAAGCGAGGATCGAGGCCGAGCGCCATGATCGACGCAGCCGCGGGGCCGATGGTCATGCCGGTGACAATGCCGAGGATGGAGCCATCGGCGTTGGTGCGGAGGTCATGCGTGCCTCCGGGAAAAGGCAGGACGCGGTCGAGGTGCTCGCGTTCAACCCAGAATTGGAATTCACCGGGTTTGTCGCCGGTGTCGGCCGCGTTCTCGAATGTCGTGACGATGACGACTTTGACCGGGATGGGGGCAGCCGCGGCCTGGGCGAGGGCTGGCTGAGGCAAACAGAGACACGTCAGGGACACGAAGAGCGCTGCGAGGGTTCGCATGGGCGATGTGATCCGGAGTGTGGGGTGACGGCGTACTCAGAGTAGCAGGGCCGGCAACGCGCGCCGGGCAGCCAGGCGCGGAGAACTACGCGTCGGGGACCGAGAGCGTGCGAGGATCGGTAACTCGCTGCATCATGGCCGCAGCAAGGAAGAGAAAGAGGCCTCCGGCGAGGACGGCGTCCATACGGTTGTTGTGGAGGAAATGAATCATGATCCAGCCGAAGAACAGAGATGCCAGAATTTCAGGAGTCACGATGAAGAAGTTGAAGATGCCCATGTAGACGCCGGTGCGCTCCGGTGGCAGAGCCGCGGCGAGCAGTGCGTAGGGCATGGAAAGCGTGCTGGCCCATGCGATGCCGACTCCGACCATGGTGAGCAACAGGACGTATTTGTTATGGATGACGGCGACCGAAATGAGTCCTATCGCGCCGCAGCAGAGACAGAGCGTATGCGTGTATTTGCGGCCGAGGGTTTTGGCGAGGGCGGGCAGAGCAAAGGAAAACCCAAAGCATACGGCGGAGTAGAGGGCGAAGCAGATGCCGGCCCATTCCACGCCCGATCTGTAGAGTGGCGAGGCAGGATCGGCGGCGCCGAAGACATTGTGGGCGACGGCGACGGGGAAGTAGAGCCACATGCAGAAGAGCCCCAGCCAGGTGAAGAGCTGCACCGGTCCGAGGCGGCGCATGGTTGCGGGCATCTCGGCGATCGCGCTCAGGATTTCCCGGATATTGGCGGCGATCCCGGCCTTTTGCGCGTTGGCCCGGCGAAAGGCTTCAATGTTCTCGGGCGGGATTTCCGGCGTGGTGACGATGGTCCAGAGAACGGCACCGAGGAAGATGGCAGCTCCAAGATAGAAAGAGAGGCGCACGGTGGCCGGGATAACTCCCGCGTGAGCGGCTGTGGACTTCAGGTGAAAGACGTTGGTGAGGAGCCACGGCAGCGCCGATGCAATGACCGCCCCGAGGCCAATGAAGAGGCTCTGCATGGCGAAGCCGGCTGTGCGCTGGCCTTCAGGAAGAAGGTCGGCGACGAAGGCGCGGAAGGGCTCCATACTGACGTTGATGGAGGCGTCGAGGATCCAGAGCATACCGGCGGCCATCCAGAGCGCGGAGCAGCGCGGCATGAGGATGAGCATGAGCGAGCTGAGAATGGCGCCTGCGAGGAAGTACGGCCGGCGGCGGCCCAGCGGTCCCCACGTACGGTCGCTGGCATGGCCGATGAGCGGCTGGATGAGCAGGCCGGTGAGCGGGGCGGCAAGCCAGAGAATGGGAATCTGATCCGCACGCGCGCCCAGGTATTCGTAGATGGCGCTCATGTTGGCCATCTGCAGACCCCAGCCAAATTGTATGCCGAAGAAGCCGAAGCTCATGTTCCAGATTTGCCAGAAGGAACGCTCGGGCTTCCGGACAGTAGTCGAGGAGGGCAGGGGGGTGGCGGCGTTGGCAAGTTTGACCGTGCTCATGGGATAACCGCGCGGAAGCATATCACCGGGAAAATGCCATGCGCCATGTAACCTCGGTGACCGTCGCGGTTCCAACCAATGGTCGGCTGCGGTTCTGCCGGTACGGATTCTGGTTCCTCAGCCGGTTATGGTGCGTCGAATTGATAGAGGGGTAAAGTAGGTGTACTCATGCTGATCCTGAAAAAGAACGACATTCGGTCTTCGGAAATCACGCCGAAGGAGACGTTCATGAACCGCCGCGCTTTCATGGCTGGTGCTGCCGCCACGGGTCTGGGCGCCATCGCCGCAGGACGCGCGTTCGCGATGGGGTCGCCTGAGCAAAATGTCGCCGACCTGCAGAAACTGGCGACGGTCAAAAGTCCTTTATCGACGCCGGGGCTGACGCTGACACCGCTCCAGGACATCACCCATTACAACAACTTCTACGAGTTTGGCGTGAACAAGGACGATCCAGCGAAGAATGCGTGGCGGCTGAAGACCCGGCCCTGGTCGATCGAAGTCGAAGGTTTGGTCAAACAGAAAAAAACCTTCGATATCGACGCGCTGCTGAAGCTGAAGCCGCTCGAGGATCGGGTCTACCGTTTCCGCTGCGTCGAGGCATGGAGCATGGTGATTCCGTGGGTAGGGTATTCGCTCTCGGAATTCATCAACGCCTGCGATCCGTTGCCTTCGGCGAAATACGTGCAGTTTCTGTCGCTGGCCAATTCGAAGGAGGAGCTGCTGCCCTGGAATTCGGGGATCTCCTGGCCGTATTCGGAAGGCCTGCGCATGGATGAGGCGATGCATCCGCTGACCCTGCTGACCTTCGGCCTGTACGGAGAAGTGCTGCCGAATCAGGACGGCGCACCGGTGCGCGTGGTGGTGCCGTGGAAGTACGGCTTCAAATCGGCGAAGTCGATCGTAAAGGTGAAATTTGTAAAGGATCAGCCGCCGACGACGTGGAACGAGCTGGCGCCGGATGAGTACGGGTTCTATTCAAATGTGAATCCGAATCGGGACCACCCGCGCTGGAGCCAGAAGCGGGAGCGCGTGATCGGCGCGCCCATCTTCCGGCAGCTGCAACCGACGCTGATGTTCAATGGCTATCAGGATCAGGTGGCAAAGCTCTATGCGGGCATGAATCTGATGAAGGATTACTGAAAGTAGCTGGTAGCTGGAAGCTGCGAGTGCGTGAAAGCCGAGAGAGTCGTGCAATCCGGCCGAGCAGTCCATGGATAAAGGCGGAATCGTTCAGGAATGAGTAAGCGATGGATTGTGGCTCTGAAGGTGCTCGCGCATGCGGCGTGTCTGGGACCCATCGCGTGGCTGCTGTGGCATTTGTACCTGTCGGTGACGACGGATCCTTCGGCGCTGGGGCCCGATCCGACCCACACGGTGACGTTTTTTACCGGGCGCGGCACGCTGCGGCTACTGGTGATCACGCTGGCGGTGACGCCGGTGCGACGGCTGATTCCGAAACTGAGCTGGCTGGTGCGCTTCCGTCGGCTCCTGGGTCTGTATGCGTTTTTCTACGCCTGCCTCCATCTGCTCACCTATGTTTGGCTCTACGCCGGGTGGAGCTGGTCGGCGATGGTGGATGACATCAGCCAACGGCGGTTTATTACCGCCGGGCTGGCGGCGTGGCTGATGCTGCTGCCGCTGGCGCTGACCTCGACTTCGTGGTCGATCCGCAAGCTGGGCGGCAGGAACTGGAACCGGCTGCACTGGCTGACGTACGCGGCGGCCATTGCGGGATGTGTCCATTATTGGTGGGGTGTGAAGACCGGCGTGAAGACTCCGCTGACCATCACGGTCGTGCTGGGCGTGCTCCTTCTGGCGCGTCCGCTGCTGAAGCAGCGGGCTTTGGCGAAGGCGCCGCGCGAAGAGAGCAAGTCGGCGGCGTAATCGGCCGGAGAGCAGGCAACGACGGTTGTTACGTATGCCTCCGTCGCGACTATTCTGAGCGCAGCGCCACGTTCGGATCGACACCCGCCGCGCGACGCGCGGGAAGATAGCTGGCAGCCAATCCACTGAGGCCGACGGTGAGTACGACAAGAAGGATGGTCGCGGCGTCCCATGCGGCTGCGCCATAAAGGAACGAACGCAGGACGCTGCTGGCCGCCCAGGCGACGACAAGGCCGATGCCGACTCCCAGCCCGAGGAGCACGACGGCGTGACGCAGAATGAGCCACAGGATGTCTTCCTTCTGCGCTCCCAACGCCAGGCGGATGCCGAGCTCGCGCGTGCGCTGGCTGACGGAATAAGCGAGCAGTCCGTAAATGCCGGCGACTGCGATCAACAGCGCGGCGAGGCCGAAGATACCGAGGAGACGTGCGGCGAGGGTTTGGCCGCCGAGAGCATCGTCGACTACCTGCTGCATCGGCTCGAGATCTTCCACGGCTGACTCGGGCCGTAGTTGGTGGACGTCACGGCGGATGGCGTTTTCGATCGGCTTCGGAGCTACGCGCGTACGGACGGCGAGGTCCATGTGAAACGTGGCAAGAATGGGATAGAACGGGTCGGTGGGTTGCAGTTGGTTCAGGTTGACGTCCATCTCGGGCGAGGCAGCCTGACCGGGGCTGTCCTGTTTGGCGTTGTCGACTACGCCTACAATCGTCGCCCACTGGCGCGGCTTGCCTTCGTCGCCGACTTCGATCTGCTGGCCGAGGGGACTGGCATTCGGGAACTGGCGGTCCGCGAAGGTGCGGTTGACGATGACGGCTATCGGGGTGTCGGCGCCGTCTTCGTCGTTAAAGAAGCGCCCGGCCAGCAGACGAATCCCCATCACGTGGTAATAGCCGGTAGTGGCAGCGCGAACCTGGGCGTGAACCACCTGTGCCGGAGCCGCTGGCGGACGGCCTTTCACCTTAATGCTGTCGTCGAAGTTCCATTGCGGATCAAGCGGACGCACGGTGACGAATCCTGCAGCGAGCACACCCGGAGTTTGCTGCAGCTTTTCCGCAAGCGGCTGGTAGAAGCGCTGGACGATATTCGGAGCAGTTTCAGGGTTGGAGGTCCACCACATGCCGTGCGTGGGCAGATACAGTGCTCCGGTAATGACATTTCCGGTGTCAAAGCCCAGCTGTGCATGACGGAGGCTCAGGAGAGTGCGCATCATAAGGCCGGCGGCAATCAGCAGGGCGAGGGTAAGCGTAATCTCCGTGACGACCAGGCCGTCCCGCCAGAGCGCCTGACGCCGGCTGGTGCCCGCAGCAGCGGTTCCTTCGCGCAGGCCTTCCTGGGCGGGGAGGCTGGAGGCATGCCAAGCCGGCGCCAAGCCAAAGAGCAGCGCGGAAAGGCACGATGCAGCGAGTAAAAACACAAGGACCCAGGCGTTGATGTGAATATCAGCGCCGTAGAGGAGCTTATCGGCCAGGTAATGCTCGAGAAGGCGTAAGGCCAGATAGGCAATGCCCAGGCCGGCGATGGCTCCCGCCAGACTGAGCAGGAGACTCTCGGTGAGGAACTGGCGCGTGATGCGGCCTCGCTGGGCACCGAGGGCCGCGCGCACGGCAATCTCGCGGCGGCGGCCGGCAGTGCGAGTCAGGATCAGCCCCGCAACATTCGCGCAGGCGATCAGCCAGACGGCGACAACCGCCCAATCCAGCGCGAAGAGAGCACCGCGCGAATCCCTGGTGATGAAGGCATGGTAGTCGAGGAGGCGAATGACCTCGCCCTTCATTTCGTCTTTGGGGTAGTCGTGCAGCAGTTGGGCATGCACGTCCGTCAGCTCTTTCTCTGCCTGAGCGGCGGTGACCCCGGGGCGCAGAAGTGTGATCGGCTGCAGGACCCCGCTGCCACGGTCCTGGAGTGATTTTTCATCCACGTTGAGGGGACTGATGATCTCGTCACCGACATTGGGGGGAAAGAGAACGCCGGGAGGCATGACCCCGATGACGGTGTATGGGTCACCGTCGATGGGCACGGTGCGGCCAATGATCGAGGAATCGGAGTGATAGAACTTCTTCCAGACGCCGTCACTGAGGACAAGGACGCTGGTGTGCCCCGGCTTACTGTCGCCGGGGGTGAAGCCGCGGCCCAGACGCGGACTTACGCCGAGCACATGTAGGAGGTTAGGGGTGACCATTAGCTCAGGGATAACCTGCGGATTCTCGATCCCGCCGAGGGTGGGGAGCTGAAAGGTATAGCCTGCAATAGCCTCGACGGAGTGGGCGCGGGCCGCATAGTCTCGGATGTCCTGGAGAGAAAAGGAATCCGAGACGTTCGTGTCCATGGTCTGGTGAACGTACTGCATGGCCGTGAGCCGGCTTTGGTGGCTATACGGCAACGGACGAAGGATTACCTGCTCGATCACCGAGAACATGGCAGCGTTGACGCCGATGCCGAGGCTGAGCGTGACGATGGCAGTCGCGGTGAAAGCTGGCGATTTTCTGAGTTGGCGGAGGGCATAGCGCAGGTCACCCATGAGGCTCATGCGGCAGAATCTCCCGGACTTAGATCAGCAATTTTAGCCCGAGGTGTCCTGAATCGGGTCGAAGTAGAAGCACTGGCGGGAGTTTGGGCGCCGAAGGCTGTCCGCATGCACAATCAGGTATTTGGAAATCGGCGGCTGGAGGGGGTGGACGAGAATCGCCCGGGGTTGACGAGTCAGTCAACCATGCGCCGGAGATAGTCATCTAACCTGCAACAAGGCAAGCACAGACCATCCGAGGAGTCATCGCAGTGGCGGATGAAGTTCGCCTGGAATGTACACTGCGCGGCATGCGCCGCGAGGTGAGGTGCACGTTGGTGACCTGGAAAGAAGCGTCGAGCACCGGGCGTCTCTACACGCGGGGAAGAATCACGGGAGAACCTCCGGACCTGCCGGATGGTTCCTATGCCGTGTCGTTTGGAGAGCATAGTGTTGTGACTCGCAAATGGGAGGGGCACTGGCTGCTCCGGTATCTTCCCGGGAGTGTCGAGGCCGAACGCGCTGCCTGAGGGATTCTGAAGGGGAAAAGCCGCTTTCCGCCCTACGGCTCGCTCGGTTGCGATTGGCACTGAACCGAACCGGAAGGCTTCTGCAGCGTGGAAACCGGCAGAATATAAGTGTGAAACCCGATCTGCCGGATGGCGGAAAGGGCTGCGTCCTGGGTGCCGATGCCGCCGAGGGGCGGATCAACCAGCTCGATTTGCTGCGACCCATCGTCGGACTGTCGAAAGCCGACGCTGTACTGGAGGCGCAGCGTTCGGTGCGCATCCTTTCCATGGGCGAGAAAAGTGAAGACTGTGCCGCGAGCGTGGGTGGGGACCGTGTAGTTCACCACGCTGAGCAGGTCCGCGCCAACCAGGGATTTGGAGTCGGCGACGTACCCCAGTTCGACCTGAGCTGCCTGGCTGGATGCGAGTTTGAGCGGATCACCCTGCGCCGTTGCAAGGCAATGGCCCGCATCCAACAAAAGCCTGGGAGCCGGCTCCGGCTCCTGCGCGCGGGCGGCGGGTACCAGGCAAGCCAGCAGGATGATGACGAGACGTCGCACAGGAAAACTCCAACGGACAACCGGTTGAGCCTTTTCACTTTGACAGAGGATGATATCAACCGTGAGACAGGTTGTCGGCGGCGCAGGCGGTTTTTTGTGTGGTGTGGCTGGGCTGCGGCCCTGACCCTGCGCAGCTCGCTTTGGGCCGCTTCATCCAATGTCTGAACGCCGGCAGGACCATCCAGCCGTGATTTCGGGCAAAACGACGCTCCCACCGACTGAGTCGACGGGAGCGTTTTGCTTCGTGGAGAAAGGTTAGGCTACCTGTTCCGCAGCAACACGGGCAGACTCGTTGACCCCCATGGCGCCCCGGTACAAAGCCACTACCTGATCCAGGGTCGCCGTCCGCGGATTGGTCAGCTGGCAAGCGTCGTTCTTCGCATTCACCGCCATGACCGCAAGGTCCTCGTCGCGAACGCCCAGCTCCGCCAGTCCGCCTGGAATCCCAACCGCAGCCGAAAGCCGCCGGATCGCCCGAATGGCCTTCTCGCCGGCTTCCAGATCGGAAAGCCCGGTGACATCCTGCCCCAACGCCACCGCGATATCCCGGAAGCGCTTCGGGCAGGCGATCAGGTTGTACTCGCACACCACCGGCAGCAGGATGGCGTTGCAGACGCCATGCGGCAGGTTATAAAAGCCGCCCAGTTGATGCGCCATTGCATGAACGTAGCCCAGGCTTGCATTGTTGAACGCCATGCCGGCGAGATATTCGGCATAGGCCATCTTGTCGCGGGCTTCCATGTTCTGCCCGTGCGCCACGGCCGCCGGCAGAAAATCGCGAACCAGCTCGATCGCCTTGATCGCGCAGGCATCGGTTACCGGAGTCGCAATCGTGGACACATAAGCCTCGATCGCATGTGTCAGAGCATCCATGCCCGTCGCCGCGGTCAGTCCCGGAGGCATGCCCACCATCAGAACCGGATCGTTGATTGCCACGTTCGGGGTCACGCGCCAGTCCACGATGGCCATCTTCACGTGAGTTTCGGTGTTGGTGATGATGCAGAACCGCGTCACCTCGCTGGCGGTTCCAGCCGTCGTATTGATCGCAAGAAACGGCGGCATTGGCCGCGAAGACTTGTTCAGCCCCTCGTAATCGCGAATGTTTCCGCCACCGGCCACCACCAGCCCGATGCCTTTGCCGCAGTCGTGCGAACTGCCGCCGCCCAGCGTGACGATGCCGTCGCACTTGTTTTCGAGATAGACGCGGACGCCCTCGTGCACATTGTTGTCGGTGGGGTTCGGCTCCGCACCGTCAAAGATCGTCGCGCTCAGGCCCGCTTCGTTGATCATCGTCTTGATTTTTCCTGCAACGCCGAGCCTGTTCAGAACGGCATCGGTCACGATGAGTAAGTTGGTAGCGCCGAGAGCCTTCGCCTGTGCGCCCGTTTCCTTCGAACATCCAACGCCCATCAGAGAGACGGTCGGAAGATAGAATCCATAGATTTGATCCGCTAATGCCATAATGCCCCTTTGTATGCAATGTCGGTGTCTGCTTTCCTGCCGCAGGACTCCCTGGTGCCGATGATTTACAACGGCGAGCCCGCAGTTATGCGCGACCGCTGATGTCTTTGTGCCCGATCCGCGTGGTGGTTACTCACAAACAGGATGCGGTGCTTTACATGCCTGTCGGGTAATACAGGCAACGAAGGGAACACTAGGCATTGGTAAACACGATTGGCTGTGACCGCCGTCACGAGAGTCATGCGGGCGTATCACGGTTGCAAAAATGGCATGTAGCCAGACCAGCACCGGTCCTTTTTCTCTATAGAGAGGAAGTAAGTCGGGGCGAGTATGAGTTATGAGTGCCGTCTGCGAATGATTGCGGAATTATCCCGCGTAATATGCGGCATTGCGTGCTGCGAATTCCTGGAGGGTTTCCGGTAAGTCCTCGATCTCGAAGATAGCGCCGTTGTCGCAAGCGGATACGCACGATCCGCAGCCAATGCATCTCTTCGGATGGACGAAGAGTTGCGGCGCCTCTCCGAACCCAGGCTCACTGGCCGTGGGGTGGATGGCGTTGCGCAGGCAAACCGAAACGCAGCGCAGGTCCTGGGTACATTTGTCCGTAATGACGCTGTACCTGCGCACGTTTCGGTTCTCCCTCGATCCTGCGTGCAAGGTGAGGCCGTCTGCCAATCGAATCCGATTCCCCGGCATCCTGTAAGAACCAACGCAGACGGGAAAGTCGGCCTGCCTTCAACCCGGCGGCAGCTTGCACAGCACGGGATCGAGCAACTCAAATGCCAGACTCCCGGGATATTGGCTTACGAACCCTGCCAGGAAGGTAACCTGCGGAACCGCAGGTGGCAAATCAAGGAAAATCGCGCTGCGGACCTGTGACATCGCTCACAGCCTCTTGTCCTCTGTCTCCTCAACTATGTCTATGGATGAACCAGTCTGTGGTCCGGACTGGCCATCCGTGCTCCGAAATGTAACACCGGGAGAGGAAGCGGTTTCCCGCATGTCCGCAATGCTCGCCGCCCAGGGCCGCAAGGCCTGGGAACAATATCTCGAGAAGGAAATCCTGGACGAGCGACTCGTCCGCACCTCCGTTGCCACTTCCTGGCAACGCTGCCGAAGCCTCAGCCTCAATCCGACCGCTTCAGCCGGCAACTATGAAGTGGAAGCCTGCCGTCTGGAAGAGCGCCGATCCGAAAAGGAGCACTTGCTCCGCGTCACGCAGCC
>Ga0335072_10011288_pt1 | contig 12804 bp, 13 predicted proteins | sample Lox_Sample_21_FD_206725 | JGI IMG/M metagenome (GOLD analysis project Ga0335072, IMG submission 206725) | Soil microbial communities from Loxahatchee National Wildlife Refuge, Florida, United States - Lox_Sample_2.1 | ecosystem: Environmental > Terrestrial > Soil > Wetlands | place: USA...
CTGCGCCGGGCTCGCCGCTGGTGACCGCGACGGTGCCGTCGACGCCTTCGACCGCGTGCTGCGGATCTGCATCGGCACCGGAGCCGCACGCGACGCGGCCCGGGCCCGGATGCGGCTACGCGAACTCGGGGTCCGGCGCCGGGTCCAGTCGCTGGACCGGCCGAAACTGGGCTGGGAGTCGCTCACCGCCGCCGAGCTCCAGGTCGCGCGCCTGGCCGCCGCGGGCTGCACCAACCGGGGGATCGCCGACCGGCTGTTCGTCTCGCCCCATACCGTGAACACCCACCTGCGCCATGTCTTCGACAAGCTGGACGTCAGGTCCCGGGTGGATCTCACCCGCGTCGCCGAACGCCATCCATAGCGCTCAGGGGCGCTCGGCCTGGGCGGACAGCTGGGCGATCTGGTCGCGTGCGGCCTGGACGAGTTCGGCATTGGTGTGGGCGTGACCCCAGAGTCCCCAGCCGCCGTCCGGGGCCTCGGTCAGCAGGACCCAGGTGCGGCCGGCCAGGTCCGGATCGCCGCTCGCCGCGGCGACGAGCGCGGTCAGCCGGGCCACGACCGCGAGCTGCTTGTCCCGGTCCAGCGCGCCCGCGTTCGTGAGCACCTGGACCCGGACGTAGGTGCTGTCGCCGTCGACGTTGCTGAGGCTTTCGTCGTCGAGTTCGTGCACGAACGCGGCGGTGTTGGCGCGGAACATGGGGATGTCCGGCACGCCCTCGATCGCCATCAGGGTCGTGGCGAGGTCGACGGCGAGCTTGTGCCGGTCCGGGAACGTCCCGGAGCGGGCGTACACGTCGATCATGGGCATGGCAGGCACTCCTTCGGCACATCGGCGAGCGGCGGGCACGGCTCACGCTAGGACAGCTCCTGGTTCCGGGCATCGCACGAACGCGCGATTCCTATCCGCCGCGCGTACTGTCGGGCAGGAGAGGAGGAGCCGTGACGGAGACCGGATTCCGGCTGACCGTGAACGGCGCGGAGCGCCGCGTGGCCTGCGCGCCGGACACGCCGCTGCTCGACGTGCTGCGCCATGACCTGGGCCTGGCCGGGCCGAGGTTCGGCTGCGGGACGGGACTGTGCGGGGCGTGCTTCGTGCTCGTCGGGGGCCGCGCCCGCTCGTCCTGCGACCTGCCGGTATCGGCCGTGGACGGCCCGGTCACCACCGTGGAGGGGCTGCCGGGCGACGGGGGCGGGCTGCATCCGGTCCAGCAGGCGTTCATCGACGAGCAGGCCGCCCAGTGCGGCTATTGCACCTCCGGCATGGTGATGGCCGCGGTGGGCCTGCTGGCCGAGCGTTCCGCCCCGACCGAGCAGGAGGTGCGGGAGGCGCTGGACGGCAACCTGTGCCGCTGCGGGGCGCAGGGCAGGATCGTCCGCGCGGTGCTGACGGCGGCCGGGCAGGGCCCGATGCTCGCGCCGTCGTCCGGTTCACCTGGCCCGTTCTCCGCCGGGCCGGTGGTGCCGTCCGGGGTCGCCCAGCTCCCGGCCGATCTCGCGGCCAATCCGGTACTGGCCCGGTGGCTGGATTTCGGCCGGGACGGGGAGGTCACGATCCGGGTCGGCAAGGTGGAGTACGGCCAGGGCATCTGGACCGCGCTGGCCCAGGTGGCCGCCGAGGAACTGCAAGTCGCCCTGGCCCGGGTGCGGGTAGCGCCGGTGTCGACCAGTACCAGCCCGGACGAGGGCGTCACGGCGGGCAGCCGGTCGGTCGAGGCGGCCGGCTCGGCGCTGCGGCAGGCCTGCGCGCAGGCCCGTGGCCTGCTGCTGCACGCGGCCGCGACGAGGCTCGAGATCCCCGCTACGGCGCTGGCCGTATCCGACGGGCAGATCCGGACCGCCGGCGGCCCGACCGGGCTGAGCTACTGGACGCTGGCGCAGCCGGGAATGCTGGACCGGCCCGCCGACCCTCCGGTGCCGCCCCGGCCGCCCGGCCAGTGGTCCGTCGCCGGGCGCAGCGCCCCCCGGCTGGACCTTCCCGACAAGGTGACCGGGCGCCCGCGGTTCCTGCACGATCTGGTCCTGCCGGGCATGGCCTACGGCCGGGTGGTGCGGCCGCCCGCGCGGGCCGCCAACCTGGCCGGTCTCGCTGACCTGGATCTGGGTCCCGGCGTCGTGCTGGTGCGGGACGGCTCGTTCCTCGGCGTGGTGGCCGAGACCGACCGGGCCGCGCTGCGGGCCGCCGCCCGGGTCGCCCGGGCGGCGCGGTGGCAGACGACCCCGTCCCTGCCCGATCCGCGCGACCTGCGCGGGTTCATGCTGGCGGCGCCGTCGGAGCCGCAGACGGTGGTGGACCAGCCGCTGGACGGCACGGCCGCGGGCCCGGCCAGCCGCACGCTGACCGCCGAGTTCACCCGGCCGTTCCTGGCCCACGCGTCGATGGCGCCCAGCTGCGCGGTCGCCCGCTGGGACGGTGACTCGGTCACCGTGTGGAGCCACAGCCAGGGCATCTTCCCGCTCCGCGCGGCGATCGCGGCCGGGCTGGGACTGGCGGCCGGGCAGGTGACGGTGCACTACGTGGAGGGCGCGGGCGTCTACGGCCAGAACGGCGCGGACGACGTGGCCCTGGACGCGGTGCTGCTGGCGCGGGCGGTCCCCGGCCGGGCCGTCCGGGTGCAGTGGACCCGGGAGGACGAGATGTGCTGGGCGCCGCTGGGGTCGGCCATGCTCGCGCGGCTCTCGGCCGGCCTGGATGCCGGGGGCCGGATCGTGACCTGGCGGCAGGATGTGTGGAGCAACGGCTTCATCGGCCGCCCCGGCAGCGGCGGGGAGCCGCGCCTGCTCGCGCTGACCCACCTGGCCGGAGGCGTCCCGATGCCGCCCGCGCCCGACGGGCCGCCGGCCGGCTGGATGGGCGCCACCCGCAACGCGGTGCCCGGCTACGACATCCCCGGCCTGCAGGTCACCCGGCACCGGCTGCTGGACATGCCGATCCGGACCTCCTCGCTGCGGTCGCTCGGCGCGCACCTCAACGTGTTCGCCATCGAGTCGTTCATGGACGAGCTGGCCGCCGCGGCCGGCGCCGATCCGGTCGCCTTCCGGCTCGCCCACCTGAGCGACCCGCGCGCCCGGCGGGTGCTCACCGACGCCGCGTCCATGGCCGGATGGCACACCCGGGGGCGCCGCGACGGCGTCGGCTACGGGGCCGGCGTGGCCCGCTACAAGGGAAACGCGGGGTACTGCGCCGCCGTGGCCGAGGTGGCGGCGGACACCGATGTCCGGGTGCGCCGGCTGTGGCTCGCGGTAGACGTGGGCCGGGTCATCAATCCGGACGGCGTGCTCAACCAGGTCGAGGGCGGCGCCGTGCAGAGCGCGAGCTGGACGCTGTGCGAGCAGGTCACCTTCGACCGGGACCGGATCACCTCGGCGGGCTGGGACAGCTACCCGATCCTGCGGTTCACCCAGGCCCCGGAGGTGATGGTGCGCATCGTGGACGCGCCCGGCGAACCCGAGACCGGCGCGGGCGAGGTCGCCCAGGGACCGGTGGCCGGCGCCCTCGGCAACGCGGTCGCCGACGCGGTCGGGGTGCGCGTCCGCGACCTGCCGCTGACCCGCGAGCGCGTCGCCCGCGCCATCCAGGACAGCTGAGAGCGTCGTGGCTGAACGGATCACCGGAACCCCGATCGTGATCATCGGCGGCGGCCTGGCCGGCGGCAACGCCGCCGCCACGCTGCGGGACGAGGGTTTCCCCGGACCGGTCGTGCTGATCAGCCGGGAACCGGGCGTCCCCTTCGGCCGTCCGCCGCTGTCCAAGACCTACCTGCGGTCGCAGGAGAACCTCGACGGCTGGTACGTCCGGCCGGCCGGCTGGTTCGCCGACCACGATGTCGAGCTGCGCAGCGGAGCCGGGGTGGCCAGCGTCGATCCCGCCGGGCACGTCGTCACCCTGGATTCGGGTGCAGAGCTCGGCTACCACAAGGTCCTGGTCGCGACCGGAGGACGCAACCGGCGGCTCGGGATTCCCGGCGCTGACCTGCCCGGGATTCACTACCTGCGCACGGTGGCCGAGTGCGACGCGATCAAGGCCGAGGCGGTGCCGGGGCGGCGGGCGGTGGTGATCGGCATGGGCTTCATCGGCTGCGAGGTGGCGGCCTCGCTGACCCAGCTCGGGGTCCAGGTCACCGCGGTCTTCCCCGGGAAGGACCCGCTGGAGCGGGTCCTGGGCGGCGCGGTCGGCGGCGCGGTCGGCGCCTTCCACCGCGCGCACGGCGTCGACCTGCGGCCCGGCGAACAGGTCGCGGCGTTCGAGGGCACCGGACGCCTCGAAGCGGCCGTGACCGCCGGCGGCCAGCGCATCCCGTGCGATTTCGCCGTGGCGGGCGTCGGCATCCAGCCCGAGGTCCCGGCGGTCCCGGTCGAGCAGGACAACGGGATCTTGACCGACGCGCTCTGCCGGGCCAGCGCGCCGGATGTCTACGCGGCCGGTGACGTGGCCAACACGCTTCACCCGCTGTTCGGGCGGATCCGGGTCGAGCACTACAACAACGCGGAGAAGCAGGGCGCCGCCGCGGCCAGGTCCATGCTCGGCTCGACGGCGCCGTACGACTACCTCTACACGTTCTGGTCCGATCAGTACGAGCACAAGATCGAGTACGCGGGTCACGTCACCGCGTGGGACCAGTTCGTGCTGCGCGGCAGCGTGGCCGAGGCCAGGCTGATCGGCTTCTACCTGGCCGGCGGGGTGGTGCGGGCCGCCGTCGGCCTCGACCGGGGCGGTGATCCCGAGCTGGACCTCGACGGCGAGATGGCGGCCTGCGCCCGCCTGGTCGCCGCGCGGGCCCGGCCGGCTCCCGCCGTACTCGCCGACGACCGCACGGACCTGTGGTCCCTGGCCGGCCGCTGAAGAACGGTCAGGCGTTCGAGAACAGCGGGATGTTCGCGCCGCTGGCCGGGGCCAGCGGGCTGTCCAGCAGCGCGACGATCAGCCCGGCGACGTCGGCCGGGGTCAGGCCGGGGCGCAGCGCCGGATTGGCGCGGCGCAGCATCTCGGTGTCGACGGCGCCCGGGCTCAGGCAGATGGCGCTGATGCCGTGCTCCTTGCCCTCGACCGCGATCGCCTCGGTAAGGCCGATGACCCCGTACTTGGACACGTTGTATGCCGCCAGCCCCGGGAACTTCTCGGTCGCGTACACACCGGACAGCGACGCGATATTCACGATCCGGCCCGCACCAGCGGGAACCATGGCGGCGAACGCCGCGCGACAGCACAGGAACGAACCGGTCAGGTTCACCGCGAGCGTCTCCTGCCACATGGCTAGCGTCGTGTCACCGAACAGGGCGGGCGTCAGCACCCCGGCCGCGCAGACCAGCGCGCTCACCGGGCCGACGGCGGCGGCCGCGGCGAACAGGCCCTCGACGGCCGCCTCCTGGCTCACGTCCGTCGGCACCGCCGTGGCCAGACCGCCCGCGTCGGTGATCCGCCCGGCCACGCCCGCCAGAGCCTGGCCGTCCCGGGCCGCCAGCACGACGTGAGCGCCCGCCGCCGCCACGGCGGCTGCGGTCGCCGCCCCGATCCCGCGGCTGGCCCCGGTGACGACGGCCAGCCGTCCGGCCAGCCAGTGCCGGTCAGCCATCAGCCACCCCCCGGTACAGGCGCTCGTGCGCGTCCAGGCTCAGCTCCAGGTCAAGCTGGCCCTCGGCGTGCTCGCGACAGGCCGTCCGCGAGATCTCAGCGACCTTCGGCACCGCCTCGGCCGCGGCCCGGACGTCGTCGGGCGGCACCAGGAAACCAGTGCGGCCGTCCACGATCACCTCACTGAGCCCGCCGCGCCGGAACGCGACCACCGGAGTCCCGCACGCCTGCGCCTCGGCGGCGGCCAGCCCGAACGGCTCGTCCCACCGCGACGGGCACAAGACCACGGCCGCCCGGGCCATGGCCGCCCACAGCCAGGCCCGGGGCACCGCGTCGTGCACGGCCACCCCGGGCCGGCCCCGCCGCGGGTCGATCTGCTCCCGGCTGTATCCGGCGTCGTAGACGTCGCCGTAGACCTCGATCGGCACCCCGGCCGCGGCGGCGATGTCGATGGCCTCGGCCGCGCCCTTCTCCGGGCTCAGCCGGCCCGCGAACAGCGCGCCCCGCCCGGGCGCCGCCGACCAGGGCATGACCCGCGTGGCCGGGTACGGCGGCAGTACCGCGTCGACCCGGACGACCTGGCGCCAGGCACTGGCCTGGGAGCCCGACACGACGGCCACGGCCGGCGGCCGGGGGCACCGGGAGACCTGGCCAAGCGCCGCCGACACGGCCTGGTCCGGCGGCAGGTGCAGGGTGTGCACGACCGGGACCTGCAGCAGGGTGGCGAGCCGGACGGCCGGCGCGTCGAAGGCGTGATTGTGGACCACGTCGTACCGGGTGGCCCGCATGGCCGTGTACGCCGTGGTGAAAGCGGACTCGGCCGCCGCTCCCGCGCCGGCGGCCGGACCGAAGGCCCGGTAGAGCGTTCCGGCCAGGGACTCGTCATCGACCCCGGTGTCGATGACCTCGACGCCCGGGATCTGCGAGCCGGAGGCGGCATAGACGTGCACGTCGTGGCCCCGGCTGGTCAGCCCGCGGGCCAGGTCGGCCACGAACGCCTGCGAGCCGCCGCGCTGCGGCTCGCGGATGGCCGTCACCAGCGGCGCCATGATCGCGATCTTCATCCGGCCATCACCTTGAAGGCCAGGTCACGGGGCGGATTGAGACCCAGGACCTCGAAGGGAACGCTCGGTTCGCCGCGCTGCCGCACCGCGCCGGCCGCCTTGGGGTAGAAGATTTCCGCGAGTTCGGCCGCCTCGCGGCAGCTGCCGAACTCCACCGACATCGGGCCGGGAAAGCTGACGTACCGGAAGCCGCGGGCGGCGAGCCAGTCGAGATGGTTCGGCCAGATGATGGCCACGCACCCGCCCGGCCGGCAGACCCGCTCCATCTCGGCCAGGCCGGCGTCGCCGCCATGCCCGGCCGAGGGGGTGAAGGCCGAGCAGGCCACCACCAGGTCGGCGAAGTCGTCGGGCAGCGGCAGCTGGTCGAAGAACCCGTGGACCAGCCGGACCCGGTCGCCGTGTCCGGCGGCCGCCAGCTTGCGCCGCAGGATCTGGCGCAGCGGCCGCGCGGGCTCCACCGCCACCACCTGACGCCCGCGCCCGATGAGCTCCATCGTGAGCCGCCCGGTGCCCGCGCCGACCTCGGCGATCCGGTCCACCTGGCCCGGCAGCCAGCGCACGACCTCGGGATGGAGCCGCTCGGCGCGGGCCAGCCGGTCGTAGAGTTCCGGTTCGAGGCGGTACAGCAGTTCCCAGGCCAGGACGACGTTGCCGCGCGGATCGCCGTTCCCCGGCGGGACAAACCGCCGGGCCTCCTCGGCGGTGAACACGGCCAGGTCCGCGACCGTGTACCGCTGCCTCAGCTCCCGGCCCGCGGCGGCGTGAACCCCGGCCCGTTCGGAAAATTCTCGGGTCTGGGCCTCAGCCTCGGTCATCGACCTCGGCCCAGTTCTTGTCGGTCTCCCAGACCCGGACCGACCGGAGCAGGCCGTCGGGGAGCTCGGGCTCGAGCCGTCGCCAGAAGGCCCGGGCCAGGTTCTCCGTGGTGGGGATGTTGCCCTTGAGCCACGGCACGTCGGTGTTCAGGTTGCGGTGATCCACGTCGCGGATGACCCGCCTGCTGATGACGTCCGACAGGAACTTCAGGTCCAGGACGTAGCCGGTGGCCTGGTCGACCTCGCCGGCCACCACCACTTCCAGGACGTAGTTGTGCCCGTGCAGGTTCACGCACTTCCCGAACAGGCGCCGGTTCTCGTCATCGGACAGATCCGGATCGCAGAGCTGATGCGCGGCGTTGAACGATTCCCGGCGGCCGACCATGACGGTCATCAGCCTCGTCCTCTTTCGCGAGCTTTTACCAGCGATAGAGTACCTGAGTGACGTGGTGGCAGAACGAGGCGCATCCGGCCTCGTCGAGCAGGGGCAGGCCTTGTACCGGTCGGTGAAGGTCAGCTCCGGCGCCGGGCGAGCCGGGTCGTTGTCGCGGAGCAGGAGCCGGCGGGTTTCCTCGTGCCCGACGCGGATCACGTCGCCGTCGAACAGGAAGGCCGCGTCGGCGTGGTCGGCGTGGTGGTGGGAGTAGACCAGGTGGGTCACCGTACTGGCCAGGCCTTCGGCGGCGGTGACCTGGTCGATGGCACGGCGCAGGTTGCCGCCGATGGAGGGCGGCGCGTCCGAACAGCACGACCCCGTCCCGGGTGGCCAGGAACGCGGCCTGGTAGAGGCCGTCGGTGACGTACGCTCGTGGGTCAGGGCACGGTCGGCACGCCCGCCGAGGTGCGCCGGGCCGCCTACGCCCAGCTGATGCGGCACGCGGCCGACGGGAAGTTCACCCCGGACCTGGAGCACACCCGGCTGGATGACATCAGCCGGACCTGGGAGCACCTCAAGGCCGGACCGCCGCGCAAGCTCGTGGTCACACCCTGAGCCCAGCCCACCGGGACAGCGCCTGCCCCAGGATCGGGGCCCCGGTGCTCATCCAATGGCAGGCGGAGGCGAGACGGGCCCGCTCCCGGCCGCGGTGGCGCGGATGGCGGCGGCGATGCCGGACAGGTCGTCGTCCTTCAGTTCCAGGGTCGCGGCGGGCAGCCACCCGTCGACCTGACCCGGAGTACGGGCGCCGACGATCGCGCCGGTCACCCCGGGGAAGGCCAGCGTCCAGGCGACGGCGACCGCGGCGGGGGCGACGCCGTGCCGCTCGGCGACCGGGCGCAGCGCTTCGGCCAGGGCCAGGTTGGCCGCCACGGCCGGCTGGGTGAAGTCGGGGTGGCCGGCCCGCCAGTCGCCCGGCTCCAGGCGGGCCGCCCGCGCCGCGGTGAACGCGCCGGTGAGCAGGCCCGAGGCCATCGGGCTGTAGACGATCACCCCGGCTTCGTGCTCGCGGGCCCAGGGCAGAACGTCCTGGGCCGCGTCGCGGTGGATCAGGTTGAACGGCGGCTGGATCGCGTCCACCGTGCCGATCTCCTCGGCCGCCTCGAGCTGGAGGATGCCGTGGTTGGACAGCCCGGCCGCGCGGATCTTGCCCTCGCGCTTGAGGTCGGTGAAGACCCGCCAGTACTCCTCCAGCGGCGTGCCGTCCTCGGCCGGCCAGTGCATCTGGTACAGGTCGATCCGCTCGACCCGCAGCCGTCGCAGCGAGCTCTCCACCTCGGTCCTGAGGCTGGCCGGCGCGCCCACCCGCTGGGGCGCCGCGGACCGGTCGGCCGGATTCCAGACCAGGCCGCCCTTGGTGAACACGAAGGGCCGGTCCGTCTCGGGCAGGCCGGCCAGCGCGGCCGCCACCACCTCCTCGGAGTGTCCCAGCCCGTAGACGGCAGCCGTGTCGATCCAGTTGATCCCGGATTCCACTGCGTGCCTGATGGCGGCGACCGAAGCGGCGTCGTCCTGGTTGCCCCAGGCGTAGGCCCAGCCGCCGCCGCCGATGGCCCAGGCCCCGAAGCCGACCCGGGTCAGGTGCATGCCGGTCCGGCCGAGCCGCGTGGTGGGAAGCATGGTGTTCATGAGGAGTTCTCCTTACTCGTGAGGTTCAGCCCGCCGCGAGGATGCCCAGGGCGGCGCTCAGGGAGGCGATGATCGCTCCGCCGACGGCGACCGCGACGAACGACCGGGCGAAGCTGGTCTGGAAGAACCTGTGCCGCAGGTAGGCCAGGAGGAGAAGTTCGGTGGCGACCACGATGATCGCGGCGCTGATCGCGGCGCCGAAGCCGGGGATCAGGAACGGCAGGGTGTGGAAGATGCCGCCGGCGAACGTCCCGCCGCCGGTGATCGCGCCGCGCAGCACCGGGCTGCCGCGCCCGGTGAGGTCACCGGTATCGGACAGTCCCTCGGAGAAGGCCATGCTCACGCCCGCGCCCAGGGCGGTCGCGGCGCCGGTGAAGAACGCGGTCAGCGGGTGGTGGGTGGCCAGGACCACCGCGAATATCGGTGCCAGGGTCGACAGCGATCCGTCCATCAGCCCGCTCAGCGCGGGCTGGACCCGCTTGAGCAGGAACGACTGGCTGGATGTGGTGGCCGGCGAGATCTCGGCCTGCGTCATGGTGGTCATGTCAGAGTCCCTTCTCAGCTGGGTTCAGCGTTCCGGGCGCCGGGGTGAGGCGGCGTCACACCGCCGGGTGATTGGCGGCGGTCCCGCCTCCAGGCGCCGGACCTCGAGCAGCTCGAGCCCGAGTGCTTCGATCCGGGCCAGCACGCCGTGCAGCGCGGCCTGGTCCGGCAGGGCACCGGCCAGCAGCGTGTCCTGGCCTTGGATCTCCGCGTCCAGGCCGGGAAACGCGCCGCGCATCGTCCGGCCCAGCTGACCCCGGATGCGGATCTGGTAGCTCATCGGTCACCGCGGGCCGGGGCGAAGCGGGAGATCGAGAACAGGCACAGGGCCGCGAGCAGGATCGAGAAGGTCAGCACGGCCGGGAAGGTCCCGGTGAACTCCGACAGCGCGCCCACGCCGACCACGGGAATGATCAGGCCGGCGTAGCACGCCACGAAGAAGGCGGAGATGGCATGACCGCGCCGCTCGGCCGGGGCCAGCCGGTTGGCGGTGGCCAGGCTACCCAGGAAGATGGCGCCGACAGCCGCGCCGCCTGCCACCGTGCCGGCCAGGAACAGGGCCATACCGGACTGGGCCAGGCCGGCGACGATCAGGGCCAGCGCGGCCAGGAACAGGCCCAGGCCAGCCAGCACCACCCGGTCGCTGCGCAGTCGCGACGATGCGACCTGGGTGACGGTCCCCACCGCGAACAGGAGGAACACGACGGCGCCCTGGACGGCGTGGCTGCCCTGATGCAGCTGGCCGGCCAGGAAGCCGGGCACCAGGGAGCTGAACAGCCCGAGCAGGGCGAAGGCCGCGAAACCGGCCACGCCGGCGGCGATGAACTCACCCCGGCCCCGCTCCGGGATGCCCAGCCCGGCGAAGCGCAGGGCGGGCCGCGTGCGGTGGGGCACCGTCTCCGGGACGAGCAGCACGATCAGCCCCGCCACCACCAGGACCGCCAGGTACACCTCGAACACCAGCGTGGTGGGGTGCGGCGCGTACTGGGCGAACAGCCCGGCGACCAGGGGACCGAGGCCCAGGCCCGCCATGTTCGCGGCCGTGGCCGCCAGCGACGCCCGGCGGCGGGCCGAGGCCGGGACCAGTTCGGTGAGCGTGGCCGTCGCAGTGCCCGTCATCAGGCCCGCGGACAGCCCCGACACGATCCGGGCCGCGATGAGCGCCGCCACGCCTGGAGCCAGGATGAACACGACCGTGCTCAGCGCGCTGGCCCCGAGGGCCGCGGCCAGCACCGGCCTGCGCCCGGCCTGGTCCGAGGACCGCCCGGCCAGCAGCAAGGTCGCGATCACCGCCGCGGCGTAGACGGCGAACGTCACCGTCACCACGACCGGGGAAAAATGCCAGCGGCCCTGGTAGATGACGTACAACGGGGTCGGCAGGGTGGTGCCGAGCATGGTGACGGTCAGCACCAGCGCCAGCAGCCAGAACGCGATCCGCCGCGGGACGGCCGGAGCCCTCCGGCGGGTCATCGACGGTCGGCTGCGTATCTGCGGGGGAGCGTGCATGATGGTCATGTCCGGTTCCTTTCGGTCTGTGCGTGAGGTGGCATCAGCCTGGCGGCCGGCCGGGTGAGCCGGCGTCACACGCTCGGGTGATCCGCAGCTCAGCCTCGGGAGATCCGGCTGCTGGAGGATCTCGCCTCGCTCGAGGACCGGGTCTGGCTGGTCATCGACGACGTGCACGAGCTGGGCTCGGCCGAGGCCCTGCGCCAGCTGGAGCTGCTGATCATGCGCGCCCCGCCCGGCCTGCGGTTCGTCCTGGTCACCCGGCATGACCTGCGACTCGGCCTGCACCGGCTGCGCCTGGCCGGGGAGCTCACCGAGATCCGCACGGCCGACCTGCGGTTCACTGCGGCCGAGGCGCGGGCCCTGTTCGACGTGGAGCTGAGGGGGAGCGCGCCGGCCGAACTCCGCGCTGCACGCCGCCGCCGCCGGGTGGTACTCCGGGCACGGGTATCCCGTCGAGGCGGTCCGCCACGCCCAGGCCGCGCAGAACTGGGTCCTGGCCGCCCGCGTCCTGTCGGACCACTGGGTCGGCCTCGGGCTCGGCGGGCTGGGCACTACCGCGCACGAGCTGCTGGCCGGGTTCCCGGCCGAGGTGATCGCGGGGGATGTGGAGCTGACCGCGCGGATGGCCGGGGTCGAGCTGAGCCGGGGGTCCTTGGAGGAGGCCGAACGGTACGTGGTTCTCGCTACCCGGGAACTGGATTCGGTACCGCCAGACCGGCGCGGCCGCTCGCGGGTGGTCCTGGCCGTTGCGCGCATGGCCCGGCTCGGCCTCGGCGAGGACTTGCGGACGCTGGCCTTGATCAACCTCGGCATCGCCGAGCTCTGGGCATCTCGCTTCGACGAGGCGGGCCGGCACCTCGAGGACGGCGTCGCCCTGGCGCGTCAGCTCGGCCGCCCCTACCTGGAGGTCACCGGCCTGGCGCACTGGTCGCAGCTGCTGAGCTGGCGGTCCTTCCCGCTGGGGGCACAGCGGGCCAGCCCCTCGGCCTGCTGGCACCCTCCCCGCGACGGCCCTGACAAGCTCGCCGCCGAACCCGATCACCCGCGCGTGTGATGTCGGCTCACCCTCCCGCGCCTGAAGCTTGGCGAGTCAGAAACCAGGCAACCCGACCGCGGGAGGCGCGACATGACCACTACCCAGCCTGAGGCCCAGCCCATCACCTCAGTCCACCCCGGCCACGCCCGGCGGACCTCCGCACCGGTGATCGCGTTCCTCGGTACCGGGCGGATGGGCGGCCC
>Ga0335072_10011289_pt1 | contig 12803 bp, 7 predicted proteins | sample Lox_Sample_21_FD_206725 | JGI IMG/M metagenome (GOLD analysis project Ga0335072, IMG submission 206725) | Soil microbial communities from Loxahatchee National Wildlife Refuge, Florida, United States - Lox_Sample_2.1 | ecosystem: Environmental > Terrestrial > Soil > Wetlands | place: USA: Florida...
ATCAATATATGCCGGCGGTGCTCGCGATGATTGGCAAACTTTGGAATACCTATTCTTGATCAACTCATACCTCTGTCATAAATTTGTCAAAGGAGAATGGCAGCAGGTGAAACCACAGGTTCTTGCATGCCTGCTTTATGGAATGTTCATAGAGTTCATACGATACAATGTTAAGAAAAAGAGAGAAATAAGTACCTCCAATGGTGATTGGACCATGACTTATGGCCTGAATAGGAGTCAGATCCTCGGCACCATGCACCGCACGCTTTGGCTGCTCTACGACAGCTTCTTTTGAGTCCTTCGGCCCAAATTCTGCAGATAGCGTCTCCAATGATACAGCTGAAGGTGCCATTATGTTCAAACCTTATATTATCAAAAATCGATAAAACGTATGTAATTCGCTGAGGCACTGTGGCAAACCAAATTGAGACTTTGTGAATTCTGGTTGTGAACGTCGGCACTTGGGTTCTGCACTCGAGTTTATTTAGATGCGATAGACAAAGCAGTCGGGTGCCTTGACCTGCGCTGTATACTAAGAAGGTGGGGATATCATATACCACAACCTTATTACCTGTAGGCCCGATTTTCACCAGAAGACAAAAGAGACGAGACCGACTGGGGCTTGTTGTTGTAAGGGTGTAATTTCATACAGAAAATGAAAATACTGGAGAATGGGGTATGTTAGTCATTAATTAACGATCACTGCAGAGCTAGTTGATTGTCGGTTGCTCTTCCATAATCAATCTGTAAGACCGAATAAGCCTATCACTTCGTCTATCTAGATGCCTGTTGCCCAACTGAAATTATTTAATTTGAGAATAATCAAGATTTATATATAACGAGGCTGACAGGATCAGTTCCTAATATATGTGAGGTCGACACTCCGCAGAGAAAAGTTCTACCAAGTCCATAGGTCGCTCTCTAAATAGAAGACTCCCTCCATTCGCTCAAGGGACGACTAGGAGACATGAGATTAAAATTGCCCATGAATAACTCTTCAGGTCGAGAACCTCCAACTAATTAAGCAGGTACCATGCATGTATGACAGAAATGCCACGAAAATATCTTTGAAGTTGGGTCTCGTCCCATATCTCCGAGGCAATGAGTGAAATGACTTGTAGCGAATATTTATTTTCGATGCTGAAAATTAATGTGTACTAAAGACCTTTCCAGATTATTTGAACTCCGCATATTTAATCTGGACCCATTGGCGCCAAATCGTGTAACATGAATCAATTATCTAACGCGCCGTCTTACACTGGCCACGGGTGAAATACAACTCGGGAAATCCTATAACGACCAAGATAGCCGATTCAACTAATTGGGCGAATATATGAGAAAATTGAAGGCAAGATTTCTCTTAGGACTTGACAGATATTTCCATAGCTCCAGGACTCTTCACCAGATTCTAACCACCTAGCTCTGTATTTAAGGCTCAAGAGAAAAATTAAAGCGATGAGAGAATCTTCGAAATATTTTTGAGGGAAAGTGCGATATAGAAGAGAAAGGGCCTGTACCTTCACTAGACGTGAAGAGGTTGGTACAACTTCCACGCCATGCATGACCTCTTTATTTTAAGTGACCTCCGGCTTGGAAATCGGAATCGTGGCTGATAATCATCATTAGGATACAATGTTGGCATCACACTTAAATATACTAATTTATATAGCAGAACTGCTGTCTACGTCTTGAGAGGCCTCGCCAATGTTAATATCATCGAGACAAAATTTGAACTCAACATGGCAAACAGTAGCAGTCAATTGCCTACAAGTCGAAGAAGTGGGCAGTGCTGTAGAGTATACCACAGGAGACAGGCCATTTCTGGTACGATAAGATGGAGAGATAGCTATATTCAGCATACTTTAAGGAAATAATGCACTGGTTTCCTAGGGCCTCGTAAACAAGCAAACTTATGTTATACCATCAGCTTGCAGAAGGGAGGAAGCAGAGGCAGAAGAGACTGTCCGGCGAAGCAACTCATGGAGCTTGAACCTACCATTGTCTCAGCATGTGATGTGTAAGCTCAGATCTCGACTGTTTTCCATGGGCAAAGTGGAAGCTGCTTTGGTGGCAGATGGCGATCCAAAGGTCGAAATACGGTCTTTTCGTTTATCAAACCAGTTAAAAGCCAAAGCGCACCCCGCTCAAACGTATTCAAGATGTCTCCGGTCAGCTGTGGCATTCACTGATAACGATCTTCCCGTTAAGGAGGCATCAGCAGGGAGGTGTGCAAGCTCGAGTAGGGAGATAAACCACAGTAGCTCCTAGTAAAACAATCGTTTATGCCGGCGAGACATGACTCATGCGTAAAACAAGGTGCCTACTTCTTTTTCCTTAAGGGGCCTTGCTCTCAACGACTATTTTCATCTCTTCCAACCGAAGCATGACGCTGCAGTTTTGATGCAAAGAGTCCGGAAGCTGTGGACTGTCCAAAGAGTTATGCAATAAACACCTGTGGTATAAATTTGACCCTAGCTATTCCTCGCTTCCATATGGTCTCTGGGGTGGCTATCTATTCTGTAGGATCACAGCAGAGAAAAGGGGTCTGCACGTGAAAGCGGTAGGGCACTCGGCCAAACTTGAGAACTTCCTGACGTACAATTGAGGACTTGTCGCACGAGAATGGAAGGTCTTACAGCATATGTGGCAAAAAGTCGTAGAGCTGACGGTGGCCTTGCATGTCGAGGCATAGTGAAGCCGAGAAGCCTCAAAATAGACACTTGTTCATCCGAGCAAAGAGGAACAGACAGCACTGCGTAGCCTGTTCCTAGTCTCGAATCGGCCCATGATTCCCCAGGATTAAGGGCATGATTGAGTCAATAGCAAGGGAAAAGCAAAGATCGAAGTGATTGAGATGCATGAAGGAACCCGCGCCAATATCTTTCAACTTCGGTTGTCTTACGTGACAGAACGTCATCGGGCAAGGTACAGTACTGAACGGGCGAGACAGGGTTACTCTCTGAAAGGCAACGACCTGCAACGGCTTCAAAGCCTTGAGCGTCATCCCATCTTCGATGCGAGATTTTGTCTCTCCGTAACGGGCCCGTCATTATGAAACCATTGCACCTGACAGCCTTGAATGACTGGTGCCTCAATCTCCGAAGACCCCATGCGGTATTATTTGCCGCCCCTTGCGCATTCGCAAGCACTGCCGTTCATCTTCGGGGATTCCTGACTAGGGGATCACGATTCCCCGCAAAAGACTCATCCGGGAATGCGACGGTGACAGCGCATCAGGGGCTTCAAGCGAAGCCATCACAAAAAAGCCAGATTTACGCACAAATGTCTCGGTCTCATAAACAGAACCGGCCGTCAGTGCGCCTTGACCACTTGGTGAATGCGGGGAAATAGTGACTCTCTTTCGCTTATCCAAGTGGCTTTCGGCGGTCGGATCAAATGGGGAAGGTGTTGAATAACACTGGACAAATTATTTTCTTTCTCTTTTCTCCCGTGATCAGAGGCCCCTTATCAATTTAAGCATCGGCATAACGACACAATACTAGTTCTCCCTGCTGCGGATCGGTCCTGGGACTTGAGCCATCACCTAGTTTCGGGACTTATGGAGACCAGCAAGATACCCCACACTTTGAGGACTTGTGATGTGACATTTGCCCAGGATGAATGCGATATGTGCATGTATCAAAGTAAAATGAGTCTCGTAGTCCCTTGCAAAGCGATACGGGTTTTTATTACTCGTATGTACTGTACATCAAGAGGTAAGCAATCCATTCAACGAAATACAAGCAGTGCAGATGCCCCAAACACATTCAAAAACTGTCACGATGGTGCCGCCACGACAGGGTCATGGTAGCCATTTAGGCTAGTGCACAAGATCTGGGATAGAAAGGATCACGAAGATCATGCATAGCACTTGAGATGATAGATAAACGTATGCAATTCACGACAACGAACTTCTGTGCACATGTACGTATTGCATCTCGCCGGCCTAAGCGGCAGTCGCAATTCTGGCCACCCGTCAGCTCTCGTACTCTTCCCCCTACCAGCCCTCCAACAAGTACGGCTAAGTCCGTGTCAGGAGACCTTTCGAATATAGTACCTCAGCTATATTACTGGATGTGGTCAATGAGGCTTTAAGAGGCAGTAACTGGGCACATTATTTTTGTCATGCGATCATGACCTTCAGCTCGAGTCAGTCATGGGCATCCCTATTGTAGAATACCGAACAACCGAAATTCGAAGACAAGGATTGCCATTTTGGCAGCGAACGTGGGGGTTTCCACAAAGAAAGCGCCCTTGCCAGAGCCAAGCTTTTCAACTTATCCCTGCTTCCTTAGTCTAAACCAATCTTTGTTCCCCCTTGCCCACCTCCTGCAGGGAGCATGCCAGTTGTCAAGTCAAAACAGGGTGTAGCTCAGAAATATTTACAGGGTAAGGGTTTACACTGACCACTCATAGAGCCCTGCATATGATCTGTCAGATTGGCGATCAAAACGATGTCCGTCATCAAGAGAAGCGATCCGAGGGTGTGCATTAGCTGATCCAGCTTCGACCAGGTTGGCAACGCCAAGCGTGGGAAAACAATACTGCACTCCTTTGTGGATGTTGTTGTTGAAAATCGACTCGGCCCCAGCTGAAGATCTTGCGGGAAATGGCGTGAGGTGAAACCTGGAGAAGTCTGACCTGAGTGACTGGAGAAATCGAAAAGCACAAAGAGAAAGATTTGAAGCCCACTCCTTAAAGGTTCGTCTGATACCATAGATAAAAGGAGCGGTTTTGCCGCGACAAAATATCTCGCTAGGTTAACACAAGTTGCGCGACGATCTAGATTCTACTCCGTATGTCCTTGGCAATTCTTGCAATCAATGATTTGAGATTCTCGTGAGATTAGCTAGTCTTACCATGCCCCGAGATCTCGCGTAGATAAGAGAATTGAACTAGCAGCTTTGGTGTGATGATTGTTCAGCCTGATGCAGTTCAGAGTCCTGACAAGTTGATCTTAGCCAATCCGAAGACTTCAACATTAGATCTCCTTGGGTCTCACGCCCAATCAGTCTGGATTATCTAGCTTGTAGCAGACAGAGGATGCCAGTGCAGAGGTATGACTGATAACCGCGGGGGAGAAGGGACCGAGCGAGGCTGTGTGAAACCCTTCGCACCATGAACTATCTTTATCCTACCTCGTATAGTTTCGTGATTCATAATTTTGGAGATTTTCTGACATTTGAAACAGGCCGGATGACTCGAGTGCTTACATGATGGAGGTATATTGGCGTTAATCAGCTGCCCTGGCTGTTTCTAACCGTGAGGCACTGCTAATCTATCGTCCTGCAACGCTTTCGTCTCGGAGAATAGTGTTGACAGGTGGTTGTAACACTCTTACGTCGTCAGACATTCGATTCGCTTTGTAACGCCAGAGGGTTATGGCTTTTCAGTAGTACTCGACGTACGGGATGCCCTGCGCGGACTACGAATCCCACTATGGTAGGCTCAATTATGCCGAAGTACCAAAATGGTGGAATAGCAGTATTGGAGTGACTTTGAGACTCTTTGATTGGTAGTGCATATAGCCTTCGGTGTCCCTTCTGGGAACCTGCATTCTTCGAGGCATGTGCATAGCTCGGGGCGTAAGAGGAGACGTGGCATGAGTATGACGACGATGAAGCGACCTTCGAGAGCGAATCGCCGTTGGGTGGCCTGTGTCCACCACTGCATAGATTGACCTGGACCCACTTGGGAGCTTTACCATGTAGCGGGTGGCGGCAGTTGCTAGGTGTGGGAATTGTATGTGTATGGAGCAAGGAGTTGAGATGATCGATACCACCACTAGCAAGGCCACAGTTTCGTACAAGGCCTTGCTGGTACCTATACAAAAATAGGTGGTAGATTGTGGGGACAGCGCGGTGATTATGGTTGGTTGATTGGGTTGAAGGAACGGCGAGGCAAAATCGTCAAATCTCCCGTGAAAGGAATTTTCTCGTAACCGCCGCAAGCCTTGGATTGCTCGCTTGACATAAGGAATTGGACTGGGGCGGTTAGGGGATCATCAATTCAGCATCCTGACCCACATGCAAAAGAATGTGTATTGCAGATTGCAGAATGGTCGCATACTGGAACAGAGGAAGGCCTGGTCTTATCATCTGCAAATGGTGCTCACTGCCTGGTAAAACGCAACGCTTCTGAAGTCGGGCAAGGCAATGTATCACCCAAATAGGCTGTGGCCGCACCTTGCCTTGTAGGTCTAATGTAGAGCGTTTCTGGATAAATTGCAATCCGAAAGTCTCTTAATATATCTTGCAGAGTACTTGCTGGTGCCAATATTTTACGGAACTGAGACCGATAATTGATCGTAACGTCATGGAAACTCCGCAGTACGGTGGTACAGGGAACTGCTGGCGATTTACTGAAGCGATAGTTGGTGTGCAAGATGATATAAACCGCAAACACATCTGATGATGATCATGAAGCCTTGTGAACCAGGCATTACAGGCTTGCAGATTTCGAGATCTACCACATTGCAGAACATCCGAGTAATGACAGCGGGAGCCATATGCAGTGCGTACAAGCGCATTTCTCGATCAGGCGTTCTCAGTCGAATCAATAGACAGGATGCCAAGGTGAAGGCGTCGGACTTGTAGGGTACTTTTACATACAATTCTACTGATGTCTTTGTCTGCCACCAAATGGGTTATCATCGAAGAGGAAAGGCCCTAAGCCTAGGAGGTTGACGCGAGAAGCAGGTTCTTCCCCGAGAGGAATAGATTCGTATCCTTACCCCAAATCTGCATGAAAAGGGTGTGGAGAGATGTGCATGATGCTACGCCAGCCGTGTTGGGACTAGAATTGCGCTGCTCTTCTCCACGGCCCACTCAATATCGGCAATTCCACTCGCGGAGCAGCCGTGAGGGCTGCAATTTCGCTGCAGGCCGCTTTTACGGCGACTCCTCTACCTTTCCACCTTTGAGAATAGATGCTACTGCAAGAGTGAAGGGCAAGGTGTGTCTCTCGCCACCCTGACCTTGACATGATCGCCATTTCCCCCAGAACTTGCGTGCCTACCAAGATATCGACTAAGCCGTAGTGAATTGCTCATCCACCGAATCAACACGAAACTGGTAAGAATAGTGCAACTCCCAGGTCTGTAGGCGCCTGATTGGCCGTAGCAGGCGGCCAAATGACGGAGCGCCAAATCAGACGTCGCATCCAAGTTTTCCCTAGGCAGGCCGTCATTCGCTGCCCTTCGCTGTCTCTCAAACTGCTCCCACTTCTCCGCTGAACTACAGCGAAAAAGCCCTGGCGATCCTGGTCTACCTGTCAAGGTGTTCGACTGACCATCCACGGGCGCCCCCAGCGTGCCAGGGTCGTGCACCCCATGTAACTATGCCCTGTCCATGTGAGCGTGGCCTGAAAAGAACATGCCTGCCTTTGCATTGCTGCAGGATTGCAGTCTCTGGTCCAAACCTGTCCCATGCACCTTGCATTCCAACGTGCCATCAAGCTTGTACTCTTTTGAGGCAGCACCCATGCCTAAAACACAACATCCCGCGCACCGAACAGAGCGCGCGCCGCGCCCAGGGAAAAGGGCAGGCCGCCGCCTGCCTACGCTCTTACGGCAGCAAGGTGGAAACACGAACCACACCAACGACGCACCCCCACCACCTGCGACAGGCACACACACACCTCGCAAAAGTATGGGAAAGCGAGTGGGCGAGTCGTATGCTGGTGTGGCTGCCACCTAAGACGCTGAGTCGCTGACCCGGCTCATATCCGGACCCGTGCCAGCCGAGTTTGGAGCCTGGAGAAAAAAGCCATTTCTGCAGCAGGCGACTTGCAAGCATCCCGTCCTGCAGGACCCTCCCGCCCAATATCGTGTAGCCCGGCGATATAACTTCAACCTGCCTCCCGCATACTGGAGCCTTCTTTGAGTGCGAGGAACGGAATGGTGTCATTCTTGTCCTCGTTGTCATCAATTTCTCCCTCCTCCCACTACGTATAATTTAATTCTCTGCAAGCTCGAACTAAGTCAGCAACATCCTTACCCACTATCAGTGCTCACCTCATCTGCAACACTCGAAGCCCTTCTGAGTCAAAGAGCCCGAGGCCCACTGTCACGCAGCTGCATTGCTTTGCTTCCAAAGCCTTCATTTTCCCGGGCTCTACAAAAGGAACATCATCCCTCGACATACAAATCTTAACCGTCACCTCGACTACTCGACAATTGCTTCTCGACACCTTCACAAAAATCAAATTCATTTCAGTTTCAGATCCCCATACAATGTCCAACAACATGGATTGGTCACCAGACTTCTGCCTTGCGTGTGACAGACAGACTGATGGTGGTGTCTACTGCGGAGAAGCATGCCGCCTCACGGAATATGAGAAAGCAAACTCTGGATCAGAGGCAAGCTCGCCAGCGTCACAAAGAGGACCAATATCTTGGTCTACAACAACTAGACCGAGCAACAACTTCTATCTGCCTCCAGCATATGACTTTGCCGCATACAAATCTCAAGCATACGGCATCATAACACGTCCTCGTCCCTCGCCAACGCAACGTTCAAGACCACAATCGTCTCCCGTCATTTTGTCTTCCAAGCCAATTCTCACCCCATCATCATCACAGTCCTCACTGTTCTCGATGAGAAGCTCCTCGTCAACTTCCAGCGAACCCATCCAACTATCGGAAGAATCTCGCAGAGAGCTTCGAGCGTACGCCAGCTCCTTTGACCAGTCACGATATCAGAGGAGGCAATCTACGTACTAAGTCAAGCACGAACACGATTATATCTTTTAACGGCATTTCATACACGACATGCCAGCATCAACCGGCGTTGGACTATGATCACAAGCGGCCATGAAATCATCCAGAGAAAGACGACTTCCTCTGGCCGTCCCACCTCACCACTACCTCTTTGTAATAGAACGGCATTCTACATCATTCATCATCGACATTTCTGTTGTACAAAATGCATATTTGGAGCATCACCATCAAAAGTCTTTGAATTTTCTTCTTTTTTCCTTATTGGCATGGATTGGATCTGGGATTACTGGGCGTGGACACACTCGTTGGCTGGATTTATGCAAGACATCGCAGCATCGTTGGACAGGCGCAGCACAATTGAATCTTCTCTACTTTGTATTAATGCAATAGCGTCGTCTGGAGCGGTAGGGCTGGGTTACATGTCTGTCATGACGATATCATGGACGTAGGCAGACTCGGCAGGCACGGTGTGAAATTTTGGATTGGGAAGGCTCAGGGAACGGGGAAGACTATGATACCACACTTCACATCTCTCATCATTTACTTGCATCCTGATCACGTTATTTGTAGCATTACTTGGCTAGCATGCCGGTACGGTAGCACGGCAGTACGGTAGCACAGCTACTAGCATTAGCTAGCACAATACAGGCACACTAGGCCAAGCAGATCCGTCACGTTGACAGATCTAATAAATGACACTTAGGCCCTGATGGCGTGAAAATGTCTGCTGATGGCGAAGCCACTTGACGCTATTCGCATTCCAAAATGTCGAAAATGCGATGTCATGCCATGTGCGATGAAAAAAAAGCCCCACCCAGTCCGCATCGTCCCGTAGCAGGAGGCCTAGAATCGTGAGGAGGATGAAGTCTCACCCGAAACAGGTGATGTGGATTATTGATTGAGTAACCCCCCTCCCAAGCCGTCTTTTTCCTCCTATCCCCCCTCAGGACCAAAATCTACGGATAGACCGGCTAGGACTGCCACAGGCCCTTGAAGAGGCAAGGAACGAACGGCTAGTGAGCAGCATCCACAAATTTTGGGGGTGGGAAAAAAGCTCGCAATCGAGATTATGCATTTTCCTCAGCGCTAGGAACCCCGCAAATGGCATGGGGTTACAAAGCCCGAGAGCCGGCCACTTGGTGTGGGGACTAAGCCAATCCTGGCCGTATTTTGTGGTTCTTTGTAGTCATCGAAGTCGTGGTGTCACTCAATTCGAACTCGACGTGTGACTTCTGTTTCGGAACTTCTTCTCCTGCCCGTGGACTGGGTCATCCACTGCACGCACTGCGCATGATGTACTAGTACATACGAGATACATCCTGTACTGGCACAAACGCGCGTTGCCAGTCTGCGTCATTTTTGTGGGCATTTTAGTGTGGACCCTATTGGACCTTTTTGTGTTGGGCGGCTGTACGGGAAAACCTGTCGTAAGGCTGTGGAATCGCTATATGATCTGCGGATCAGTGGAAAAAAAAAGGACGAGGACAGGGACGATTAATCTGACCTTGCAGGTCAACCAGGAAGAGTCGCAACGATGTCCTTGGCAACGGCGTATTTTGTTGCAATTCGTGAAAAAAAAATTCTCATAGGTCAATTTTTGGTGGCAACAAGTAAGCTGAGCTTCCTGACCAGGCCATCCCATGCCTTACCTAATGCCAATGGCAACTTAAAGCATATGTACATAGAGTCTCCACAATCCTACATTAAATTGTCGCAATATTATTACAACACAAATGCACACTGATGTGGACACCGGGGAAGGAGAGGCATTGGGTACCTTCTATCGCAATGAGTGGTGTAGAGTCCACCAGCTTCAGGCGTGACGAATCCAATACAAGTACATACCAAATATCGAAGTATCTCCGGAGAGAGTGTGTAGTGACAGCTAGCCACCAATTGTACTCAGCCAGCCCAGCAGCACGCTCATCCTCAGAAACTCGCTGCGGCTGAATTTTGCGGCTTACCGGATAACTGAATTGGGAAGACGGTGGTGAACGGGGATGCCGATCAGCTCCCTATTTTTCTCCCCCGTCTACGGCCCGACTGGTGTGACATGGTACTTTTCGTAAGGGTTGGGTACCTGACCGTTTCAAGGCCAAACGGGTGGGTTCTCAGGCAGCCAGCCAGCGAAATACAAAGTGTGACAGTGCCTTGTCCTCGGGGCTTCCAGTACAGTATTTTCTCTTTCTGCCCCACACGAGTGCTTATGGTCACATTCTTTGCTTTTTGCCCTCACCAAAGGTTACCCGAATTGGTGGCTTGAAACTCGTCGCTGCTTTGTCTTTTTCGCATATACTTGCTCTACTGGATTTGGTGGCATGGTTCGTTGGTATGTGCGCCCATACCGGCCCTGGCATCTACTCGCATCGTGTTGTACATGATGCAAGGGGCTCCGACGCTTCTCGGTGAGGACTCATCGTGTTCAGGCTCTGTGGAATGTCTTGGGACATTGGCGAAGCCTTGAACACCATTGAACTTGTTGCATATTGGGTTTTTTTGTCAAGGTGAGACGGACGCCTGCACTGCATAGGACAAGTTTTTGATCCTCTTTCTTGCTCACATAATGTTGCGAATAAATGAACACCGGAGAGAGCCGGTGACAACCGACGCAAAGGAATGCTTGTTATCGTACGGTCTCGCCATTCCTTCGTACCGGCAGTGGAGTTCGGAAAGGACGATTGCATGATCATACCAAAGCTTATTGTGAATCGCAAAAAATCGCGTGGTGGCTAGGATTCGACGTTGCATTGTAGAAGTGATCATTACTGTAGCTTCTACCTAAGGTTACACAGGTGATGTTGTAACATGTAGGTGGGTCGATTTTCGTAGATATCACCTAACAATTCTGGTGGTTACACCTGATGGCTCAAAGTTCTATATTGATCCTACGAGCCTTTGAAATATGGCTGCATTATCTATACTCACAATAGGTGAGGCCTGTCCCTGCCCTTATTTGCTATGGAGCTTGACAGTGACGCATTTTCTATGTCAGAATGCCGGCCACAAATCACGGCTCGTTTTGACACAACACACTCAAGAATTTCTTGTCTCCAAATAATGTTCAATATTCAGTAATGTCTGAACACAAACCGCCCCTGTACAACTCTTCGGACAAGATCTCTCGTTCAGCAAGGTGGTCTGCCGAGAGTTATTACTGTCTACTGCTAACTTGTCTGGCCTGATATGGTTTGGCTTGTAACCATCGAATTACTCCTTGCAGTGGTCGCTCTAGCCCATATGAATCAGAAGTCATACCACAGTTTATCGGCGTCGTACCCATGTGGACAAACAACAACGGCCGTACTTTCCATGGGCAGATAGATTTAAGTTACCCTTACCTCAAACCTCTCATCCCTAACGAGACTTGTGCGCTTGTAGCTGTTGGGTTTCCAATCCTTGTCGTTACGCTGGGTCAGATCAAATTTCGTAGCTGGTGGGATTTCTATCACGACGTGGTTGGAAGCTTCAAAGCTGTGCTCTTCGAGTACGCACTATGAGTGCTTCTTCATGGGGGCAAAGCAGCTAATAACTTCTCATTGCAGGGACATTACAGCTGGAGAATGTCTATTGCCATACCATTAACAAGGCCTTATTAAAGCTTACGTGAACTAGCATCATCACTCAGGCGACATTATTTTCGGTCATTATTTGCCTGGGCAGGCTCCTTAGCCTATCGCGGCTCTACGGCTCTATATTCTATTTTCGGTATAATCAGGTTGGGATAATCAAGCAGGAAAATTGGATAATCTATGAGAGGACTTGGATTATACACGTACATAGTATAAAATTCTAAGTATTCGTTAGATGCTAGTAATGTTGTCTCGATTGAAATTAAGGGGAAGGAAAACATATTGCTAAGATGAAATGTAAAAAGCGTATCTCACGGGTCATGTTCATATAGGACCCCATGTTGATTGCATTTATTTCATTGGAGAGTGGGTGGAATTGATCTGCAGCAGTATATACGACATAGGCTCTGTTCTTGTTCTCCTCAATTATCTCTAGTCTCTCCTTCGCAAAATCATTCATCCTCCCTGTCCTTCTTACACTGCATAGCGTATGCACGGATATTACGTTTCTTCGC
>Ga0335072_10011291_pt1 | contig 12803 bp, 9 predicted proteins | sample Lox_Sample_21_FD_206725 | JGI IMG/M metagenome (GOLD analysis project Ga0335072, IMG submission 206725) | Soil microbial communities from Loxahatchee National Wildlife Refuge, Florida, United States - Lox_Sample_2.1 | ecosystem: Environmental > Terrestrial > Soil > Wetlands | place: USA: Florida...
TGCTTTGGCTCGCCGGGTTGATGTTCACCAGTTCGCGCAGACGGGGTCCCATCTCGGCGTCACCGCAGCGCTGGTACAACTCATACGTATCTTTATCGACGTTGACCAGCCATCCCGAACAGCAGGTGTCTTCGCAATCGGCACCGATGCACCGAAATGCGTGGTACGCGCGCGGCTGGAGCCGTTTAGTGGGAATTGGCAAGGGTTTAGCATAACAGAATCGCGATTGGCCTAACCCTTTTTGCGTTACCATAGTCTAACTATGGGAGGTCTGACATGAACCGGGTGACCGAGTTTCTTCGCCGCGTGCGCATGTTGTTCCGCGGCAGCGCCTTCGATAGAGATTTGCACGAGGAAATGCGCGTCCATATGGAGATGCGCGAACAATCGCTGATCCGCGACGGCCTGGCGCCCGATGCCGCCCGCGCCGCCGCCCGCCGCCAGTTCGGCAACGCCACGCTCTTGCGCGAGACGAGCGGCGATGCCTGGGGCTGGCGCGGAGTCGAACATCTCGCGCTGGATCTCCGCTACGGCGCGCGGTCATTGGCTCGCACGCCGGGCTTCACCCTGCTCGCCATTCTTACGCTGGCACTGGGTATCGGAGCTAATACCGCGATTTTCAGCGTGGTCAACGCGGTGTTGCTGAACCCGCTCGCCTACCGCAATCCCGATCGCCTGGTGACGCTGCTGCATTACGGCAACGCGCCCGTCGCACCCGCCAACTACGTCGACTGGCGCGATCAGAGCCGCTCCTTCGACGCCATGGCAGCCGCCGAATATTGGACTCCGAACCTCACCGGCACCGATACGCCGGAAAGCATTCCCGGCCTCCATGTCACTCCGAATCTCTTCCCCCTGCTGGGCATTGCGCCCTTGATGGGGCGCACTTTTCCGCCGGCTGGAGACGAAAGCGTCCCCACGCCCGAGGTAGTTCTCAGTTATCGTCTCTGGCAGCGGCGTTTCGGCGGCGACCCGAACGTGCTCGGCCGGTCCATGCTTCTCGACGGGACGGGCTACACCATCGTCGGCGTGATGCCGGCGGCCTTCAAGTTTCCGCCATTCTGGGCCACCCACGCTGAATTGTGGGTGCCGATGGCATTCGCAGGCCGCCTCCAGAGCCGCGAAGGCAACAGCCTGCGCGTGTTCGCCCGTTTGAAGCAGGGGGCGACCCTGGCCTCCGCGCGCGCGGAAATCGCGGCCATCACCGGCCGGCTGGAGCGGCAATTTCCGGGCACGAATCGTGGCGTCGAGCTCACGCCGCTGAAGGAAAATGTCGTCGGCCAGGTGGAAACGCCGCTGCTCATCGTGCTTTGCGGGGTGGGATTCGTGCTGCTCATCGCCTGCGCCAACGTGGCCCACATGCTGCTGGCACGAACGGCCGACCGGCAGCGCGAGATCGCCGTCCGCAGCGCGCTCGGCGCCGGCCGGGGGCGCGTAATGGCGCAATTTCTCACTGAAAATCTGCTGCTGGCGAGCTTGGGCGCGGCCGCCGGCCTGCTGCTGGCCTATTGGGGCGTGCGCGCGGTGGTGGCGCTCAGCCCCGCCGATATCCCACGGGTCGAGACGGTTGCGGTGGATGGCCGCGCGATTCTGTTCCTGCTCGCCGTCACGGCGATTACCGCGGCATTGTTCGGGGTCGCGCCCGCCCTGCAATCGAACGCGGCCAATCTCAGCGGCGCACTAAAGGAAGGCGGACGCGGTGGAAGCGATGGCGTAGCCCGAAATCGCTTGCGTGGTTTTCTGGTGGCTTCGGAATTTGCACTGGCTTTCGTGCTGCTCATCGGCGCGGGATTGATGATCCGCAGTTTCGCCGCGCTCGAAGCGGTGAATCCCGGTTTCGATCCGCACCACGTGCTTTCGATGGTGGTCTCGGTGGCTGGCTCGCGCGAAGCGCCGGAGGGTCCGCGCGAGTTGTTCTATCGCCAACTGATGGATCGGGTACGCACCGTCCCCGGCGTGGAATCCGTGGGCGCCATCAATCATCTGCCTCTGGCCGGCGACGTGTGGGAATGGGACTTCCAGATTGCGGGGCGTCCCAAACCGCGTCCCGGCGAATCGCCCGGCGCGGTCTACCGGATCGCCATGCCGGGATACTTCGAGACGATGCGGCTGCCCATCCGGCGCGGGCGCGGCATCGCCGCCACGGACGATTCCCGCGCGCCCGGCGTGGCGGTGATTAACGAAACCGCCGCCAAGAAGTACTGGCCGGGCGAAGATCCCATCGGACAGCGAATCACCATCGAAAAAGACAGCTGGGTGACGATCGTCGGCGTGTGCGCCAACGCGCGCCAGTATGATTGGGCTTCCGAGCCCGACCCGGAGGTCTATCTCGCAGGGCTACAGGACCGCCCGTTCCTAGGCGGCGCCGATTCGCACATGTCCTACATCACCCTGGTCATCCGCACCGCCGGGAATCCGGCCGACATGGCATCGGCCGTGAAGCAGACCGTATGGTCGATGGACCGCAATCTGCCGATTTCCCAGGTACTCACGATGGACCAGGCTGTCGCCGACGCCACCGCCCAACCCCGGTTCCTGATGATGCTTCTCGCCATCTTCGCCGGCGTGGCGCTGGTGCTGGCCGCGGTCGGAATCTACGGCGTGATGAGCTACGCCATTGCGCGCCGCACGCACGAAATCGGCATCCGCATTTCGCTCGGCGCAAGCCGGTACGATGTGCTGCGCATGGTGCTGCGGCAGGGGATGACGCAGGCGCTCGCCGGATCGTTGGTGGGCATTGCCGGAGCACTGGCATTGACGCGGCTGATGTCGCGCATGTTGTACGGAGTCCGGCCTACCGACCCGCTGACGTTCGCCGCGGTGCCATTGGTACTCGGCGCGGCGGCGCTGGCGGCAATCTGCGTTCCGGCGCGCCGCGCCACGCGCATCGAGCCGACCGTGGCGCTACGGCAGGAGTAGGCTCACCAGGTCGCTGAACACGCCGTAGGCTGTCTGCTCCACCTGCGGATCGAGCGAGATGGTGCCGAAGGTGCCCATCAGGTCCGTGTGGAAAAGGATGATGTTAGACGTCCCCGGCGTGCAGGCCAGGATGTCGGCGCGGTCGAGCACCTCGGCGCGCACGCGCAGCGAAAGGCGCGATGCAGTCCGCTTGCCCCGGCTGATCAGGCGCACGGCTTTGCCTTTGCTCTTGAGTTCCTGCACGCGCTCGGGAGTAAGCCGCGCGATGCCGCGCGTCGATACCTCTTGCGGGGTGGTGCGCGCGTCCATGAGGACGTTGGCCAGCGCGGCAGTCTTGGCGGCGGAATCCCAGCCTTCGATATCGAACGTGCCATCGGCCTCGGTGATTCCCAACCGCCGCGCCTCCGCCAGCCCATCCTCGAACGATCCGCCGCGCTCCATCGTCTCGATCACGATTTTCGACGTCGAATTCAGCGCACCCGTAAACCCCAGCACGTTCACGCCGGGCATGGTGTGGCGCCAGAGATTGAAAATGGGAGCGCCATCCATCACCGCCGATTCGAAACGGAACTTCACACCCGCGCGGGCCGCTTCCTCGCGCAGTTCGGCATAGCAGTGCGCAACCGGACCCTTGTTGGCGGTCACCACGTGCATGCCGCGGGCGAACGCGGCGCGAATGTGCGCGATGGCCGGCTCGCCGGTGGATGGATTGAGCGTCGTCAGCTCTACCGCGATCTGCGCCTGCGCGGCGTCGAGGAACGCCTCGATCGATGCGGCGCGCGGGCCCATCGGCGGATCTTCCGCGAGCCCGCGCGGATCGATCGCCGTGCCGTGCCGCAGCGTGTGAATCCCGGTAATTTTGAAAGGAAATTGCCGGCGCTTTTGCCGGAGGAGGCGCGCCAGCGCGCGCCCCACGTTACCGTACCCGATAAGTGCCAGCTTCATCAAAAAGTGAGGCCGTCGATCAATTTATTCAGCTCCGATTGTAGCGCGGTGCGCTTCTTGTTCAGCTCCGCCTGCTGGTCGCGCAGCGAGGCCAGTTGCTGCTCATGCTGGTCGAGTTGTTTGGCGTAGCTCTGCACCAGCTGCTGCTGGCTGCTGACGTTGTTCAGGCTGTTGATGTTCTGGCGGATGCGATCTTCGTCGCTCGTCAGATCGCGGATCTGATTGCGATTGTCGGCGATGGCCGCATCGTTGGCGGCGATCTGCGATTTCTGGTCGGCGATGCGCTGTAATTGGCGCCGTCCGGCGTCGCTGAGGGTGCGGTTCTGGATGTAATCGGCGAGGAAATCGGGCGTGACGTTGGTCAACTGGTAGACGTTATCGAAGACGCGCTCTTCGTTGACCGCGAATTCCTGCGACGCGCCTGCCGCGAGAGCGACTTCGAAGCGGTATGCGTTCGCCGTCTTCGCCGAAGGCTTCTGATTGAGGAGCGTGTACCCCTGGCGCAGAGGATGTTCGATGATCAGCGTCTTGGCTTTCTGATCGACATTGCGGATGGTGTAGGTGCGCGTCTCTTCCTGGGCCGATTTCACGGTCAGCATGCCCCGATTGACGTGGATTTCGCGCACGATGGCGGACTTGCTGTTGAACGCCTCGGTGATGCGTGTGCCGAGATCGACGGCGTAGCTGATGAGGCGCTTATCGCCCGCCTTCAGGGTCTCCATGAGCGCTTCGCCCCCGTAAACGCCGCCGTCGTAGACCGTGATCGGGCCGCCGTCGAGCGTTTTGCCGGTGGAATTGGTTAGCTCGGCGGCGTTGGTGGGATGCGGCGAGCTATGGTCCGAGTAGATGAGGAGTTTGCGCGACTCGATCGCCTGTTGGAGGAACGGCAGCATGGCCGATTCGTCGCGGCGGATGGTGACGGGCTGGGCGATGCGGTATTCGAAGAGTTCGCCGAGTTCGCCGGTGGAGGCGCTGGTGACGATGGTGCTGGGAGCGGCACTGAAAGCCGCGCCGGTATCGGTGTTATCAAGAAGCGCCGCGCCGTCTATGGCCATGGTCGAGGCCTTAGCTCGCATCTGGGGCGCTGCCATCGGCGGCGGCGTCGCCCTGGGAATTCTGCCGCTGCCGATGCCCGCCCCGTTGCCGTAGCCGCCTACACCGGCGAGCGAGCCATTGGTCGTCTGAAATGCCTCGTCATGCACCACCGGACGCGCGGCCGCGTCGTCCGCCAACTCCGCTCCTGGACGAGTCACATACTTTGGCGCGTACAACTGGCTTACGAACGAGATCGGCCGTCCCGAAACGAGTGAAAGCTGCACCTTCGTCCAATCCTCGCCCGTGGTGTTATCGACGATCGCCCAACCTTCCAGCGTGGGCTGTCCCTTGTCGCCGAAAATCAGCCGGTAGCTCGATTTCCACACCGCCGTCGGGATCATGTAGCTGGCTACCAACTGCCTCTCCTTGACGTCGCTCGAATCGATATACACGCTGCGCTTGTCCTTCGACCGCGCCGCCGCCAGCGCTCCCAGGTAATCCTTGAACTGTGCCTGCAGTTTGGCGTCGGGAAAGCGAATGCTGGTGGCCGCGTTCAGGTCGACCGTCCGCATGTCGCCGGAATCGAGCATCAGGGTCAGGTATTCGCGCTCCGGCTGCTTGTCGGTGCCTTCCACCACACGCCCGGTGACGATAATTCCGGCCACGGTGTCGGTCCCCAGCTTGACTTCCACGCGCGAACCCTTGAGCTGATCGAACATGGCGGCGAGCGATTGCCCGCCATGAATCTGGAACGGGAAATCGGCCAGTTTGTGACTGAGCGGGTCCTGGGAATCGTACCGAAGGCCGGAGATCTTGGCGCCGCTGGAATCGGTGAGAGTGAGGGATTTGAGCACGTCGTTCATGTCGGTCGCGTTGAAATCGAGCCGCGCCGATTCGCCCGGCCCGAGCGTGCCGGCGCGCTCGAAAAATCCCACGCCATGTTTGTAAAGAACCACCTCTTTTACCGGAAGATCGGCGGCGAGCGCCGCCGCGCTGAGGAACAAGGGAAGCAGAACGTTTTTCATTGATGTCTCCATCCGGGAATGCCCCGGCGGGCCATTCCCTTTCACTCGCCCATGATTTTAATAATGACGCGTTTGTTGCGCTGCCCGTCGAATTCGGCGTAGTAGACCTGCTGCCACGGCCCGAAATCGAGTTTGCCTTCGGTCACCGGGACGACCACTTCGTGGTGCACCAGCAGGCTCTTCAGGTGCGAATCGCCGTTGGTTTCGCCGGTGCGGTGATGGCGGTAGTCCTTGCGGAAAGGGGCGAGCTTTTCGAGCCATTCGTCGATGTCCGCGATGAGTCCGTCCTCCGCGTCGTTGACCCACACGCCGGCCGTGATATGCATGGCGGATACCAGAATCATGCTTCCGCGATGCCGCTCTTGCGCAGGGCGGTTTCCACCTGAGGAGTAATATTCAAATACTCCCTATGCTTTGTGGTCTTGAATGTGAGATATTCCGTATAGAACCTCATAGCCTCGATCTTACAATTCTTACGATGGACCGAACCTCCAGGCGCATCCTGATTGTTGACGACGAACCACCACTATTGCGCATGATGAGTCTCTATCTGGGCCGTCATGGATACACCGTGACGACCTCGGACGCTAGCGACAAGGCTTGGGCGCTGGTGGAGGCGGACCCGTCGGCCTTCGACGTCGCGGTGTTGGATGGCAGCATGGAGGGAATGACCACGGAAGAACTGGCAGGGAGGATGCTCGACGCCAACCCGGCGATTTGTGTTCTATGCGCCAGCGGGTATCCTGTAGACATCAGCGCGCTTTCGGCCAAAGCTCCCGGACGGGTGGCCTTTCTCTTGAAGCCGTTCACGCCGCAGTCGTTGACATCGGCGGTAGGAGGCCTGGTTGCCGCGCAAGAAAAAGGGATTTGACCTGGGCAAGGAAGTGAAGGCGATCGCCCGCGAGCGCGTGGGCCGCATTCCCGCCGGCCAAACCATGGAGCCGAAATCGCGAAGGAAAAAGCCCAAGCACAAGGTGGCGCCAGGGTCGGAAGAAGAGTTGTGACGGGACGGAAACCGTCCAGGATTCACTGGCGGCCGATGAAAACAAAGTGGTTCCCGTCTTTCTCCGGACGGTTTCCGTCCAGGATTGCCCGCTGAAGCGAAGTTGACGGGGCTGGTGGGCGGAAGCTACAGTAGAAAAGTACACCTTCCAACGGCCTCAGCCAGTCCCCATCGTCTAGCCCGGCCTAGGACATCGCCCTTTCACGGCGGTAACGGGGGTTCGAATCCCCCTGGGGACGCCATCATTCTGGTGCACAATGGTGCTATGAGGACGGCCAACAAAACCGTTCGTCAGAGCATCAGCCTTCCCGCCACCGTAGCCGCTCGAGTTCGCTCCACTGGCCAAGACCCGCCGCCTCAGCGCAAACCGTTTAATCGTCGAACTGATCGAGGATGGGATGGAGGCGCAAGCCCGCAAACAACAGCAGTTCTTCGAGTTGGCCGAGCGTTTCCGCGGTGCTACTGACCCGGAAGAAGCGAATCGGCTTGGCGACGAACTGGGACGGATGGTTTTCGGCGGCTGATGCCCAAAATCGAGAGATGGGATAACCTGCCTGTCGCGGCGCGCGCGCATCTGATAACCGAATGCGCGACCGCTCCATCGGCCTTGAAGATTTGAATCAGTTGCGCGTTTTGGGTGGAATCCAAGCCGGAAGTGCCGGTAGGCGATTGGTACAAGGATTTTGGTTCCTTCAAGATCTGCGGGCAGGGGCGCTTTCCAAAAACGTTCCTCCTTCGGGGGCAGGCCGCAAAGGGCGACTCGATTTAGCTAGAACGGAGATGGTGACGAACGTCATCCAATCGTTTCAGGCAGTCGATGAGTTGGTTCCAACTCGACAATGATCAGGGACGCCGGTTCTTGCCAGAAAGCCCCCCTGGCCGGCAGCGGTCAGAAGAGGCAAACCTCGAAGCGTGTCATCCAGCTCCGCATCTTTCGAGGAGTGGCAGACTGACTCAACCTTCCGGCCGCGACTCAGGCGCCAACGCTCGACGAACTCGCCGCCAATATACCAGACGCGGTTTCCCTCACACTATTTGATATCCACGCCGGCGCCCCCGGCGGCTATTTTGCCCTCCATGGCTTCCTGGGCGGCGCCGCGCGCCAAATAGTGTCCGGGTGGCGCCTTGATGGTGACCGCGGTGGTAAAGCCGGTCTTGGTGAAGCGGTTGAATGTGGCATCGCGGAAAGCGATCTGCAATTCGCTCTTCCTTCCCGCCACGACGTTCCCCTGACCGTCGAGGAGGGCCGCCACAATCGTCAGCTTCTGAATTCGCCGGCCGTTCCACTGACGGAAATGCATACGGCTGAAGTCCAGATGGATGATCATCGTGATGCCTGGTGGTCCCGCCCACTGCTGCCAATTGAACGAAATCGGGACATCCGCCAGGGTATTCGAGGCCAGGACTTCCTGGTCTAGCTTGTCGGAAACCGAATACGCGGCGGGCGCCTCCAGCTTAGATGCCACGTACCCCAGGCGGCTTTGTATCGAGTACTTGTTTCCGTCGGTTAGTTGCACCTTGAGCCTGTGAAACTTACCATCGGGCTCTGCCCGGGGCGTAAAACCGGTAAGGTACACGGTCTCGGGAGCCGCGGCCAGCTGGCGAAGTCCCTGTGTCAGATCGTTGCCGTGAAGGTATTCTCCACCCGTCCCCGAAGCCAGGATAGCGGCCCCGTCATACGCCATACTGCCCGCGAACCCGAAAGTCAGCCCCTTCGCGTCCAGCGCGTTGATCACCACACCCGCGGCCCGCGCCTTGTCAATCAGGCGGTCCAACTTGACTTCCTGCTCCCCGGCAAGGAACCCGGAGGACGTCAACAAGATGAGTCGCTGTCCCGGCAGCTTGGCCATCCCGTCCACCAGCGCCTCGACCACCCGCAGTGTGACATCGGTGTCGGTCCGCGTGCGTATCCAGACCTCCTCCGCCTTTCCCATCACCTCTCCTTCATGGCACGGGTTGTTGTAGCAGGCCTGACATTCGGCTAGTTTTGACTGCATCAAGACGTTGCCTGGGTCCAGGCCGTTCGCGATCTGATAAGCTTCGTAGGGCCGGATCACGGGGCAGCGCGTGGGATTGGCGGCCGCTTTCTCAGGAAGCGCCCTCAATCGCTCGAGTTCGCCGATCAGCGCGGGCAATTCCCCCGTGAAGGCGTAATCCTGGGTGTGTGACGTGGTGATTACCGCGACGCGATCGCCGGGCGTCAGGCCGGTCTTGACGAACTGCGCCGCCGCTTCCGTGACTGGTCTGAAGGCTTCCGGCGCCAGATGCACATCGTCAAAGCATAGCGCCAGGTAGCGGAACCCGGTTTCGGTCTTCGGCGGCGCGGCGCCGCCGGGAATCTTCGGCCCCGCGCCGGCGGCGCCGTCCACCCGCGGGGAGAAATTCTCGACTGAAAACGACGTGATCTCCTGTCTCTTGCCCTCGTCGAAGATCTTGAAATCCTCCCGCGTGAGCCCGGGGACTGCCTGGTGCCGCGCGTCGCGCACAACGATGGGAATCTCCACAACGCGAACTTCCGTGCGCAGCGTGGGTCGCGAGGGCGGAACATACGGGCCTGTCTGCGAGTGAATTTCGTCCGGCGGGATGGATTGAGCCGCGGCCACCGTTAGCCCAGCCAGTATGGCTGCGAGAGCCGGAAACCGTCTCACGGCGCACCCCCCGCGGTCGCCGACCGCCACGGTTGCCGATAGCCGCTCCGACGATCCTGCCCGAGGCTGCGGAAGATGTTCCCGGCCTGCTCCTGCCCGGCCCCAAGTTCTTCGAGTTGTACCGCGGCCCGAAGTGCGCACCGGCGGACCAAGCCTGGTGCGCGGGTCGTTCGGCACGCTCATCCCTGCTTCACGCGCTCCGCTCTCGATCTGCAGTCTTTCGGCGTGGTTGACCTGAAATCGCCTCGTTTCAGGGGCCCGGCCCGGAGGGAACGACATACCCACATAGTCTCATTCCTTGCCACTACCAGCTTGAGAAAATTTGGCCCCGCCGAGAGCTTGCCGGGGCATCCTGACCGAAGATTGGCGGTTTCGGCCGATTGAATTTGGCCGTAATGATCGCGCGCGTGCGCGAGTGCCAGGCTGGAGAGGCGTTTTCTGGCGGCCGGCACCGATTCGTGACGGACGCGCGTGCGCGAGGCGCGCGGATGCCCAGATCCGAAGCGCTTTCCCTTCAGCTTGAGATTCTTCTCGCCGGTTTTAGTTTGCCGCCGCTACGCGGCGCGGCAGCCGCATAAAGCCGCGGCGCTTACTTGCCACCGGCGAACGCCAGCCGCCGACCCCGTTTCGATCCTCAAGGTATTGACCGGGGCACGCTGACGCAATTTACCGTCAGGCAAGCCGTTACATCGGGGAACAGGACCCGGCTCCCGAAAACCCGAATCAACCCTTCGACCGCGCATATATAAGCGGTTGAGGAACTGCGTTTGCTGATTCGAAAGGAGAAAGTGATGAATCCACCGCTCAACTTAAGCGGTTTGAGCAGTAGCGCCAAGAGCTCCGGATTAAAATGGACGATATATGAAGCCGCTACTCTCGTTTGGCCTTGGTCTTTTGGTTTGCCTGTGCGCCGGTGCGCAGTCCACACCCGCGCTCGTTGTCGACGCCGCGGCCAACAGTCACCCCATCAGCCCTTATATCTACGGGATTAACGAATGGTCCGATAATGGACTGCTCGGAATGATGCGGGTACCGCTGCTGCGGTGGGGCGGCGATGATGCTACCAGCTTCAATTGGCAGAATAGTGTCAAGAACAATACGGGCGACAATCCGTGGTGTTTTGAGAATTACTCCGTCAGCCCCGGGTTCGACGGGTTTCAAAAGGCCAACCTGGCTGCTGGTACGGTCAGCATGGCAACGGTATCGCTCATGGACTGGCTGCCGAAGTCTGGTGGCGAGTGCAGTTTCAGCGTCAAGAAATACGGCGCGCAGAAAGCCACCAACCCCGACAACAGCGATTGCGGCAACGGCGTCCTCCTGAACGGCAATCAGATTCAAAACGATCCCAACGACGCTTACATCCCCGTGACACCGGCTTTCTCCCAGCAGTGGCTGAGCCAGCTTTTGTCCAGTTACGGCCCAGGCAACACCGGCGGCGTGCGCATTTGGGAAATGGATAACGAGCCGGAATGGTGGTACAGCGTACATATCGACGTTTACCCGCAGGCCGCCACTTATGACGACATGATGGCGCGGAATCTCAAGTGGGCCCAGGCGGTGAAGGCGATCGACCCTACCGCTTTAGTAAGCGGCCCCGTGCCCGCCGGCTGGAGCGGAATGCTGTTTTCAAGACTGGATTTCGATGACGGCTGGAGCAAATCTCCCTACCAATACTGGGACAATCCGCTCGATTACCAGGCGCACGGCAGCACTTACTGGATTCCCTATTACTTACAGCAAATGCAGAAATTCGAGCAGCAGAACGGCTACCGCCTGCTCGACATCGTGGATGTTCACGGCTACATCACACCCAGCGGCCTGAGCGGGAGCGCCGGCGACGCCACGATGGAGACGCTGCGCATGACCTCGACGCGCGCGCTGTGGGACCCGAACTACCTGGTGCCAGGCGGCGGCTATGAGGATGCCACCGGTGCGGAGGTAGCGCCGGAACTGGTGCCGCGAATGCGCCAATGGGTATCCGATAACTACCCCGGAACCAAGACGGCCATCACCGAATACAACTGGGGCGCGCCGGACACGATTACGGGCGCGGTCGCGCAGGCCGACATTCTCGGCATCTTCGGCCGCGAGCAGCTCGATTATGGAACGGTTTGGACCACTCTTTCCCCCACCAGTCCCGCGGCTTTCGCCTTTAAGATGTATCTGAACTATGATGGCAACGGCAGCCACTTCGGAGATACCAGCGTTTCCGCTACATCCGACAATCCAGACCAGCTTTCCATCTTCGCCGCCAAGCGCTACGATTCGGTCCTCACGATTGCCGTTCTCAATAAGACCAGCAGCGCCATAACCGACTCCATCGCCCTGGCCAACTTCACTCCCGCCGGTACTGCCCAAGTGTGGCAGTACAGCGGCGCCAACCTGAGCGCCATCGTGCGCCAGCCGGACATCGGCGCGAACTCGAGCGGCCTAAGCACGACATTCCCGGCGCAGTCCATCACCCTGCTGGCGATCCCGCAAGCCCAAAGCGCCATGGCCGTGCCGCAGCCGGCAATCAGCGCCGTCACCAACGGCGCATCCTACGACGCCAAAGCCGTTTCCCCGGGCGGGATCGTCGCCGTCTGGGGCACGGGTCTCGGCCCGTCCGCGGGCGCCTACCTCACGCTCGACTCCAACAGTCTGGTGGAAACGTCGATTGGCGGCACCCAAGTCCTGATCAACGGAAATCCCGCGCCGCTCATCTATGCCGGCGCCGGCCAGGTCAACGCCGTTGTGCCGTACGAAGTGGCTTCCTCGACCACGGCAAACGTGGTCGTGGTCTACCAGGGGAACGCATCTGCGCCGTTCCCCATGCCCGTCGCCGCCACCCGGCCGGGCATTTTCACTCATAGCGGCAGCGGTACGGGGCAAGGGGCAATCCTGAATCAGGACCAGACGGTCAACACCGCAACAAACCCCGCCGCGCGAGGCAGCTGGATTTCCATCTATGCTACCGGCGAGGGTATTACCACGCCGCCGGGTGTCGATGGCCGCGTGTCGGCGTATCAAGGAGCGCCGTTGCCCAAAGCGCAGGCCGGATGTTCCGCCACTATCGGAGGACAGACAGCCAACATCAATTACTGCGGTGAGGCCCCGGACTTCATCGCCGGCGTCCTGCAAATGAACGTGCAGGTACCCGACTCGATTACCCCCGGCAGTTCCGTGCCTTTGACGATCACCGTGGGTGGCATCACGAGCCAGGCCAACGTCACCCTCGCAGTTAAATAG
>Ga0335072_10011293_pt1 | contig 12802 bp, 7 predicted proteins | sample Lox_Sample_21_FD_206725 | JGI IMG/M metagenome (GOLD analysis project Ga0335072, IMG submission 206725) | Soil microbial communities from Loxahatchee National Wildlife Refuge, Florida, United States - Lox_Sample_2.1 | ecosystem: Environmental > Terrestrial > Soil > Wetlands | place: USA: Florida...
AACGACGACGAGGATGACCAATCTGATGATGTGTTGGATTTGAGTCTGGGCCGGGAAAAGGCCGGTGGTGGTATCCGAGGTAAGAGAGCAAAGCTTGGAAAGCTTATTGTGCATGATGAGGGACTCAAGATGTTGGATCTAGTTGTCGCTGCCAATATGGGGATCTGGTGGACTGTTTGGGAGCGATTATTTATATGAATATACTACTTCTACTTCGTCTAGCGACTATTCAAGAAGCATCGTGCCGACTCATGGAACAACGTTCATTTGTACAACGACGCTTTCCCGCGGAACGACTCCTTTACTTAGATCTTGCTTCCGCTTTGCTGCATCCGGAAATGCATAACTAGAGATCATTTCTCTGCTCGATTCACACAAAAGCGCATGCATAATGATGTTACGTACTTAGAAAGCACGAGGCTCACCTTTAAATTCACTGATCTGTCTAAAAACGCATGTGTACTCTATCTCCTCTTACAACAGTCTTAACTTCTCGATCTCATCTCGCTATCCGTTATCCTCAGCTTTCATGCCTGAACTTCAAGCTCTAGCTTCTCCTCCATGTTGGAATCGGCTGGTTACAACTGACTGAACGGATAACTATATCTTCATAACTATTATTATCAAGCGCAGACTTCGTTGCAGAGGCATCTGGGCATGATTGTTAAGTGAAATCAAGGACGAAGCCTGCAATATACCAACCCGAAGGCAAAATAATTAAATTGAATTAATTATTTGATCCCATCAATCAGCTTTTACAATCACAACTGCTCCGCCTGGCTTCAGTATCTATTTGCCGCTAGCTTCACGTTTCACCAATTGTATCAGAGGAGGGTGCGTGGTTAAGCTGTTCAAAGTGGGTTGATTGACATCAGCATTAGGCCTGAGAAGAGCAAGTAGCTGTAAGGACAGAAGGCCATCTCAAAGTGACGGTAAGATTCCTAATAAGTGAATTTTATTGGCCTAGTTTTGAGGTATTCAAGGCGGTGGTGGCAGGAGGAGCAAACTGCTTCTTCCAAGGCCAAAGAGCAATGTAATGCAACTTATCAATATGACAACTGGATTTCACAATCTGTCGCTATGATCTAGAGTAGATACTAACTGATTTAAGATATAGTGGAAACGAGGTTATTCAACACCATGAATATCGAGCAGAACTTCTTTTGAGAAGGCAATGCGGGCACTCCTGTAAACAGGATGATAATATTCTGTGAGATAAGTAAAAGAACTCTTGCTGATTGAAAAGCTCATGGTAGGGATGTAATGCATGTAAAAATTTCGTAAATACTCACTTACGGTTCCTAGTTTCCTGGTACGAAACTTCTCTATGGTAATACAATGCGAGTTTCGGAGATGGAAAAATATTTCAGCGATTTGCTAGATGAGCTAGGATTAGTCGAGGCACGTGCTAACGCGGGACGCTACTTGTATTTACGCGATCCAAATTCACGACTCCAAATGAACCATCGCGAACTTGGAACTCTTAACTCAAAAAGACTCTGCGAAATTCGAGCTGCGAGATTGACCGATTCCAAAGCGGAATGAAAAGACTTTGCCAATTTGAGCAGCGTTATTGGCCGGCGACAACGACTCAGCATGGCGACGGGCCCAAGCTCGCCGCGACAGCTATCTCCACAATGCGCGTCCTCGATCCGTCTTAATAATTCATCTTCAAAACCCCCACTGAAGACGTACTCAAAGCGTGCGCTTCAAGATCCTTCAGACCCTCCAAGCAAGAGGCAGCGCATTGAGCCTACTACGAGATTCGTCGAAAAAACCACCAAGACCGGGGTACTAGCTTATACTCCAACTCTTCCAAAGAAGAGATCAATCTCAGAATACTTCAAGCCTGTCGCTCATGCAAGAACTTGTTCAAGCCCTCAATCATCAATCTTTTCATTCGATCCAGTACAGAAGAACGTCGAGTCTCCGCCGTCATCTCCACTATCACCGCATATTATCTCTCCTTCCGTGGCTCTACGGAGAACACGAACCCGACGACGCCTGTGTGCTCGACCACCATTGGGAGTCATTAAGATGTCTGATATAAATGCTGGAAGCTCCAAGGAGCATCGGAAGGGAAAGGGCAAACGTATCGGTATGCATGACTCCTTTCTCGCAGTTGCATATCCGAATTTTCTACTAACACATTGTAGGGGGCAAGGGTCCGTTCTACCCTGGATCGCCTGCGCGTACCCCGTACCTAACAAAGACGTCCCCGCCTGGTCTCAGACAGGCGGCTAGAGGCGGAACCTCTTCCGAAGAAGAGGAAGTTGAAGTGGGCGGAGAAGATGAGGCACGTCGCGGCGTAGCCGATATACCTCGCAGCGATCCGATTGATATACCAGTTGCGTGCATTCATCCATTGGAGCAGCTTGTTATACCTTTCGCCCCTCAACGTCCTTACACGTTTCGCGGTCTAGGTTCCCAGCTATCAAGCGCAACGCCTGGTAATCAACAAATCACTTTCAGCCGCGCTGACACATTGGTTGAAGGCTCAACTCTTGGTTCGCAGATGACAGTCGGCAGCGCTGACACACTGGTTGCGAGCGAACTTGCTCGTCGGCAGATGACTTTCAGCCATGAGAGCGTTGAGGAGTTCGCACGCGTTGAGATGTTGCATGCTACTCAGTCGGGTGAACAAAACCTGATGTTTGGTTTGGGTGATAACTCCACAGGACCCGATGACGTTCCAGTACCAGGTGCAGAGCTTATTACTATTGTCTATCCTTCTGGTGCTGCCCCCCAGTCGACGGGAAATCCCACCCAGATTCCAGCAAACCAGACCAACTCTGGAACCTCTATTCAGTCGCAAACTGCAGGTCCATCAGTTCCACAGGCTTCTGCTAGCTCCGCTAGCGGTGGTGTTATTCAATCCAATATTCTGGCTCCAAGTAATGTTGCCCAAGGTTCAGGAAATCTGGTTCAAGCGCAGCTCGATTTGGGCCGCCCAACGAACCTGACGTGTAATACCTGCAGATTTACCTTCAACCGGACCGTTCCTGCAGACGTTAGGGCTCATGAAAAATATCACGACGCCCACACCTTGGGGGAGCCAATCATTGGCCTGACAACGACCCCTCGATATCATCTCTACAGCATCGACACCGGAATCGGTCAGGGTGACTATGTCGTCATGGTAGATCGTTCTTCCACTGAAGGATGGAAGAACTTAGCGATAACTGTGCTTCAAAGACACGTGGACAGGGAGCTCAATGCAGTAGCAATCAGTGCAAGTCGCTTGTGGTCTTCGATTGAGGATCCTACGACAACAGGACAGAGTAGCAAGGTCAATCGAATTGATCGGTACAAGGTTTATATGTATGTTCGGCGCTACCAGCCTAAACTAGGTCGTGTCGTTTCCCTGCTTGTTGCTGAGCGAATCACTACCGGCTTCGAAACCAACCGTATTCAAATTGAGAGGGACGAGTTTGGACCATGGCCTTCAATAGTCCCTAACTTTCAGACTGTTGTATCCACCAAGGCTCATGAGGCCGTCTTGGGCATTAGTAAATTCTGGACGCATAGGACCAGTCGACGGAACGGTTATGCCAAAATGCTTCTGGACCAAGCGCGTCAGCATTTCATCCCATCCTACATTATTCCGCGCGTTCACATAGCCTGGACATTCACAACTGATGATGGCGCCAAGTTCGCGAAGGAATACCTGCAGAGTCAGACAGATTACGATTATCTGACCTACGATGATCACATGTGACTGGCTTTGTATGAGGGAGTTATAGTTCACCCGGTCTCACTTTTTGAGTTAAGCTGTGCGAGATTCATGCTGGAGAATATGTGGGTTGGACAGATTGCTCGTTATTGAGATGGATCTTTAGCTGGCACAAGCAGGGCGGAAGGCGTTCTATGGGTTGGAGGACTATTCATGATGATGACGAAGATCGATGTCCTTACGACTAGAACGCGTTTTGACGAACATTCGAGGACTGTTTAAGATGCTTGCGGGGATCTAAACCTCTCTCGATAAGTCTAAGCACGAGAACTGCGATCAAAGAAGTTAAAAAATAGAGTGATAGCTCCAGATCATAGAATCTGAATTCAATGCAATGATAAAAGAGTCCGTTTCGTGATCTCCATCTCCAATTTGCCTACCATGCTGTGCCTATACTAATTACCTGTCCACTAGACGCTTAGCCATGTAGTACCTTTTCTAAGACATCACAGAAGGCATGGCACACATAATATAAAGCGAAGCTCAAGGAATGTTCCAGTGAGATGCATATACCAGACATAAAAGTCGGAGTCTCCACCAACATCCGACAGCCCCATGAGGCAATCCGATGGCCCGTGCGACGATTCGATAACGAACCGCGCAAAACTGGTGCCCGAGTAAGCCGAGTGACAGCGAAGAGACTTATCCAAATGATGGCCTTTGTTGAATAATAATCGGCTACCTTTCTTTGTTGGCTATGCGTGCCAGACAATATGTCTGCTGAATTTCACCCTTCGAATCCCTTCCGGCGGAAAGCTACAACAAGAACACCCACAGTCGAGGACTATGACGCGTCTGCTCAACAAGCTTTCCCTCTACCTACCTCACAGACCGATGCTATAGATCAGATTAGAGTTCAGACAAAACCCGTCAAGAAAGTTCGAGTGCAATCACCGCCTCCCTCCTCACCTGAAGTCGATTCTATACCTCAAAGTCTTCCAACGCCAATACCACGACCGGGCGACTTCCCAAGCACTGACAATGATCCATTTGAGAATGCAACAACAGATAGCTCAGAAGACTCAGGCGATGAGACTGAGACACTCAAGAGTACTTCTGTCCCACCCAACCCTTTCCAGAAGACATTGGCTACTTTGGAACGTACAGAGGGAGGAGACTCGTCCAACACTCCCGTTCATGCTACCACACTAGGTGGGACAGGTTTTGGGAGAACATCTCTTGACATGGAAGCATTCAAGCGATTACTCATGACCGGAAGCGCTGATGCTGCGGATACGGCCCCTAGCTTGGCGCCTCCAATAAATATTGGGCAGCTTGCATTGAATGATGGTGGTAGTAGCACAGACGCATCGTCATCAGCATCAAGGCAGTCTATATTCGAACCAATACAAGAGATACATCCCGAATCACCACGCACATCCCACGAAGTTTCTGACCCAGACGACGAACGTCGAAGGTTTGCCACAGATGGCCTTGCATCTTCTGAAAGGCGAATACCACCACCGCCGAGTTCGAGGCACGGTAAACTTATAAAGGTTGAGCTTAGGGACGATACTGCACCACGAGTAGACATTTCACTTCTTCCAGTTTGGAAAGGAACACAACAGCCCTCAATGAGCCCACAGTCTACTCAACCAGTTCGGTCCCCAACAGATCTAAACAAACCTTTGCCAGCAGCGCCACCAAGAGCCAGTCACGAGTCGGATCGTGAATCTATATTCGACAAAGAAGCAGCAGGTAAAACACCTGAACCAGCATCCCCATCCTCGATACAAACACGGAAGACCCCTCCTGCGCCGCCGCTAACAAGGCGGCATAGCCAATTGGTATCTGAATCTAAAGCAACTCGACCTGCGTCCACGAGACTTCCAACGAATGCAGAGGAAGGATCGAGTTCGTCAAGTTATGAGCACATATTATCACAATCAACTGCCAAAGCTCCGCCACCGCCGCCCACACGCCGCCCGGCGTCCGTCAGAAATTTATCCCAAGCTGATTCTATACCATCATCGGGGACTTCTCAGGAACAGCAGAGGCCCAGATCAAAATCTGGGTCGGCACCTACCCCACCACCAGCTCGCATGACGTCGATTCGTCAATCCAGCCGCCCTCCTTCCGTGATGAGCATGGACATGACGAGCAAGCGTGCTTCTACTGGTCCTCCACCTCCTCCACCTCCTCGCCAACGAGCGTCGAGCAGAACCAGCATGGAAGGTCCTGTGTTATCTTCTGGATCCTCTAGGAGGGCTAGCAGTGACTACTATCGGAGGAGCATTGACAGTACTAGAGAAGAGTCCCTCGCCTCACAAGCAGATCAAGGAGGGTTGTCGGAAGGAAGTTCTGGAGCCAACAATATCTTAGCTGACCTTACTGCTTTGCAAAGGGAGGTTGATGCTCTCAGAGGTCAGTACGAAATGAGAGGTACGGGTTAAGGAAAATTGAGGCTGCACAAACCCCTAGGCAGGCTACGATCTTCAAGCTCGACAACCCACCCCTCCCCCCAAAAAAGCGCAATATCATACGTTTCATCTGGCATTCTTGAAGGTTACATAGCCTGATAGCCCTGGACACCTTGATATCCCTCCTTCAACAGTTGTGGTTCTGTCAAAGGAGTACGCTTGGGGATAATCCCGCCTAATCCATTTATAGACGGATAAATCCGACATTGCCAAAATATGCACGAGGAAAGCCACCATTGAGCTGAAAATACATTACGGAACGGAGAAATTAAATTGACCAGTTTACACAAGGACTACTGGCCGGATGTAGTTGTCATAGATGAGGCTGAATGCTACTGTATCATGGATTGTGCATTCTGGGATTAGTGGCGCTTGGTGGGGGACTAGCATAGAGGACACAGACAAGGGCAGGTCCCACAGATGGTCTAGACTACTCGAGGGCACGGGAGGCACCAATTGAGGGAAGAACCTTGTGGTTTAATAGGTACTTCGTAAGACAACATGACAGTTTTCTGGCGTGCGTCTAGTTCATGCGCGCCCCCAAGCCATTCTCATTCCATTGTCGTGCTTATTCACAGCCGCCACAAAATCTCAACGAAGCGTGGAACATGATAATCCGACGCCAATAATGGGATGACATTACCCAACAACCACTATTATGTCGTGCAGGCCGATTCTACACAAGGATCTAGGAAGTAAGTTGGACCCACAGGGAGCGCCGTTTAAGCAACGCGAGCTGTCACGGCAGAATGTAACATGGATATGATGCATTTTGAGATCTGGGTTGATCTATGGTCATAATCTGAGGTCGGTCTCTAATGCAAATGAACTAAGATTGGAATTAGGACGATGTTCGGAGGTCATCCGTCTGACTGCAGAGCTAGTATTCTTGATGATCTGACATGATGATAATCTTCACTTCTTACCCGTAATAACACTCAGTGGCGTTCTGTTGGAGAGCCTAGGGTAAGATTTCTTGATATTCAGTTGAGGATGGCACGCCCAATCTCCCATGCTTGTCCTTTGGAAACCCCGCTAAATCTTGGCTTGAAGATTGTCTAATGCCTGTCGGCGAATCGGCGTGCTAAAAGTTACCGTCTCCCCACACATCGCGATACACAGCTGTATGCAGGGAAAAGAGGGTTCTCTGCATATTCTGGGTTTAACTTATCGAACGTCCCTACGTACAGAGGTGTAAGATGATAAAGGACAAACTTGCAGCTGCATCTGCGTCTGCGATAATCTCGCGAGCTCTTCCCTAATGCAGCCTTGGGTTGCACAGTCGATGAAACTCCTGCTACTGCTAGAATAGACGACGATCATCAAGAAGCTGGTCAGGCTAGGGCTTGCATCACATCATCATGCCGTCTCTTGGCCGTCAGACGCAAGTCAAGCACGGCGTTTTGGACTATCGAATCGGCATCTGGTGCCACCCCCACTCCTTGGATTACTATTTCTTTTACATCTGAGACCTGCCATGAGAGACTGTTTTATCACAATATAACGTACAACAATTTTGTGGCGGTGATATCTAGCTGAGAGTCGCCTAGCTACTTCGTACTTTTACTCAACAACAAGTTCGCAAGCCATGCATCAATATTGCATGTTACCCACGTTATCCCGGTTTGGCTGATAAACTGAGACACCATGTCTCTTGGACTCTAAAACTTCTCTAGCTACAGGTTTTTCACTTAGACTAACCCAAGGCACACGCCTCATGCAAGTGCTTCGTTTTATCAGGATGCAGGGAAGCAAGCTATCTTGTCAAACCATCCAGGGGACCATCGAACGATGGGGGTTAGTCGATAATCGAGCCTACCTTCTTTACGGTCCTGTCAAAATCAAGTGCCTTGTCGTCACGGTTGATACTGCTATTGATGCTGGTCTCCATGCAACATTGGACTGATTCTGGAACAATGATTGGGTTTTGATGATCACGCCCCAGTTTACTTAGGCAGATAGGAAGCATCTACCACTATTGCTTGCCGCCTCTGCCTTTAGGTCGTGTGAATTCATGAATCTGATATGCCTGGCCGTTACTGCTATCACTGCTCTAGCCTTAGGAGGCGTAAGCTGCGACACCTCCAGGAGAACTGATTTGTCTTATATTCGTTGATGGTATGACTGTGTCATACCAGCCCGGGGGGACCTCACTCCACAGTTCGTTGTTGGGCCCGATATGAAGAAATTCGGCGTTCTTCCCCGCACCCCTTATGGACGCCCCTGCACCCTGGCGGAAAACGCCATGGCAATCCAGTGCAGGGTTTTGTTTGCGACAACAGACAATAGGGCAATCGAACCAGCGGGCTTTTTAGAAAGGATTCACGGGGTCCAATGCAAAACGGATGCAAGAGATAATGGAAGACAAGCACTCTGCCGTAATACTAATCAATGAAGCTACTTCTCGGACTTTCAGCTTGACAAACATCTGCCTCTAACATTATCGAGTGGCTGCTATACTCGTCATTATAATCATCAGGTTTACCAAAATCTAACGACATCACGATCACAAGAATGCGAATCGTCGGGGTCAGTTGCACGGTTACCCGAAAGCCTATGGCCTTTTTAGGACGTCTGATTCAGCACATTGCGACGTGAGCCTCGTCAGCCACCCGGATATGATTCCCCTGCTTCTCCGGGAATCACCTCCGGACATAGAAAGTCAAATGGGATAGTAGATTTGGATCGTGCTGTTAACGGTATTCCCGTGGCTCTTACTAGCTGTAAGGATTCATCAACGGAAAAGCTTGTGTCAGATATCGAATCCGTCCATTGGTATAGTACGACTACAGGTGCGACAATATTCACCGAGGCGGCGTCATAATTATCTGATGGCTTGTTCGCATGCAGCTGATAGTACTGCTGGAAATGGGAATTATTAGTCTCTTTCTCCACAGATCAGGTCATTCTTGTAGATGGCTCAAGCCTCGAGAAGAACAATTGGGAGTTGGTCGCACAGGGCTGCCAGCGAACTACCAATAACTGGCCTTCCAGCATGGCCCATTTCTCCCCTTCTGCACGCTGTGCGGGTAGATTTGTGGGGCAATGAAACTAGGTATCCATTTCTGTCACTCGTCTTATGACCGTGTATCCATGAACAAGTAAAGTAGTGGAACAGGAGTTCCAAACTTCCATGAACCCATATACGGAAAACCCGGCATATAATTGAAATAAACTAGTTTCTCAGGGACATACAGGTATTGCCCACGGCTGGTCCATGACATGTAATTAGTGGCGACGCCGTGTACTCCAGTTCTGCGCCAGACAGGGTACGCTGGGACGCTGGGGTGCGCATTGCGCTGCAATCACCGATATTTCATTCCCAGGCATATGCCTGGCCTGACAATCATACTGTGGCAAGGCGAGCCCATAAGAATGGAGCGAGCGACATTCCGCCCTCTTTTTTTTTAATGGCCGTAGCTGAAGACGGGACGGGGGATATGACTGCGGGGTGCACGCACCACCGCCCAACAACCCCATGCAATTTTCTCTCCGACTAGGTCTCTTAGCTACGCCGCTACGCTGCTACGCTACAACAAGCGAAGCGTGAGTCCCCGAATTTCATATCCTAAACTTTCTCATTTCCTTCCCACAATACTTACTTCCACCCAGGGGGCTGTCTTCGTGCATCTCGGCCATGCCGCTGGGCTTGATTGAATCGATTGAGAGAAATATACGTTGAATGCGAGAACGTGGAAGCCGTAGGCTTATTATGGAATTGATCGTTGATGAAACTACCTTATCTGCTGAAGATCCGACGCCTGCTTTCGATAAGTTGCTCGTAGCGAGCATTCGACGGGTACCACAACCCTCACAGCGCCGCATTCTGCGAGCGGCCAGTGTCCGACGTAGAGTCGATCAATCGAGTCACGAAGGTGGAGTTCTGCGAGATCTCCAGTTCTCCCTTCATGCCTCTCCACGACGGATTAGTACGACACCTCTCTGATGCTTCTTCGTCCTCCACATTGACCTTGCTCACAGTAAGGTCAGCTTCGACCGATCCCTGGAGTACCTCTGGTTTTGTTGAAGACGAATCGGCAATGGATCGATCGAGCGGCGACGAGTTGGAGGACGCCGACTCACTTGTGGAGCCGAAACTCGAGATACCAGATAATGATGTGCAGATGGATGATCTGCAGGAGGCATCGTCAATGAACACACCGACGCCAGACGATAGCAAGATCGAGCTACGAGCAAGAAGACCACGAGGTCGACCACGCAAACATCCAGTACCTAGTTTAGAAGTTGCGGTCAAAGTACAGAAAGGGCGGTCGAAGACTGGTTGCATAACTTGCAGGAGACGGAAGAAGAAGTGTGATGAAACCAAACCATCCTGTGAGCGATTGTCTGCGTGATATATGTTCGAAGCAAGCAATTATGGCTGATACACACAGGCATGAACTGCGAGAAGAATGCCGTAATTTGCGAAGGCTACCTTGACAAAAGACTTTGGAGGAGCGGTAAGGAAAGAGGAGAAGAAGGTACGAGCATAGAGCTTCGCCAAACATCGCCACTGCAGTCACTGATGGCTTCGACAGCCCAAAGACGGAGGCTCAGCCTGCCGAATATTACACTTGCGCCCATCATACATGGAGTCGAAACAACAGGGGACAGGATATTCTTCGAGCATTATTGCTTCCGCTTGAGTGCTGTCTTGACTGTGGAAGGCCCGAAGAAGAATGCCTTTAAGGATATATTGTTACCACTAGCTGTCAAACATTTGGGACTCATGCATTCAGTACTGGCCTTGTCGAGCACCAATATTGAATACGAAGAACCATATGGTCAAGCGTTGCTAGCCAAGCACCCAGATGTAAGCGTTGAATCGCTAAATGAACGTGCACAATACCATTGGGATGAGGCGTGGAAGGATATGAAATTGGCTATGCAGCAAGAAAACCAGGGTATTGCTTCACCAGATGCACCATCTGTAAGATATGGTCAGATGCTTTGTCTTGTCGTTCGAAGCATCGCTGAAGGCAAAGCCAATGGAGAACATAGAATTCATCTGCAGGCATACCAAAAACTGATTCGCGAGAATCCTCCGGAAGATACACCTTTTACGGAGTTTATCGAAGAGTATTTCCAATTCCACATCGGCTTGGACGATATTATCTCCTTACCACAAAGTCCTCTTCAACTTGGATCCATCAGCGACGACTGGAATCTACCAGCTGTTATCCAACCGGAAGCTGTTCGTCTCCTTGGCGTTCAGGACGGTCTGTTCTTCCTCATGTCCAAGATCACCAGCATTCGTAACACTATCCGCTCGAACATGGAACAGGGAATTGATCCTATTGTTGACTACACAGCTTTGTTCAGGGCCGCCGAAATCGACGTCGGCATCCGTGAATGGCATCCTTCATGGCCGGCAGGCGACTCTCGTGAGCTTGCTGGCCTCCTCTATAAGCAGATGATGTGGGTCTACCTCTGGCGGACAATTTACCCACCGAAGACAACAACATGGCAACCCGAGTTTAAAATAACGGCGGTAGTCAACGATGGAATAGAGTTGTTGAAAATGTTCCCTGCAGATAGTCAAGTCCAGACTTTGCTCCTGGCACCGACATTCCTTATTGGTTGTGCTGCGTTCGATTCTGCGCAGAGGCCTCCTATCAGAAAATCTATTGCCAACATCAAAGATTACACGCATCTGAAGAATGCTGATCGAGCGCTTGAGGTGCTGGAAGAGGTATGGAGGTATATGGATGCAAAGGACGAGAGGAGCTGGGATTGGCAAAAAGTGGCACATTCAATGGGAATGGATTTTCTGGCTACATAATCGGATGGACGAGGCGAAAGAATACAAGTAGACTGAGGCAATACGAAGTGCTCCTTGGGCCGCAACAAGGGGAAATGCTACACAGCGATTTACGAAGTGACGACAGTGAATGATAAATGATGAATGACTACCGCAGTCGTTGGGTGGCCATTCTGATATTGGAGCAAACGCAAACGGCGGTTTTTGGCAAATTTCAGCTCAACTCACCCTTTTTCATATATTTTATCGATCTATGGGCGCCAGATGAGGCAATCTATGTGGGCGGTATTTTGAGCTTTTTCTCCATCTCCTTGGACGGCTGGTTCTGGTACTCCAAAAATTGGGCGGCTTTTTGTGCGAACTTCTTTTAGTGGAGGGAAATCAATTTTTTGGCCAATGTACTGTACATTTCATGGGCAAAGTTTCTTAAGTTTTGGTATATGGTGTGAGTATGGGAGGAAGGAGGATGCGAAAATGAGAGATTTCAGTTACTATATTGGAATCTTGGGATCTATCTGCACAGTGCTCTGCAACCCGCCCTACTTACCTACCCTATTTATCTTTCGGGGAAGAAATAGTACCAGTTATCTCGTCCTTTAAGTCGGTTAGCAACATGCATGAGGGTCTTCTCCCTTATGTATGCTCATTCTCGTATTACATATGTGCCCCACCCGAAAGACCCCAAAGATCTGAGCGGAAAGCCTGGGAAGCATCCGATCAAGATTGGATGTGAACTCAGTCAAGAGGATCATACATACATATATCATACATACATATATCATACATACAACATACATACAACATACATATAGACATACCCCGCCCCGCTCGCTCGGTCACGCCACTATGCATACATTCAGTAAGCGGGCCGACTCTATGCTTCCTGTA
>Ga0335072_10011294_pt1 | contig 12802 bp, 14 predicted proteins | sample Lox_Sample_21_FD_206725 | JGI IMG/M metagenome (GOLD analysis project Ga0335072, IMG submission 206725) | Soil microbial communities from Loxahatchee National Wildlife Refuge, Florida, United States - Lox_Sample_2.1 | ecosystem: Environmental > Terrestrial > Soil > Wetlands | place: USA...
TCGTGAACAGACCGATCCACACGACGTCTACGAAGTGCCAGTAATAGGACACGACGATCGCGGCGACCTGCTGTTCATGGGTGAGGCGCTTGGCAACGTAGGTACGGCCGAGCAGGAACAAGAACGCAACAAGACCGCCGGTCACGTGCAAGCCGTGGAACCCGGTGGTCAGGTAGAACACCGACCCGTAGTTGTTGGCCGAGAGCGTCAGGTGGTCGATGCGGACCAGGTTCCACCACTCGTACGCCTGCCCGAGGACGAAGTACAGGCCCATCAGGAAGGAGAGCACGTACCACTCGCGCAGGCCCCACTTCCAGAACTGGAGGAGGTTGCCAAGCCGCCCGACCTGGCCGCGCTCGATCGCGAACACCCCCATCTGGCAGGTGACGCTGGACAACACGAGGACGATCGTGTTGGTCGATGCGAGCGGAAGGTCTAGGTGCGCCATGGGCCACGCCAGGCCCTGGCCTTTGTCTACCGAGCGGATCGTGAAGTACATCGCGAACAGGGCAGCAAAGAACATCAGCTCGCTGGACAACCAGATGATGGTGCCCACGCTCACAAGATTCGGTCTGCTGGCCAGACTGCGCGGTACCGCCGGTGTCTCGGTCACGGATGCTGTCGCCACGAACGCCATTATTACGACACCCCGTAGGGGATCCGCAGCCGACCCCCCAACTTTCCTTGAGAACTGCTGCTCGTGACCCATCCGGGGGGATCATTTGCCGTGCGTATCTCCTAGGATGCTCCCATGAAGGTCGTTGTCTACAGTCATGACGCCGACACGCGCGCCGAGATCACGCTCGCGATCGGCCGCCGCCCGGCTCCTGACGTGCCGGAAGCCGAGATCATCGAGGTCGCGACCGAGCCGGCGCTGTTCCGCCTGCTCGACGCGGGCGGGATCGACGTCATGGTGCTGGACGGAGAGGCCCAGCCCGCTGGCGGCATCGGCATCTGCCGCCAGGCCAAGGACGAGATTTACCGCTGCCCGCCGGTGCTGCTGATCATCGGCCGGGCCGACGACCGGTGGCTGGCCACCTGGTCTCAGGCCGACGCGGTGATCAACCACCCGATCGACCCGGTCACCCTGGCCCGCGAGCTCGCCGGCCTCATGCGGTCCCGCGCGATCACGGCTTAATTACTTTTTACCGAACGGTCCGTCCCCTCCGCTTCCCTGACTCGTGAGGCCTTGCCCATGGACACGCCAACCTGGCCGGTGCTGATCCGCGCGCTCATCTCCGGCGAGACCTTGAGCGCTGAGCAGGCGCGGTGGGCGATGAACGAGATCATGGACGGGGCGGCGTCCCCGGCCCAGATCGCGGGCTTCGGCGTGGCGCTGCGGGCCAAGGGTGAGACGCTCGAGGAGATGGCCGGGCTGGCGTCGGCGATGCTCGAGCACGCGACACCGATCTCGGTCCCGGGCCCCGTCACCGACATGGTCGGGACCGGCGCCGACGGCGCGCAGACCGTCAACGTCTCCACCATGGGGACGATCGTCGCGGCGGCCTGCGGGGTGCGCATGGCCAAGCACGGCAACCGGGCCGCCTCGTCCCGGTGCGGGGCGGCGGACGTGCTCGAGGCCCTGGGCGTGGTCATCGACCTGCCGCCGTCGGCCACGGAGGCGCTGGCTGAGGAAATCGGCGTCGCCTTCTTGTTCGCGCCGCTGTATCACCCTGGGTTCAGGCACACCGGTCCGGTCCGCCGCGACCTGGGGGTGCCGACCGCGTTCAACTTCCTCGGGCCCCTCACCAACCCGGTGCGGCCGTCGGCGCTGGCGGTCGGCGTGGCCGACCCCCAGATGGGCGGCGTGCTGGCCGGCGTGCTGGCCGCCCGCGGCAACTCCGCGCTGGTCTTCCACGGTGGCGGCCTTGACGAGCTCACCACCACCGCGCCGTCGACCGTGTGGGTGGTCTCCGGCGGGGCCGTGACCCGCACGGAGCTTGACCCGCTGTCGCTGGGCCTGCCCCGCGCGAGCCTCGATGACCTGCGCGGCGGCGACGCGGCGCACAACGCCGAGATCGTCGGGTCGGTGCTGGCCGGCTCCCCGGGGCCGGTGCGCGACATCGTCGTGCTCAACGCGGCGGCGGCCATCGCCGCTAGCGAGGGCCTCGGCTTCGTGGCCGCGCCAGGCGAGTCCGCTGTCGCCGAGGACCTAGTGAAGGCGCTGGCTGGAGGCATTGCCCGGGCCACCGAGGCGATCGATTCCGGTGCGGCCCGTGACCTGCTCGCCCGCTGGACCCAGGCCAGCCGCCGGCTGGCTCCCTAGCGCGCCGGGCATCCCCCGGCCTTCCGGCCCCTCAGGCGACGCCGATGGAGAAGGCCGCCTCCAGGTCGTGCCTTGAGTAGGTGCGGAAGGCGATGTGCGTCTGCGACCCCGTCACGCCTGGCACCTTGTTGACCCTGCCCGGGATGACCTCGGCCAGCTCGTCGTGGACCCGGACCCGGACGATCGCCACCATGTCGAACTCGCCCGTGGTCGAGTAGACCTCGCTGACGCCGGGGATCTGCGCGATGACCTCGGCAACCTCGGGGATCCTGCTGACCTCGGCGTTGATCATGACGATGGCGGTGACCATGCGCTGCTCCTGATGTGGCTTGCTGTGGGCCGGTGGATACCGGAGCTTATTCTCCCACCACTACCGGCGCAGCCAGCGGGCCACGGCGCGCAGCCAGCGGGGCCAGCGGGGCAGCGCCGCCTCGGCGGCGGCCGCGCGCATGGCCTCGCGGACCCGGGCCGCCTCTTGCGCGGCGGCCTGCTCCGCCAGCCACCGGGCGAGCTCGTCCAGGGTGGTGATGCCCTTGCTCGCCAGCCGGTCGGTCAGCCGGGCGAGGATGCCCGCGGTGGCGCGCGCGTCAGCCAGCGCACGGTGTGACGGCTGGACCAGGGTGCCGAAGAACTCAGCCAGGGTGCCTAGCTTGCAGTCGGGCACCTCGTCCGGCACGACCATCAGGTGGCGGGCCAGCTGGACCGTGTCAATGACCGCGAAGCTGGGCCAGGGCAGCCCGGCTCCCTCGCAGGCGGCGGTGAGGAAGGACAGGTCAAAGCGCGCGTTATGCGCGGCCAGGACGGAGCCTTCCGCGAATGCCAGCAGGCCCGGCAGCACCGTCGCCACCGCTGGTGCGCCCGCGAGCATCTCATCGCCGATGCCGGTCAGCTCCACGATGTTGCCGGGAACCGGCGTGCCCGGGTTGACCAGCGAGCTGAACTCGGCCACCACCTGGCCACCGCGGACGCGGACGGCGCCGATCTCGGTGATGCCGCAGTCGGCCGGGGTGAACCCAGTCGTCTCCACGTCGACGACCGTGTAGTCCAGCTCAGTGAGCGGCACGAGGCGACTCACATCGTTGTCATTCACGACCACCACCGTATGGTGCGGCACCGACATTTCGCGGGGATCGTCAGATCCGGACGGCGCAACGCGGTGCGGCCGGAATGTCGGTCCCCCTGTTTATTGTGAGCCTTGAAGGTCACGACGACCGAATGGAGGACGCGATGATCATCGACTGCACGCGATGCGACTCGCGCGGGCTTGCCTGCGCCAACTGCGCGGTGACGGCGCTGGCGGAGCCCGAGGCCGAGCTGGGCCCGGCCGAGCTGCGGGCGCTCGCGGCCCTGGCGAGCGGGGGGCTGATCCCGCCGCTGCGCTACACCCCGCCGATGGCCCGGGCCTCCTGACGCGCCATGTGCCGTACGGCCCTGGCGGGCCGTTGAGGCGGCGCTAGCCTGGGGAGACGCAGGGTGGCGGTACGGCTGGGACCCGTGATTGTGCGGGCCAATTAGGCCGAATCGGTTGAAGAGTGTCGGTCGCCCTCACTAGCCTGACGAGTGCTTTCCGTCGCTGCGCCGCGTTTTCAGGGCGGTGGCGACGCCGGCCCACCAGGGTCCCGGGCTGCAAGCCAGCAGTGCGCGCTTATCGCCGTTAACGCGGTCAGGGAACGCCACGCGGCAGTAGGAGACGAGGCATCTTCCATGGGCATACGACTCACAACCCCTACCTTGGGATGGCGCCGAGGGGTCGCGGTCGGCGCGGGCCTCGTGCTGGCCGTCGGCCTGGCCACCGGGGTCTCGCAGTGGGCGGGTGCGGCACCGCAGCCAACGATCAGCCAGGTCCAGTCCCAGGTCAACGACCTGCAGTCGAAGATCGATAAGGCCAACGAGCTGTACGACAGCATGGCCAGTCAGGCCGCCGCGGCCAAGTCGCGGCTCGACCAGGTCACCGCGGAGGAGACGGCGGACAACGCCAAGTACCAGACCGCGCGCAAGCAGTTCATCCAGATCGCGGATGCCTCCTACGAGGACTCCAGTGCGACGTCGCTGGCGGGCCTGCTGACCACCAGCGATCCCGGCACCGTGCTGAGCGAGGCGTCCATGCTCGACGAGCTGAGCAGCCAGCGGGACGCTGAGACCACGGCCTTCCTCGGCGACGCACAGGCCCTCGTCTCCGTCCAGGCCGAACGCCAGCGCACCGTGGACGGCATGAACAGCGTGCTCAAGCAGAAGAAGGCGCAGCTTGACTCAATCCAGAAGAGCCTGGACCAGCAGAAGGCCATCCTCTCCAGCCTGAACGCAGAGCAGCAGCAGCAGGTCGAACAGAACTCGGTCGGCGGCAACGGCGACGGGGCGATCACCTCGGGCAACTACACGGGCCCCACTGGCACGCAGGCCGACCAAGCGGTGAAGTTCGTCTACGACCAGCTGGGCTGCCAGTACACCTACGGCGCGACCGGCCCCTGCAGCGTCGGCTTCGACTGCTCGGGCCTGATGATGGCGGCCTGGGCGTCGGCGGGTGTCACGATCCCGCGTGACACCTACGAGCAGTGGGCCGCGCTGCCGCACATCTCGGTCAACGACATCGTGCCGGGCGACCTGCTGTACTACGACGGGATCGGACACGTCGCCATGTACGTTGGTGGCGGGTACATCATCGACGCGCCGCATACCGGCGCGGTCGTTGAGAAGGTCCCGATGAGCGAGTCCTGGTACGCCGACAACTTCGATGGCGCGGCCGAGCCGTAGGCGAGCAGGGCGGCGCGTGGCCTGCCCGGCAGCCTAAACTCGAAGGCACCATGCGCCGCACTCTCATCGTCACCAACGACTTCCCGCCTCGCCAGGGCGGCATCCAGTCGTTCATCCATGAGCTTGCCCTCCGGCTGCCGGCCGACGCCCTGACGGTCTACGCCCCCCGCTGGGACGGTGCCGCCGAGTTCGACGCGAGGCAGCCGTTCGAGGTCGTGCGGCATCCGACGTCACTCATGATCCACAGTCCCGGGGTAACCAGGCGGGCCAGCCAGATCGCCAGGGCCAAGGGCGCGGAGGCGGTCGTGTTCGGCGCCGCCGCGCCGCTGGGCCTGATCACCCCGGCCCTGCGCCGGGGCACCGGCATCACCAGGGCCATCGCGATCACCCATGGCCACGAGGCCGGCTGGGCGGCGCTGCCGGTGGCGCGGCAGATGCTGGGCCGCATCGGCGAGCACGTCGACGTGGTCACCTACCTGGGCGAGTACTTCCGTGTCCGGATCGCGGCGGCCCTGTCGCCAGCCGCCGCCGCCCGCATGACCCAGCTCGCGCCGGCCACCGACCCGGCCACGTTCCACCCCGACCCGCAGGCCGGGGCGGCCATCAGGGAACGCCACGGGCTGGCCGGCCGGCCCGTCGTCGTCTGCGTATCGCGCCTGGTCCCCCGCAAGGGCCAGGACACCCTGATCCGCGCCTGGCCCGAGGTCCTTGCCCAGGTCCCCGAGGCCGCCCTGCTCATCGTGGGCGGCGGGCCCTACGCCGACGCCCTGCGCTCGCTGGCGACCACGACCGTCCCGGCCGGCTCGGCCATCCTCACCGGCCCGGTGCCGTTCGCTGAGCTTCCCGCTCACTACGCGGCGGGCGACGTGTTCGCGATGCCGTGCCGTACCCGCCGGGGCGGCCTGGACGTCGAGGGCCTGGGCATCGTCTACCTGGAGGCGTCAGCGACCGGGCTGCCGGTGATCGGCGGCGACTCCGGCGGCGCTCCCAACGCGATCCTCGACGGCGAGACCGGCTACGTCGTGCCTGGCCGCGACACGGGTGCCCTGGCCAGCCGCATCGTCAGCCTGCTGCGGGACCCAGCGGGCGCCAGGGCGATGGGCGAGAAGGGCCGCGCCTGGATCGAGCGTGACTGGACCTGGGATCAGGCCGCCGCCCGCCTCCGCGCCCTCATCGACGCCTGAGGGAGCGGAAGCGGCGACAGTCGTTGCTGGTTACCTAGGAGGTGGCCTCGCCGCTGATGCCGAAGCTGGACAGGCGGCGGACGGCGAGCCAGAGGGCGCCGACGGTCACGATGACGCCCATGACCACGGCGGTGTCCAGGCTCAGGCCGGCCCCCAGCGCGGGGTCCTTGTCGATCCCGTTCGCGACGCCAAGGGCGTAGTGGCCGATGGACAGGATGCGCACGCCACCGATGATGTTGGACAGCAGCCCCTCCCAGACCAGGACGTACAGCAGGCCGACCGCGACGGCGCGGGTAGTGAGCGCGGAGCACATGACGAAGACGGCCGTATAGATCACCGAGCCGACCAGGGCCCCGACGAACAGGGCGATCGCGAGCTTGCTGCCGGTGCCGGGGGCAATCAGCCCGGCGATCAGCTCGGGGATGGCGGTGAACGCCATCGCGAGCACGGCGGCGACGGTGAACTTAGTAAGGATCACCGACACCCGGCTGACCGGGGTAGCGAGCAGGTGGACGATGGAGCCGTCGTCCACCTCGGCGCCGAGCACGCTGGTGCCGATGATCAGCGCGGTCAGCGGCATCAGCACGGAGAACCCGAAGTCACCGAGGATCTGCCCTGGCCACGACTGGCTCGGCGCGTGGGAGGACCGCAGGATGATCGTGAGGCCGATGAGGATGATTGGCGGGAGCGCGAAGAGCAGCGCCCGGCGGCGGCCGAGCGTCGCGCGCAGCGTGATCGCCGCGACAGTGGAGTTGAACACGTGGAAAGTCCCCTTAGTTGCTGATGAGGTAGCTGAAGACGCTTTCCAGCGACTCATCGGTTGGCAGCAGCTCGCGCAGCCGGATGCCCTGGTCGCGGGCCAGGGCCGCGATGGCGAAGGCGAACGCCCCGTAGTCGGTGGTGCGGATGGACAGGCCCTTGCCGGTCAGCTCGACGGCGGCCACATGGGGCTGGGCCACCAGGGCCGCCGCCAGGCGGCGGTCGTCGGAGGAACGCACGCTGAAGACGTGCGGGCGGCTGGTCATCAGCCTGCGGATCTCGCGGAAGTCACCGGAGGCGGCGAGCCTGCCCGCGACCATCACCTGGATGGTGCCAGACAGCCGCTCGACCTCCTCCAGGATGTGCGAGCTGAACAAGATGACTCGGCCCTGGTCGCCCAGCCGGACGAGCAGGTCCATCATGTGCAGCCGCTGGCGCGGGTCCATGCCGTTGAACGGCTCGTCGAGCAGCAGGATCTCCGGGTTGTGCACGAGGGCGGCGGCCACCTTGATGCGCTGGCGCATGCCCTTGGAGTAGGTGGAGATCTTCCGGTCGGCCGCGGCAGCCATCTCGGTCATGTCGATGGCGTTCCTTGCGGCCTCCTGCGGGTTGGTCAGCTTGTGTAGCTTCGCGCTGGCCAGCACGAACTGCTCACCGGTCAGGAAGGCGTAGACCGAGTCCCGTTCGGGGACCAGGCCGAGGCGATCGTAGACCCCGGGGTTGCGCCAGGACGGCACGCCCGCAACGGTGAGCTCGCCGCGCGAGGGGGCCAGGAACCCGGCCATCATGTGCAAGATGGTCGACTTGCCCGCGCCATTCGGGCCGAGCAGCCCGGTCACGCCAGGGCCGATCGACATCGTGACGTCGTTGACGGCCACGACGTTCCCGTACCAACGGCTGACGTTGCGCAGCTCAATGGTGGTGCGGGCCGGGGCGGGCCGCGGCGGGCCAGCCGGCGTTCTGGCCGGGGCGGGAGTGGGTGCAGGCGTGGTCACGAGAGGGCCGCCTTCCGGTAGCGGACGACTAGGCCGTACAGGCAGCCGGCCACGAGCGCGATTGTGACGATGGCGTAGACGATGCCGAAGGAGTGCGGGTCGGGCACCTGGCCGTTCTTCAGCGGGGCGCCGAACCAGGTGCGGATGCCGTCCATGAGCGTGTACGGGCTGAACAGGCCGCCGATCTTGACGCCCGTCGGGGTGGGCGGCGCGGTCGCCTGGATGGGACCGGGACCAGGGCCCTGGACGGCGTGGATGCCGCCAACCTTGACCGCCTCAGCCTGAATGACGATGCTGGCCAGGACCCAGGTGAGGAACAGGAAGATCGCGATCGAGCCGGTGGCGAAGGCCCGCCTGCCGGAGAAGGAAGCGAGGAACAGGCCGATCGCCGCCAGCACGATGGCCCACATGAGGCCGATGAGCAGGCCGGGGAACAGCGCCTGGGTCTCATGCCAGATCTGGCTGCCACCGTGCAGGCTCGCGACCGTGCCAAGGTAGAGGGCGATCAGCGGCACCCACATCATCACCAGGCACGCGGAGAAGAACGCGATGAACTTGGCGGCCGGGTAGTCGGCGGGCCGCAGCGGCCGGGAGAAGTACAGCGGCAGCACCCGGCTGCGCAGGTCGCGGGAGACCAGCTCCGGAGCCTGCACCGCGACGAAGATCAGCATGCCAAAGATGCGCAAGTCGGGGCGATAGGTGTCGTAGTCAAGGATGCGGTGCGCGCCGCCCGAGACGACGTCGGCGTTGATGATGGCCGGCAGGCACAACACGATGAGGATGAGGAACGGGACGATCTTCGCCTTGAAGCTGCGCCCGAACCCGAACGCAGCGCGGAAGCTGCTCCAGGCCAGCGACCTGACAATCTCCGCGCGGCCAAGGCGGGGGCCGTCGTAGCGCTTGTAGCCAAGGTCATGGATGACGCTCTCGGTATTAACGGACATTGGCTGTCTCCCCGGCCACGTCGCCACTCAAGGCGCCGACCGTATCGTCGTGGAAGAGCTCCTCGACCTGGTGGCGGCGCTGCTCCAGCCGGGACAGCGGCAGCCGCAGGCCCGCGACGCTGTCGCGAACGGCGTCGAAGGTGTCATCCCCCGCCAGCGGCACGAGGGCCTGGAATCGGTCCTTGCCCTTGACCGGGGCCAGTCCGCGCCGGCCAAGGTCGGCGATGAGGGCCTCGAGGCCGTCATCGGATTCGACCTCGACCAGCAGGACCTGGCTCGCCCCGGTGAAGCTGGAGATGGAGTCGGCCCGCAGCAGCTTGCCGCCCTCGATCGCCACGAGCTGGTCACAGACCCGCTCGATCTCGCTCAGCAGGTGCGAGGCGACCACGATCGAGATGCCGAACTCGTGGCCGATCCGCTCGATGAGCTCAAGCATCGCGGTGCGGCCGGCCGGGTCAAGGCCGTTGGTCGGCTCGTCGAGCAGCAGCAGGCGCGGGTCGCCCGCGAGCGCCTGAGCCAGCTTGACCCGCTGCTTCATGCCGGTGGAGTAGGTGCCGATCTGGCGGTACCGCTCCTCGTGCAGGCCAACGTGGCGCAGGGCCTCCGCGGCCCGCTCCTTGGCGGCGGTGGCCGGGATGCCGGACATCCGCCCCATGTGGGTGACGAACTCGGTCGCCGACACGTCGGCGGGCAGGCAGTCATGCTCGGGCATGTAGCCGACGAGCTGGCGGATCTTCTCGCCCTCGCTGACGCAGTCGTGGCCGAGGACCGTCGCGGTGCCGCCGGTGGGGGCAAGCAGCCCGAGCAGCGTCTTGATCAGAGTCGATTTTCCTGCGCCGTTGGCACCGATCAGCCCGGTGACACCGGCGGCGAAGGTCACAGTCAGCCCCTGCAGGGCGGTCACTCCGCCCGGGTAAACCTTAGTGAGCCCAACGGTGTCGATGACAGCTGTCTCGATCACCCCAGGCGGTGAGGGTTCCATGGCATTTAGCCTGTCAGCTGGGGCGGCCGACGGCGTCACCCTGGACGGTGAGATTCCGCCGCGCCCCGGCGTACGTAAGGTACATACCACGGGCTACGCCCGCAGGATGACGCGCGGGGACCAGCGGCCGGATAACGTAATATCGTGACCTCCCGAGTAGCGCGCCCGCCTGGTCCGCAGCCTCGTCCCCCGCTGACGAAGCGCATGCGGCGCGGGCACTGGATGGCGATCGACTTCGTGGTAGCCGGCTTCCTTGGGCTGTGCTGCCTGCTGGCCGGGTTCCACGGCGCCGGCCCGCGCTTCATTCCGGGCGGCGTGGTGGTCGCGGGCGTGGTCTTCCTCGCCGTGGGGCTGCGCAGGCTCGGCCCGCTTGCCGCCTACGGCGTGCTCGCGGCGGTCGTCGTGCTCGCCTGGATGTCCGGTGCGGCCGGCATGGCCTCGGTCGGGCTGGTCGCCATGGCCTACGTGCTCTACCTGGTGACGGCGACGAGCACACGGCGGGTCGGGATCGCCGCGCTCGGCGCGGGCCTGGCCGAGGTCATCGCGATCGTGGCCGCCATCCACACCCACGTCGTCGTCAATGGCTCGGCCCTGGGGTTCCCTGGGACGTTCGGCCTGATCGTCGGCTGGCTGAGCGGGTACTCCGTGCGGCAGCGCCGGGCCTACATTGAGGTGCTGCAGGTGCAGGCGGCTAGCAGCGCCGTGGCGCAGGAGCGGCTGCGGATCGCCCGTGAGCTGCACGACGTCGTGGCGCACAGCATGAGCGTCATCGCCGTCCAGGCGGGCTTCGGGCAGTACGTGATGGACACCAACCCCGCCGACACGCGGGAGGCCCTGGGCGCGATCGCGACCACGAGCCGGGAGGCGCTGGCTGAGCTGCGCCGGATGCTCGCCGTGCTGCGGCAGCAGGACGGAACGGCGGTGGCCGTTCCGCTGGCGCCGGAGGCGGGCCTGGCTGAGCTTGACCGGCTGGTCGCGAGAACCTGCCTGGCCGGGGTTCAGGTCAGCCTGGCACGGCTGGGGCCTCCCAGGGACCTGCCCGCGGGGCTTGACGTGTCGGCGTTCCGTATCGTCCAGGAGTCGCTGACCAACGTCGTGAGGCACGCGGGCGGCGGTGCCCGCTGCGCGGTGCGGGTGGCGTTCGAGCAGGACGCCCTGGCCATCGACGTGACCGACGATGGCGGGCACGACCGGCGCCAGGTCGCCGGCTATAACCCGCCGTACCCGTACTTCACCGGCTCGGGGCACGGCCTTATCGGCATGCGGGAGCGCGCCCACCTGTGTGGCGGCACGCTGAGCGCCGGGCCGCTGGCCGACGGCGGCTTCCGGGTCCGGGCACGGCTGCCGATCCCGGCCTTCCAGCCCGCCGCTCCCCCGGCCGCAGGATCGGCGGTCCCGTCCGAGCCCGAGCTGGAGCTGGTCAAGTGACGGTCTCCGTCGCGGTCGCCGACGATCAGGCGCTCGTCCGGGCCGGGTTCTGCGGGATCATCGAGGCGACCGCTGGCCTGACCGTCGTCGGCGAGGCCGAGAACGGCGTCAAGGCGGTTGAGGCGGCCAGGACGGCCCGTCCCGATGTCATGCTGATGGACGTCCGGATGCCCGTGCTCGACGGCATCGAGGCCACCCGCCAGATCACCTCCGACCCGGAGACCGCCCGCACGCGGGTGATCATCTTGACGACGTTCGACCTGGACGAGTACGTGTTCGCCGCGCTGCGCGCCGGGGCCAGCGGTTTCCTGCTCAAGGACACGCTGCCGGCCGACCTGCTTACCGCCATCCGGGTGGTGGCGGCGGGCGAGGCGTTGCTGGCGCCGAGCATTACCCGCCGCCTGATCAGCGAGTTCTCCCGGTCTCCTGTGGCCGCGCCGGCCTCACTCGAGGCCTGCCCGGGGCCGGAGAGCGTCACGCGACTGCTGACCGAGCGCGAGTGCGAGGTGCTGCGGCTGGTCGCCACCGGGCTGTCCAACGCGGAGATCGCCGCGCGGCTGTTCATCTCGCCCGCGACCGCCAAGACCCACGTGGCCCACCTGCTGACCAAGCTGGACGCCCGGGACCGGGTCCAGCTCGTGATCATCGCCTACCAGTCGGGCCTCGCCACCGCGGGCTGAGAGGCCGGCCCGCCACGCATAACGGCGCTGGCTGCTCGCGCGAGCAGCCAGCGCCGTTATGCCTAAAAAATCAGTGCCTGAAGGCTCCGCGGTAGTACTCGAAGACGAAGCCCACGGCGGCGAAGAACATCGACACCAAGCCGATCAGGAACAGCCACCAGCCGACGGCGAAGCCGGTCGCGGTGACCGCGCCCGCCAGCCCGACCCAAAGCGGCCACCAGGAGTGCGGGCTGAAGAAGCCGAGCGACCCGGTTCCCTCGTGGACCTCGGCGCTGGGGTTGTCGTCGGGCCGCAGCGGCAGTCGCCGGCCGGTGAACAGGACGTAGAAGCCGGCCAGCAGGGCCAGCCCGACGGCCAGCGCGATCAAGACGGTGCCGGTCGGGTCGTACGAAAGGTACCAGTAGACGACGTCGGCCCCGATCAGGAAGCCGCCTAGGCCGATAAAGAGCCAGCCTTCGACCTTCATGTGTAAGACAGCTCCCGACTACTTCTCAGCCGCGTCGATCGCGGGGATGGTCTGGGACAGGTCGCGCGACCCGCGGCCACCGACGATGTGCGGGTAGTGCAGGTCGAACGCCGGGCGCTCGGAGCGGATGCGCGGGATGCGGTAGAAGTTGTGCCGCGGGGGCGGGCAGGAGGTCGCCCACTCCAGCGAGGAGGAGAAGCCCCACGGGTCCTCCTCGGTCACCTTCGCCCCGAAGCGCGAGGTCACGTAGACGTTCCAGATGAACATGAGCACCGAGATGGCCAGCAGCCACGAGCCGACGGTGGAGATGACGTTCAGCGTGGTGACGTCGCCGGGCAGGAACGGGT
>Ga0335072_10011295_pt1 | contig 12802 bp, 18 predicted proteins | sample Lox_Sample_21_FD_206725 | JGI IMG/M metagenome (GOLD analysis project Ga0335072, IMG submission 206725) | Soil microbial communities from Loxahatchee National Wildlife Refuge, Florida, United States - Lox_Sample_2.1 | ecosystem: Environmental > Terrestrial > Soil > Wetlands | place: USA...
CGCCTCCGTGGGAGCGGGATATACCGCGAGCTTGATTGGCGTGGCTTTATGCACAAGTGTGTGTACGACTTTCCACTAGCACAACTAGGTCATGATTCGTCAATTCCTAAGAAAACAAACTATTGATAATGAGAACACCCCCCCCCCCTTGGCGCCTGCCCACCCTCCATTAACACAAACATAACGAGAAAGAGAAACAACACTGTCAATTGACCGAGAAATACGCAACGATAGATACGAAACCGCAAATTGCAACCATAACTACCCAAGGACAGGACTACCATCGCAATTACAGTGTCGCAATGGGGAAGAGGGATAATGCTCTCTTTTCCCATTCAGACATCGAGTATCAAATGAAGTACGCGGATCTCCTAGACCGCTTGGATGGCTTACCAGTTGGTTAGCCTTTACTCGATTGATATTGGAAGTGTGTCAGACATGGAGCATACTCACAATGTCCGGGCGATTGGGGGTATTGCCTCCTCCATTGCCATTGTCTGGGTCATCCTCTCCATTATCATACTCGCCAGGTATGATGCTGCTATGGATAAATTGATCGATTACGAATTCGAGTACCTTTGCGAATCATGTCAGTATTTCATTTGCTAGACTGGCAGTCTTGTGTTGGTCTATTTACCTCGAGTCGGGCCTCAGAAAGCGTGGCGAATTCACTTTGTTCCATCATCGACAGAAGACTCTTTATCTTTGGCTGGTACCGTTCAACCTCATGTAGCACCATAATTAATCATCGGCGATAGCATACCTCTTTCTCAAGCCCAGCCATCGTGGTGAGGCCCCATTCGGCGTACATAACCTCTGCGACAGTGAGATACATGTGTTCTGTTTGCTGGATAACAGGATGGTGTATGACTTGTGTGGGAGACTGCATCTTTCTGATGAGATTTGGGATCGAGAAGGAGTTTTTGAAATCTTTCTGATCTTTTAATAAGGTTTGAGAGTGGAAGAGGCTGTTGAATGTGGGAACATGCGAAGACGAAGATGCGAGGATGAAGAAGGGTTTATATGCGTATTTTTCGACGACGCCGGAAGCAGGTCTGGCGATACATTTGCCCAGCAAATACTGCGGCATGGTCGATCGAAGGTCGTTGCGTCAATAGGAGGCTCAACCATTGCCAGCAGCATCGTGAGGCAGAGCGATGGCTATGCAGCTTCGGAAGGGCGATACATCCCCTGAGACCCTGTTGGATACGCCCTTCTCCGAAGCTCGCCCTGTGCTTGGTTGTTATTTGCAACTGCCCGAGTTGGGAACGAGTCAGCGAGTGAGGTTTGCGGCCTATTTCGTCATCGCTGTGAGGCATACATCTCAAATGATGATGAGTTGAATTTTACGCTGAAATCTATTATCAGAGTGCCTTTCGGACACCCCTGGCGCGAAGGAGTCACTATTTCGTCTTGGCTCGTCACCGGGAAAGGGCAAGCTCCAATCGATGTCGAAGTCGTCCAAATCCCAGAATGGGCTGTGCTAGAGAGACCGTCATCAGATCAGAAGTTGATGTTGCCCCTGACGGCTCTTCTAGGCGGACATCGGGTTTGGGATCTATCGCCTCGACATAACTGAACGCACAGCATGTCTGCCTTGCGGATGAGGATGACAATACGCCAGGACACAACATTAACAGAGCGCTGACCTTGAAATATGAAAATATACCGGGCGGCCGCGGTGTACATAGTCTCCCAATCGCCGAAAAGCGCAGTATTGGAAGTTATCTACGAACATACGGATAATTCTCGCTCAGACCTCCTGGCGGTGAGAGCCTTACAAATGACAGGTCAGCCAGACAGTCGGGAGCCTCTCGGGAAAAGCTTTAGATCAGAGGAAACAGCGCAACAAAGCTTCTATTCCATAAAGTGTACGATTCCGGCTTTGGAAGGACCCATATGACTCAAGCAATCCAGCATTGAATCTCATCTAGAAAGTGTTGTGCTGGAAGTGTTGGTGTGTCGTGAGAGCGTCATTAACCCGCTACTTCGGATTTGGTCACCGATAGCGGCAAATGTTAAGTCCAACTTCCGATGAGCTTCTTACTGACCATTTTACTGTAAAAAAAAACATTATTCGAATTCCTAGCGCGCCCCATCCTAATGCCGCCAAAAAATCTAAGCCATCGCCTATTTCATGAACATTTAGGATCTGGAAATGATTGTTTACCCCCTAAATCGGAACGGTACACATACATCGGACTACAACTGATTAGCGAGGATCAAGGGCGTCGGCCGACACAAAGAGGTACCTTCGATCATTCATTGAGAGACGATATAGATCTGGAAATTCTGTTACCAGGACCCAACTTGCCGCATGATGCTTCTCGCCCGTTGAACACACCAAGAAATAGGGTCAAAATCACCAACCCCAACCTAAAAATGCAGCCCTACTCTTGATCAACGTCTATAGCACCAATAGCAATGGATTCTCCGCTGGTCGATTTCCAAGGCAACAATAGCTAAAATGGATTGTGGCAGTGGACATGGCATGCGACACTTTGACGGTGTTTGATGAGTGTGTGTGATGTCACGGATACCCTTTCGAGTACTCGGCCTTTTTTTTATCTCCTCACATGCTGTTCAAGAATGTGAGGCGTTTCGTTGCTAGATACCCGGAAAAATGAGGCTTCCTTTCCGCGGCGTTTCCCTAATAATGTGGAACCGTATAAACGGATGATGGAAGCGGTTAGAATGCGAGTTGAGTCAATGAGGAACTCGGTGAAGGGTCGGAATGCCCACACTAATCACATGAATGATTCAAACTATCTTTCAACACTATCATAGCATGAGCATGTGAATAAAAAAAATACCTGCGCTACAGAGCTTTCGTGTACATCTTTTGAGACGTCAATTTTAACTGTGATCTCGTGTGACTGCTTTTTTGATTATTGCCCACCAAAAGTGGGATGGCTACCAATAAGCATCGTGGCTTGCCCGATAAGCAGCAACAAGCATAAATCTTACCTAGGAGGCCCTTTGCCGGGTCGACATGACCTGCATCTCACTACACCCATATCTACTATCGAGTATTTAGGTTATCGAGTAACGCTGCATTCCCTGCACTGCCTGCACCATGCAGCAATAGGCGATTACCAGGGGGCGGAATCACAAAATCCGTAGCGATAAATATGAAGATGACAGAATTAGACGACATCAAAATGTAGAAATGATCCGGAAGCCTTTCCTGAGCTATTTTTGCTTCTCAACGTCCCATTATAAAAGCGCGCTCGCTAGGCGCTCGGAAGTTTATGGCGGGGCTGATTCCGTTGTGCCACGTGCGCCAAAATTTCGGGGAACTGGTGAACCTTACTGTAACGCTAGTTTCACCGAGAGAAGAAGAGGGAAAGGGAAACATAGCGAATAATGGCGCTAGCAAAGGCCCCTCCGGATCATGTCAAAGTCTATTGGCACATCTTGATTTGACCGGGCTGCGTGTGGCTTTTCATCTTGTTACATCGTTCTACGCCCTGGCTACACCTTGGCGGATCTGCATACATGGGATTGCGTAGCATTCGGATGCTGCCGATCTGCTGCTGGCCAACAGCTTCTTTGAGTCTTTGCCAGGTCCTGGCATGGCTTGTTCGTGTGCCCTGGGTGGCTTGCTCGGGGGCCCGTGTCTTGCCTCTTCGTGCCTTGTGGCGGGCATTTGATGGCTCTCATAACCGTGGGACGCGCAGAAACTTACATGAATGTAAATTCGCATTCCACTTCGAATTTTCCATCTAAGTCGTAGCGAATGCTCGTTTCAGATTGCCATGGCGTTCTGGCGGGGGCTATGCTCGGTGTAACTAGCGTCCCGCCTTTGCTTGAACAATCCACTTTGTATTACCATGAGTGAATTTTTTAGGCAGCAATCAAGCGGACGTTGCAGATGATAAGATGCAGAAACCGGTGAGAATGTTTTACTTCGCAGTATTGTTCGTCCACATGTTGCTTGGCAAGACAGGCATGTTGCGGATTTGCGGTATCCCATATGCAGTACTCACCCGTCCGCCTTGTCTTATATAACGCATATGCTTTCCCAAAGCGGCCGGAGAGACACACTGTTCGTCTAAAAGAGGTATTTGATAGATGAACCTAGCAAGTTTCGTGGCTATGTTTCTTTTCTGCGGAAATTGTATGGCAAAGTATGTAACTCAGCAGAAAGCAAGCCGGATGTTTCCGAGGCTGAGTATAGTACCTTAGATTCGGCTGGTACGATTTAAGTCGTATGTGCTCGAGAAAGTTCGGCCTGGCGGTGGGGCTGCCATACGCTGGTCGGTTCGCCCGATAGAGCTGTGGGCGGACTGGTGAGCCGTATTTTGTCCAAGCCGACTCCACTCGGTGAAAATAACCGTGGACACTAGGAACTCTTCACAATATTTCAGCAAATCTCAGTATTGCATTTAACATGTTCCATGATCATGATCCACTTCGACTGTATTCGACAAGGTCAAGTCAACAGCTTGTCCCTCTTGTTTCGTGTCGTCCTAGATACAAATATCATCTGTCGTGCTTTACAGGACAGCGATTGTGCCTTTCATTTTGCCCTGCACTGCCACATAGATTCGCCACTAGTAATCTAATTTGTCTTTTGTCAGTGATTGTTCGCCCTTACACCGCATACTTAAGGTACCTGCAGCCGCCCGCAATAGGTTCAAGACTTACCTCATATCGCCGGAGAGAAGCACATAGTTTGAGAGGTTACCCATATTGGAGGGATAGAAGCTATCAGTGAAAAGGTCCGGCGTTCTGTTGTCTAGAACATCTCCAGCCGTATTCGGCCTAGACGCTTTGTACGCCGTGACGAGAATGATATTCGAAGACCAGCTTGCTGATTGAATATATAGACTTTTAACCGACACCTACAACATCTAAAAGGGTTTAGTTAGCCTTGTGAGTCCATTAGATGTATGTCACGAGCCAAGCCTCATGGTGACTTGATGTAAAGCGGGTAAACTGACTGAGGAAGATGACTTTGGGGTCCAAGTTGGGAGGGCCTGCCACCGTTAACTATAACGATGAGCCCGAAACGAACGGCAGCGAGTCAGGTAGTCGTGGAAATGGAATAGATCTTGTATGTCCATCTTCCAGAGTTCCTTCGATTTTGATGGGCAGCGTCTGACTTGGTGTATTTCGTACATAGGGTAATTGAGTGGAATGGGTTCGTCGAGGGGCATTTGGTGTTTAATTTTTCTTCCCATCCCAAGACAGATACATCTTTTGCAGGAGTAATTGGGATAGAGAATAGATAGAATCTGGGAAGAGGCATCCATTTAAGAAAATGCCCACGGTCACGTGCACTAATAGATTTTATATTATTGTATGCACTTGAGACAAGTGTGCTTCTTTTGGTGTCTAAATGCGGCCTAATGGCATGATGAGTCTAACCTATTGCTGACACCGCTGCATTGCTGAGCATATTAGTGGATATTGCAGGATGGAAACGCGAATCTGGTTCGCCCAGATTGTGTTGCGGGTTTCCGTACGCGAATCCGTTTTTGTCACCGGTAATTTAGCCATAGCGGCACAGATGTGTGACATTGTCAACTCCTGCACCCTCACAGGTCAATTTTGTCTCTCTTTCGACCCACGCTGAATGCAGCGTGGCCCACCCTCTTCCACCTCCATGCTATCAATTCCACCCTCCTCAAATTATGCCTATTGTGCTATATCTCCAGCACTCCACAAGGCTGCCCTTCTCCGATTGCCAGCTTTGAGCCTTAATAAAGTGGAGCATCACTTGACTAGAGCATATTTGCGGGGAGCGGTCCGAACCGGAACTATGCTCGATGGGGTCCACTAGTCTATGGTTGGTTAATCATTTGTGCAATATCATATATCAAACATGTACCGTCCTCCCTTTCCCAATTCGGCATCCTCTACACGACCAAACGTCGCTTTCCCGACGGAAGGATGACCAGTCAACCTCCAATTCTTAGCGTTCCACACAATCGCTCTCCAAGTGTGTCAGGGCTGCTATTAGAACGCCTTTGGCTGACGTGCAGTGGCCATGAAAGGGTGTATTGCGATGTACGGTAAATGGCTAAGCCGTCCTCAAGGAGAGTACGCGAACTGTCCTACCCCACGATCCTTAACTAGCTGCAGCGAATGATAACTGAATCGGTATCCAAGCAGCGAATGGTAACTGAATCGGTAAGCTCTGTGTGTTCAAGAATCATGCCGTAGTGTATTGAACTCGGATCAATCGTCACCCGCGCCATCTCATCACAAATAGCCAATGTGGATGTGATCGGTGAACTGTTAGAGCTCTACTTGCAGGTATCCGTGAAAACCGGTGAAAATCTGAGCCGTTATAGTAGACTTCTGTGCACACACAGAGCCTTTCACAACATGACACTATTCACAATTTGCGTTGTGTCAGTAACTATCATTGAGTTTGTGTTCACCGATACCAGCTGTGCCTCTGTGTTCACCGATTTCACCCTGCCAATCCCATACTTGCCGAATCAATGGAACAAGATCACCCTGGCTCTCGTAAGAGAGCAAATCCTCCTGTTGTCCCGCCAAATAAAAGACTGTGTCACAGCCGCTCCTACGAGGATCACTCTCAAGAACTCCCGAGGGGTAAGCGCCAAAGACCGGGAAACAGTATCATAGGACCCGCTTCTCCTTCAAATGCATTTACTGTCTCAGCTAATTCCTCTTCTCGCGATGCACTGATTAGAAACTTCCCAAATACCTACACAGAGACAAATGCCAACATCAATGTCCTCGAGGATGGATTCTTATTGCTTACCCCACCAGGAAATCCTCTGGGTATCCCACCCTATCCTAGTGTTGATCAACTTTCTCAACAGCAGGATGTTGCTGGGGCTTCCGTTACCTATACCATATCTAATGGGACCTTCTCTCCGAGGTCTACAAATCAGCAAGTTCTGGGCAATACCAATGACTGTACAGCTCAGAGTCCGGACGGCGCGAGTGAGCCGCTCTTTGGAGGCTCGGATGACAATGCTCTCGACATCAACAACATGTTACTATGGAATATTCCGAACAATAGTCCGCCTACATTTGATGACTTAGGTAAATCTTCATTCTGAATGGTCATACTTATCTAACAACTGGTAGCTAATTTCGACCTTCCAAATATTTCTGATTCGATAGCAGACGATAGCAGCAATGCTTTTTACTTCTTGGGTCATTTCATAGAAGTCCCTCCTGGCATGGTGGGAAGTCCTCTTATGCCAGCTGCTATCGATCCATTTATTGCGCCTTCGGATGACCCTCCTTGGGCTCCCCCGCTGGTATTCGACAACAGGATCAGCAATTATCCCAATGGCGAACATCCTCGCCAAGAGGGGATGTCTGCAGAGATCTTGCAAGTTACGGTGCCTCATAATTCGAAACTGAAAGACATTCGGCCATCTAGAAAGAGCTCGAATACATCTTCAATCCTTGGATGGCGAAATACGACCCCTGGGACAATATCTCCTCAGCCCTTGGGAGCCGATAGACTAGGACTGAGATCTAAGCCGAAACTGGGATGTCGGAATGGGCCTCTGACAAAGGAAGAGGCAGAACATGCTAAGGGAATGCGGGAGGAAGGAGCTTGTTGGGCATGTCGATTTGCAAAGGCCAAGGTCAGTTGAACCCCAAATGTGCGACTTTGGATACTTCTGATAGATCCAGTGCTCATTCAACAATCCTTGTGATCGATGCCAAAAACCATCATTATATCTTAGAGTCTGCCATCGGGCACCACTAACATACTATACGAGTATATTCTTTCCTGGTAGGTCACTTGATTCATCCTTCGAGGATAGGTTACTGAACCAACGTCAGACCTTGTCTACGATCGTCTCAGTGAAACGGCCATTACAAATTTGATTGATCGAAACGTCAATTTTACAGACAATACAATTGAAGTTGATATGTCCTCTGGACCGATATATGATAAATTGCGCCTAACTGTAACGGAATTCCAGCCGCGGAATGAGGACTTTCTAGCCCTTAACTATGTGGGACCCAAGGATGACACAAATGACCAATGCCAGACGTTCATTCCGTCTTATGCTCCTCCATTTGGACTGCATCATACCAGTGCCAAAGAGCTAAAGACAAAATGTCTGGATCACATTATATCCATAATAGGAAGGGAACGCGACATTGGCGAAGCTACGCGCGGAGATATTTCTATAATGTCATGGAAGATATTCGAAGCGGTGAACAACTATAGAAAATCGAATGAGCATAATCACGATGTAAGTAATTCGTTTTCTATATAGACTAAATTAGATTTGCTAACTGGAGCTGATCAAGAGTCTTCTCTTGAAGAAGGCTACAATGCTCTACGCAATGCATTACTTTATGAGCCGAATGATCATCTTTACTAAAGATTCTGCTGAGAAAGCGGTTGAAAGAATTCGGCGACCCCATAAATTGAACTTTGCGCAGATTTTAACCTCCACTCTTTTGAACCTGCAAATCAAACAAGCCATGCAGGGTTTGCTCTTAGAAACGACAGAAGCGGTCCTCAGTGGCTTGGACGGGAAAATATCGGGCCGCAAAAAAGCAGACTGGGCAGATAATTTCTGCGTCATCTTGATACTGTGCATGTGCATTGAAGCTGTTCAAGTAGCCAGTGACAGTCACGCTATGGCCGCCCTCCGCAAAGATTCAAAATGCGGGCTGTCTCGTATAAATATTTGTCGTCTGTTAGATGAGAAGCCTTTCAAACATCTAGCAGAGATATTTCACATGTGTTACAACACGAAAAGAGCGAACCTGAAGAGCCATGTAGGGTTAAACCCGATTCGCAATGGTCTCAGGGTCGACCTAGTTGAAGGTATTACTCCGCAGATGGTCAAGCTGGTCAATGATGTCAAGGCAATCATGAACACTTATGGTAAAGATATCTCGCGTGAAGTATGGTATAGCAATGCTAATAATTTCAGTCGACGATATGTCTGGGGTAGCAGAGAATACTATCTTCGATTCCACTACGGACCTCCTCACACACCATATGGGTTTCCGGAAGAGAAATTCAGGCAGACTTGTGTCGAAGTTCTTGAGGTCTTTTATAGAGAGGACATGATACTGCGGTAAAAGGTTCAGTAGTATGTAGGTCTCAACCTTCTCGTTCACTTAATAGAGTAGATCTTGGAAGGAGTAGAGTTCTCAGCTTCTGGTTGCAAAAAGCCCGCGATGAGGTGCCCAATTCCCCGGAGACAGCTTGGAATGAAGGTTTGAAAGTAAAGTGTAAAGTAGGGCGCCCAACTACGTAATCCAAAAAAAGTTTCAATGCATCCCTTACTCATCACCATCCTGTAATTCGCGTGAGATCGGATCGGTCAGCACAAACGGCACGGAAGGATGCAAGTCAAAATGGCAGCTATCCCGATACGTCACCGGTAGACTGAGGAGTGTGACATAGGCCCTTACAAGTCCCTCGTAGAAGCTGCTGTGGCTGAAGGGGAGGAATGTATTAACTGCATCGGTGACGAGCTTCGTGGCAGTTGTGTTCTGGGGTGTGGACGCCGGTAGTATAGCAATCTGAGCTTCCCATAGAACAGAGGACCGCTTAAGTATAGACAGAGCGCTGCTGACCATTTTGTCATCCACGACACCTTTCATCCGAGATGCGATTACAAACAGTTCATGTCGTTCTGCTTCTGCGAGAAATCAACAACTTTGCGGGGACACAGTACCCACTTTATTGCCGCCAGCATGGATCCACACATATTTAAAGGGACTAAGCGAGTCCACAGCGGCTACCCGTTGGATGGCATTAGCAAAAAAACCACATTGGTAGGCAACTATTGGACCAAGCCTAACAGCCACAATGACAGCATCAGTATTGGTACCCGACACCAGCAACAAGAGAAACGCCAATTTCGACAATTCTCACCGGCCCCTCACTTTGTTTCGGTGTGGGATCAGGGAATTCCAAGCGCTCCGGAATTCTATCGGGACCTCGTTACCATCTCTCCGGGGCGGCTGGACAGAGCCTCAGCCAGTAGCTCGGAGTCTTCGCCTCCAGAGCCGCCTTTCCAAGGCCTCCCTGCATCTCCTCTTCTCTCTTACTCCTCTCAAAATTCGTTAATTCTGTTCGGAAACGTGATGTGCGATGAGAGGCGACATCAGCCGCGTCTGGTTGCTAAATATCCAACCGACTCTGGCTCAGATGAAACACGGACACTTCATGGCTCCCAAGGCGGAGGTCTTGAGTGCATGTTTGACACGTCTGAAAACTTATCCTACACATTCGCAAGCGAAGGTCTCGGCGATTATCAACCAACTGAGGAATTAGGTACGTGAGCACAGCGTTTCCAAAGAAATTCAATGCTACTTAACCTCTAATTGTTATTAGGTTATCCAGTAGATCGTGATATAACGAACTATCCGGAACTCGTGCCATCCCAAGACCAAGATGCTCAGGATCTAGGGTTCTGGCCGCAGCACGAGATAGATCCGCCCTGGACCCATATTGATACGTCTCATAGTCAAACAACTGTTCTAACTCAGCGACCTCGTACGTCCTGGTCCGAAGAGCTGTTGGGAGGTCCCGCTGATGGCTTTGCTGTGCAACAACCAAACCCATTATCTATCTATCCATCTCATATTTCAAGTCTACTTTCTAACGCTTCCTGGCATCCAAGTGAGATGGTATTATTGACTTCCGCATTAGAATTGCCCGATGCATTTCTAAACTATGCTCAAGGATCTTCCCTAGATGAGGACCTGGTGTTCCGTGAACATCCAGACCTGTCAGGTACGCAGGCTCAGGATGGATCAGAAAGAGAAAGTAGTCAATTTCTGCCCCTCATATACAATTTGCACAACTCGTCTGCTATTGCCCCCTACTATTCCATTAATACATCGGGCTCTTTTCAAACTATACCAGAAGAATTTACACCTAAAGAATGGCCAACGCCCATGAATGAACAACTTCCAAACCATGTGAACCAGACGACCGACAAATTCCCACCCAATTCTCAGCCTATTCCCAATAGCGTGGCTAATCCATTCCAGCCATTGTCCGAAGGAGCGAGCTCTGCGACTGTAAAGGCCCACAAATGGGAACACACGATAGTATCTGGTGGCTCTATCCAGCACCTAAATAACCCGACAATGTTTAAAAGTTGCAAGAAAAAGAAGGGCCGTCGAAAAGGCGCCCTTCCAGTGGATACGGCAAGAAAGGCTAGGGAAGTAAGACATAATCGGGCCTGTTGGCGATGTTGGCTTTTACATCTCTCTGTAAGCAAATGAAGTTTCCAGTGTACGCCTTCCAGGTTAATGAGTTCTCGTAATCTAGTGTTCAGTTGAGGAGGTGTGCGATAAGTGTCAAAATCCGACATATTTCCGTGTGTGTAATAAGGCCCATCTATATGATTACACAGAACTTTTCTTTCCCGGTGAGTTCTCACCAAAACACCCTTGAAGGATATCATCCACTCAGCATGTTTAGAACTTGTAGTCGCACGGCGCCATCCGTTATCCGTCCAACAACTAATCAAGGAGAACATTACTGGATTTACGGAAAATAAGATTCAAGTTCAGCTGTCGTCAGGGCCCGCATATCCGCCAATGACCCTAACAGTACACGAATTCGTCCCCAAAAACGATGATTTCCTGTTTCTTTATTGGGCCCCACCAGAACTCAATTCTCCAATGCCAGACCTTGAACGTATCTATGCCCCACCGCTAGGCCTGTTCGAAAATAAGCACGGCTGTAAACTGAGGGATATCTGTCAGGATCACTTTAAGTTTCTTATCAAACATAGTCAATTTTCCAAGGATGCGACCAATGGGGATGCGGCCCCGGTTGCCTGGGAAGTATACGAGGCGGTCGACCGATTCAGGAAATCACAGCGTATTTTGGGAAACGTAAGACAAGCTGACTATATTCTGTGATTAAAGTTAGGCTAAGCCCAACTTAGGATGAGCTCATACGCAAGGTAACGAAGCTACTCGCAATGCACTTCGTCATGAGCCGAGTTATCAATTTCACGCAGGATTCTGCTAGGAAAGTCGTTCAAAATCTTCAGTCACCAATGCAGCTACAATATAAGTACAACGTGTCGTCTAAGTTGCTAAATCTTCAGGTCAAGCGGGAAATAAACATGTTGCAGCACGAATTGACGTCAGAAATTCTCGAAAAATTGCAGACAGAACTCCGAAGGAAAAGTAGAGCTTCATGGGCGACAGCATTCTGCGTCACCTTGATGTTGAGTATGTGCATGGAGGCTGTCCAGTTAGCCATAGACGCCTTCATCGTTCAGAAGATGCTCGAAAACAACGGTCCTAACACCTTACCTGCGTCGCGGGATGACGGTTTTGACATCGCTCGTCGCCTAGACAACCATGCCTTCAAAGGTTGCGTGGACATATTTCACATGATTTACAGATCAGGCGAATCCGCAATTGGGCCCAACAGAGGAGGATTCAACCCAATACGGGACGGGATTGAGCTAGACAAGGCGCAAGGCATTGACGAGGACACGGTGAAACTGGTGAATGAAATCCGCGGGATCATGAGGCATTATCGTACGTATATTACCGAAATCAACGAGCGATGCTTAAAACTAAGTTTTTCCAGATGAAGAATTAGAAAAAAAAACCCAGCCTCCCACTTGGAATTCTAAAGGTGACGTCTTAGCTGATCATTATCGTTTCCGGAAGGAGAACTCTGGAAGACTGGTGGCTATGTTTCTCAAGTCCTTTTATGAAGTCTCTTGAGTCACTTCTTGGATGATACTTGACGAACGATTGCCACTTATGGGATGGCAATCACGTGACAAACGGGGTTACGAGTTCAGTTGCTTGTATGACACGAGAACTTTTCACAGACGGAATT
>Ga0335072_10011296_pt1 | contig 12800 bp, 9 predicted proteins | sample Lox_Sample_21_FD_206725 | JGI IMG/M metagenome (GOLD analysis project Ga0335072, IMG submission 206725) | Soil microbial communities from Loxahatchee National Wildlife Refuge, Florida, United States - Lox_Sample_2.1 | ecosystem: Environmental > Terrestrial > Soil > Wetlands | place: USA: Florida...
TCGCCAAGCCCGGCGATTATCAGAAAGCGACGCAGCGCATCTATCATTCGGCGGATCAGGCAAGTTTTATCTCGCTCCCCGTCATCGGCGGCTAGTCCGGCCATGCCTCCCTCTCCCCTCGGGGAGAGGGATGTGCGACACGCGTCGTATCCAAAAGGGACTTCCACCCGCAACCCTGTTGGGTGTAGAACCGCCCTTACCCGTTCTTATCGACCGGCTCGACGCATGAGCGACAGCACCTTTCTTATTCGTCTGGCCGAGGATGACGACGACTTCATTCTCGGCCTCGTTCCCCGTTTCGTGGATTTCACACTGCCCTCCTGGCGAAAGCGACACGAGTGCATCGAAGGCATCCGCAAGGACCTCAGTCGCCAGCTGGACGAACAGCCGACCAACAGCTACGTGTTCGTCGCCGAAAACGACGATGGCGAACGAGTGGGCTTTGTGCATCTGCAGAAGACGCAGGATTTCTTCACCGGTCGCTCCAATTGCCACATCTCCGATCTCGCCGTCGCGCCGCGCCACGAGGGCCAGGGCGTGGGCAAAGCGCTGATCGAGCACGCCGAGGAGTGGGCGCGCGAACACCAGTGCCAGCTCGTGACGCTGGCCGTGTTTCCCGGCAACGAGCGAGCACGGGCGCTTTACGAGGCCGCCGGCTACCACCTCGATCTGCTGCGAATGGCCAAGCCGATGCATTGAAGCGTGCCTCTTCTAGCACGGCGAGGGAGGTCCTAGGCATCCATGTCTTATGTCACTGTCACATGCATGTGAGATGCGCTGTGCTGACGATCTGTCGACGATGGGGCAAACGATGCAAGGGGACGCTTCACAACTTTCCATGACGCGCCGCGACCTGCTGCGCCTGATCGGGCTCAGCGCGGGCGGCGCGGCGATGTATCAGGCCATGAGCCGTCTGGGCTTTGCCGCCGAATCGCCGTATCAAGGCACGCCCCTTCTGCATGGCGCGCCGCGCGGTACGTCCGTGGTGATTCTCGGCGCCGGCCTGGCCGGCATGGTGGCCGCGTACGAATTGCGCCAAGCCGGCTACAAAGTGCAAATACTGGAATACAACCATCGCCCGGGCGGCCGAAATTGGACCCTGCGCGGCGGCGACACCTACACCGAACTGGGCGGCTACACGCAGCATTGCCAGTTCGATCGCGGGCTTTACATCAATCCAGGTCCGTGGCGCATTCCCTATCATCATCGCGGTCTGCTCGATTACTGCAAAAAGCTGAACGTGCCGTTGGAGCCGTTCGTGCAGGTCAATCACAACGCGTATCTGCATAACTCCAAAGCGTTCGACGGCAAGCCGCAACGTTTCCGCACCATCAACGCCGACTATCGCGGGCATATCGCCGAACTGCTCGCCAAGGCGACACAGCAAAGCAAGCTCGACACGCAAATCACCAAAGAAGATCAGGAACTGTTGCTCGATTCGCTGCGGCAATGGGGAGCGCTCGACAAAAATTACGCCTACGTCTCAGGGCCCGGCGCCAGCAATCGGCGCGGTTACGCGAAACCGCCCGGCGGCGGTCTTTCGGCAAAACCTGTGGATTCGCAACCGCTGCAACTGCACGACGTGTTGAATTCCCATCTATGGGAAGGCCTCACCGACGGCGAGAACTTCGAATTCCAGACCACGCTGCTGCAGCCGGTCGGCGGCATGGGGCGCATCGGCGAAGCGTTCGGTCGTCAATTGGAAGGCGTGATTCACTACAGCGCCAAAGTCACGGCGATTCATCAAGACGATCAGGGCGTCACCGTCAGCTATGTCGACGCACGCCGTCCCGGCCATACGTCCACCGCACAGGCCGACTGGTGCATCTGTACCATTCCACTTTCCATTCTCAGCCAGATTCCCATGAACGTAAGCGCGGCCATGAGCGATGCGATCGGCGCCGTGCCTTACGCCGCATCGGTGAAAGTGGGCCTGCAATTCAAGCGCCGCTTCTGGGAAGAAGACGACGACATCTACGGCGGCGTCACCGCGACGGATCTGCCGATCAACACCATCAGCTATCCAAGCTGCGACTTCAACCGCAAAGGCAAAGGCGTTTTGCTCGGCATGTACGCCTATGGCCTGAATGCCTACGAATTTACCGCACTGACTCCCGAGGAGCGCGTGCGCAAAGCGGTGGAGTATGGCGCGCAAATTCATCCGCAATACAAACAGGAATTCGAAAACGGCGTGGCCGTGGCATGGCACCGCTCTCCGTTCACCATGGGCTGCTTCGCCGCATGGTCGGAAGAGTTGCGCGCCAAGCATTACGAAAACCTATGCCAGATCGACGGTCGCATCGCACTCGCGGGAGAACACGCTTCGTATTTGCCGGCCTGGCAAGAAGGCGCGGTGACCTCGGCACTGGATGTCATCACACGCCTTCATCAACGCGTCGTGGCGGGAGGTGCGGCATGAAGCGCGCGTTGTTCATCGCCACCGCCCTGCTTGCGTATACGGGTTGCCTGCAGGCGCAGTCCTCCGACAGCACCATCTACACCTACGACACGCTCAAGACTGCGAACGGCGAGCAGATCTTTCATGCGATCTGTCAGGGCTGCCACATGCCCGATGCCAAAGGCGCGACAGGTGCCGGCTCCTATCCGGCGCTTGCCGGCAACCCCAAACTGGCGTCGCCGCAATACATGGCTGCCGTAGTGTTGTTCGGTCGGCACGACATGCCGTCGTTCGAGATGAAGCCGTCGACTCATCGGAGCTTCTTTCGCGATGCCATGCTGACGGACGAACAGATTGCCGACGTCGTCAATTACGTGCGCACGCATTTTGGCAATCACTACACCCATAGCATTACGGCGGCGGATGTCGCGGCCATGCATCCCCAAACGACCGCGCCGACTCCGCCATCGCATTGAGCGATGTGAGCGCATAAAGAAATCCCCCGTTCCAACGAACGGGGGATTTCTTTTGGCTTACGGTGCAACTGATCAGTTCTTGGTCGCGCTGGCCGCTTCGGTTTGTTCGCGCTCGGCCAAACGCTGGCCGACGCGATCGATGTTCTGCAACGAGAGCAGATGCGCGTAGATCCATCCCATGGTGCCGTCGAGAAGGAAGCGATGCGTGGTTTCCGCGTCGAGCTGGCGCAGCTTCTCTTCGCTGATCACGAACAGGCCGTTGAGGTTGATGACGTTGCCGTTGCGCTCCAGGCGGATATTGCGCGGCTCCAGAAGATCGTGCTTGCGCACGTCTTCCATGAATTGCTTGGTGCGCGCGACGTGCTGCTGGAATTCGCCGAGGAAGTTGACGGCGTTCTTCAGCATGTCGGTTTCGGTGCCGTCTTCCTTGAAGAGACGTTCGCCTTCCTGATCGTTGAAGCCTTCGTAGCCTTCATCGAGGAATACCGTGAAATCGTCGCCTTCCGCGCCCACTGGCTTTTCGGCCAGTACGAACGGATAGCGGCGCACGAACGCCGGAATGTAGACACCAGGAGCCCACACGCCTTGCGCATCGATAAACAGGTTTTCGTTCTGGCGCAGACCCAGCAGCGCCATCGGGCCGGTGCTGTCGATGCCTTGACCGGCGAAAAGAATCGGAATGTCGCGCGCAGCGACCGGAAATTCCGTGCAGGTGAGCGGCACGGAGTGCACGCTGTGCGCGAACTTGAGGTTCTGCAGCCCCTTGATGCGCAGATCCTTGTGTACGGTGCGATTGAGCGGAACCGGACGCTCGTAGAAAAGTACTTCAGCCACGTTACTTACCTCTGCCCCGCCGTGCCGGGGTTGCCACGTGCGGCTCCCCCTCCCAAACCCGGCGTCGGGTCTACAGATGAACAAGCACTATATCAGCGCCGGACGCCCCGGGCGAATTGCCGCGAAGGCCCGTTTTTGGGACGGCATCGGCTTTTGCCGGGTCCTTGAGGGGGCACTTGTGCATGCGTTTTGCAATCAACTTGTTCTATGCTGCGGAAAAACCGAGCACCATTGCATCGATGGGACGCTCTTTCGCTAACGGTGAAGGACGCAACACATGCTTATGGAAGTGCCAAATCGGGCCGACCTCAACTCGACTCGTGTGCTGTCGCTGGACGCTGCTGGCCGGATCCTGGACTGGATCAGCTGGCAGGACGCCGTTTGCCTATACGTCCGCGACGCGGTGGCCTGGACCCTGGGCGACCCCTGCCTGACCGTGCACGGGGGCCACAACCGGCACCTGGGCGTGCAAAGCCACATCGATCTGCACCCCATCGTCGCCAGTCGTGGCCATTGCAGCAATCACGCCCTCGACCCCGCGCCCGCGCTGACCAACGTGGCGCTGTTCAACCGCGACCGCTATCTGTGCATGTATTGCGGCGTGCGCTTCTCCCGCGGCGAACTGACCCGCGATCACGTTTTGCCGCTCTCCAAGCGTGGCCGCGACGAATGGGAAAACGTGGTCAGCGCCTGCCTGGCGTGCAATCTCAAGAAAGGCAACCGCACGCCGCAGGAAGCCAATATGCCGCTGCTGGCCGTACCGTATCGGCCCAGTTGGGTGGAACATCTGATTCTGTCCAACCGCAATATTCTCGCCGACCAGATGGAATTCCTGGTCAGCCACTTGCCCCGGCACCGTCGCGAAGCCCTGGCGTAAGGCCTTCGGCCTACCGTTGTGCCCCTCCTCTCCTGCGAGAGGGCACAATACGCCAATGATCGATCTTTCCCGTTATCCCCATCTGTCTTCGATCCAGACACCGGCCGACCTTCGCCGCGTTCCGGACGAGGAACTCCCAGCCGTTGCCGACGAACTGCGCCGCTATCTGATCGAAGCGGTCGCCAGCTCCGGCGGTCATTTCGGCGCGGGATTGGGTGTCGTGGAGCTGACGGTGGCGCTTCACTGCGTGTTCGATACACCGCACGACCGGCTGATCTGGGACGTCGGCCATCAGTGCTATCCGCACAAGATCCTCACCGGACGCCGCGATCGCATCACCACCATCAAAAAGAAAGGCGGCCTGGCGCCCTTCCCTCGCCGCGAGGAAAGCGAGTACGACACCTTCGGCGTCGGTCATTCATCCACGTCGATTTCCGCGGCGCTGGGCATGGCCATCGCCGCGCAGCGCCGGGGCGATACGCGCAAATTCGTGGCCGTGATCGGCGACGGCGCGATGACCGCCGGCATGGCGTTCGAAGCGCTCGATCATGCCGGCGATCTGGGTGCGAACCTATTGGTGGTGCTCAACGACAACGGCATGTCGATCAGCGAGAACGTGGGCGGACTGGCCAAGCGTCTGGAAAAACGCGACGAAAGCGTATCGGTACCCAGCACGATGTTCGAAGAGCTTGGTTTCGATTACACCGGTCCGATCGACGGCCACGACGTGCCCAAGCTGCTGGAAATTTTGCGCACACTGAAACAGCAGCCAGGCCCGCAGCTGCTGCACGTCATCACGACCAAAGGCAAAGGCTACGCGCCGGCGGAGCAAGCGCAGATCGAATACCACGCCGTAGGCCCGTTCGATCCCAGCGCCGGCGTGGTGAAGAAAACCGGGCCGAGCAAGCCGACGTACAGCGATGTTTTCGGCGATTGGCTGTGCGACATGGCCGCCCACGATGAACGTCTGTTCGCGATCACGCCAGCGATGCGCGAAGGTTCGGGGCTGGTGCGGTTTTCGCAGGCATATCCCGAACGCTATTTCGATGTCGCCATTGCCGAACAACATGCCGTGACGCTCGCCGCGGGCATGGCCTGCGAAGGCGCGAAACCGGTGGTGGCGATCTACTCCACCTTTCTGCAGCGCGCTTACGATCAAACCATCCACGACGTGGCGCTGCAGAATCTCGACGTGACGTTCGCGATCGATCGCGCCGGCGTGGTCGGCCCGGACGGCGCCACGCACGCAGGCAGTTTCGATCTGAGTTTTCTGCGTTGCCTGCCGAACATGGTGATCATGACGCCGTCCGACGAGGACGAATGCCGCAGCATGCTCACCACCGGTTTTCACCACAGCGGCCCGGCCGCCATTCGCTACCCGCGCGGCAGCGGTCCCGGCGTTGCCGTTCGCAAGGCGCTGGATACGCTGCCTCTGGGCAAGGCGGACGTGCGTCGCCGCGGTCGCCGTCTGGCCATTCTGAGTTTCGGTGCCATGCTCGCCCCGGCCATGCAGATCGCAGCAGAGATCGACGCCACGCTGGTCAACATGCGGTTTGTGAAACCGCTGGACGAGGCGCTGATCATCGAGCTGGCGAAGAGCCACGATGCCTTCGTGACCCTCGAAGACAATGCCGTGGCCGGCGGTGCGGGCGCGGGCGTGGCCGAATGCTTGGCAGCGCGAGGTGTCACCTTGCCCATCCTCCACCTGGGGCTGCCCGATGTGTACCTGGAACACGGCAGCCGCGAGGAAGTCTTGAGCGCGGCCGGGCTAGACCTGCCAGGCATCCGCAAGGCCATCCAGACCCGCTTCCCGCAGGCCATTTCGCTCAATCAGGCGAGCGCGTGAGTCTTCCAGGCCCCGCTTTCTCGTCGCGAGTCGGGGATTTTGGCCCCATAGTTACCGCCGCCTAAGGGAAAATGGCGGGTTATGCAATATCCTTAACGTTTTCCCAAGGATTGAGGAGCCGTTTGGCCCGTGACCGAGTTCATCGTCCGACTAACCCAATTCTGCCGTCGCTACGCCCTTCTGGTCGCGCTGTTCTTCTTCGCTTTGGCGGGGGTCGGCATCTGGATCGCTGCGAACCGGTTGAGTGTGGACACCAATACCGACAACCTCTTCGCCAGCACGCTGCCGTGGCGTCAGCATGCGGCGGCCTACGACCGCGAATTTCCCCAGTTCAACAACGTGCTCGCTGTGGTGGTACGCGGAGCCACGCCGGAGGAATCCGACGAAACCGCCGAGCAACTCGCCAAAGCGCTTGAAGCGGACAAGAAGCACTTCATCGATGTAAGCAGGCCCGACGCCGATCCGTTCTACCGGCAGGAAGGCTTGCTGCTGCTCGGCCCGGACGATCTGAACAAGATGCTCGGCTCGCTGATGAACGCACAACCCCTGCTCGGTCCGCTGGCGGCCGATCCTTCGGCGCGCGGCTTGTTGAACGGCGTATCGCTGATGGCGGCGGGCGTGCGCATCCAGCACGCCGATCTGTCGCCGTATAAGCCCGCGCTGGATCAACTGCGCCAGGTGCTCGACAACGCGGCCGACGGCCATCCCACGCCGCTGTCGTGGCAGAGTCTGCTTGGCTCGGATATCACGCAGCAGCCGCAAAACGTGCGCTTCGTGCTCACGCATCCCGTGCTCGAAGACGGCTCGCTACAACCGGGCCTTGCCGCAACGCAGACACTGGAGCGCATCAGCAGCGCGCTGCCCGATGTCAAAGCCGGTCGCGCACGTGTGGATTACACCGGCCCGGTTGCGCTTGCCGACGTGCAGTTCGGCGCGCTTACCAAAGGCATCGTGGCCAGCACGATCGTCAGCCTGATTTTGCTGGCGCTGTGGTTGTATCTGGCGATGCATTCGTTCCGCCGGATCATTCCGATCCTGCTGACGCTGCTGGTGGGCTTTGCGCTGACCACCGGATTCGCTGCGCTCGCCGTTGGCACGTTGAACGTGATTTCGGTGGCGTTCGCGGTGTTGTTCGTCGGGTTGGCGGTGGACTTCGGCATTCAGTTCGCGGTGCGTTTGCGCGAACAGCGCATGTTGCATGGTGACATCAACATCGCACTGGCCGAAGGCGCACGCTTATCCGGCAATCAGATCGCGGTGGCCGCTGCCGCGACCGCATGCGGGTTCCTCGCGTTTTCGCCCACCAGCTTCGTGGGCGTGGCGGAACTGGGCACCATCGCGGGCGTCGGCATGGGCATCGCACTGGTGTGCACGCTCACGCTGCTGCCGGCTTTGTTGAGCCTGATGAAGCCGGCGCGCCAGAGCAAAGAACTCTCGCTGCCCTTCGGCCCCAAGCTCGATTCGCTCCTGCATTGCCACTACAAACCCGTGCTGATCGTGTTTGCATTGCTCGGCGTCACCGGCCTGATTGCCGGCGTGCGCATGCCGTTCGATGCCAATCCGCTCAACACGCAAGACCCGAATTCCGAGCCGATGCGCACGCTGCGCAGCCTGGCCGACAATCCGATCACCAATCCGTTCAACATCAACATCATGGTGCCCAATCTGGACACCGCCCGCGCATTGTCGGACAAGTTGTCGAAGCTGCCGGAAGTATCCAGCGTGATTTCCGCGGCGACCTTCGTGCCCGCCAATCAACAGGCGTCGCTCGATCAGCTCAATCAGGCGCAGGTGCTGATGTTGCCGTCGCTGGATGTGGACCCTTCCGCACCGCCGGTCACGCCGCAAGCGTTGCGTTCGGCGATTTCCGATACGCTCGATGCGATCAACGATGCGAAGCCGGAAATGACTGCCGACTCGCCATTGCACGGCATCGAAGCGGCCTTGCAGAAGCTTGCGAAGGCGCCGGACGATCGCCTGATGATGATGAACGAAGCCGTGAGCCGTTTCCTACCCAAGCAACTGGACAGCTTGCGCGATGCCTTGAATGCGAAAGACGTAACGCTGCAATCGCTGCCCGAATCGATCAAGCGCGATTGGGTGAGCCCAAACGGACAAGTGCGCATTCAGGTATCGCCGACTGTCAACGAACAGGACACCTCCGGCTTGCGCAAGTTTGTGGAAGCCGTGCAGCGTGTCGCGCCTGATGCCGGCGGTCCCGCCGTGACGACGATCGCCTCGGCCGACACCATCATGCAGGCATTCAAGCAGGCGGCCGTGTTGGCCATTATCGCGATCGCCGTGGTGCTGATGCTGGTGATCCGTCGCTGGAAAGACGCCGGCATCGTGCTGCTGACCTTAGGCATGTCCGCGCTGCTTACCGCCTTGCTCGCACGCATGCTGGGCATGGCGGTGAATTACGCGAACATCATCGCGCTGCCGCTGCTGCTCGGTGTCGGCGTGTCGTTCAACGTGTATTTCGTGATGAATTGGCGCGCAGGCATGCGCCGCTTCGTAAGCTCCGCGTCGGCGCGGGCCGTGCTGTTCTCGGCACTCACCACCGGCACCGCGTTCGGTTCGCTGGCGCTATCGCACGATTTGGGCATGGCCAGCATGGGCCGCATGTTGCTGGTGAGCCTGGTCGCGGTGCTGCTGGCAACGTTCATCTTCTTGCCTGCGTTGTTATATGCGATCAAGCCGCCTGCGCAAATCAGCGGAAGCGGGCATTAACGCCGCTTTTTGCGCGCCGCATCACATGCGAAACCGTAACCTTACCGATTGTTGACGTGTGTTTTATAACTTGGGTGGTAAAGCTTCGACGCTTGGCATTTTCGCCAAGCGTCCACCTGAGGACACCACTATGACAAGCAAAGCTACGGTCAATCCAAGCCATGCTGCGGCTGGTGCGAAGATCACACTCACAGGTGATGACACGATCAATACCGTCAGCGAGATCGATTTCAGGCAGAACAATTACCACCACGCCTCCTTGGCTCAGCACGCCGGCAATCACAAACTCGAGGCAACCATTCCCAATGACTGCCCGGTCGGCGGCATGGATTTGTTCGGACTGGATAAAAAAGGTCACGACCTCGGCAAGATCGGCCGGGTCATCGTCGATCCGTCAAGGTAATCGACATCGGGCTTGAGCTCATATCCTTACCAAACGCAAACATGCTGGAGTTGGTCGACTCCGCGTTGGGCAACTCCAGCTTCCGCGTCAAAATGGAACGTTGAACGCGACGCCGACCGTTCGCGGCGTCGACATCTGCACCAGCATCGGGCCACCCACGGTGGCGAGGAAATTCACTGCCTCGTCATTGAGCGTACCGATCGGCACCTGTCGATTGAGTACGTTGCGCACGTAGAAGTCGATGTTCGTGCCGTTGCGTAGATTTACGCCGGCGTTGAGGTCGAGAAACATAAAGCCCGGTAATTTGAAGTTCGGGTCGCTCACATCACCGTCAAAGCCTGCGTTGCGGTGGGTGGAACCGCGCATTGCCGCGCCGACATAAGCATCTGTTCCAGCAAATGTAAATTTGTACTTGCCGCTTACCGTACCTGTCCATCGGGCCGAATACGGCAGCGGCGCATCCGGCTGAATGCCCAGCTGCGGCGCACCGTTATTGGTGAACGCGTCCGTGTAGCTGCCGGATACGCCGAACTGCCACGGCCCATTGGCGAAGTTGGCTTGCATCTCCAAGCCCTTGATGCGCGCATCGCCCGCGTTCTGGATGATCGTGTTGCCCAACGTATAAGTGTAAAGCTGCATGTGGTGCCATTCGATGTCGTACCCGCTCAGGCCGACATTCACATGGCGATCGAGATAGCTGCCCTTGTAACCGAGTTCGTAGCTCTCCAGGTTGTCCGAACCGAACGTATTTGTCGCAGTGGGATTGGGCAGGAGCAGCGTGCTTTGCAACGGTGCCTGTAAACCGCCCGGTCGATAACCGGTGGACGCACGCATATAAAAATTATCCGTGTCGGTCGGTCGCCAACTTAGCGTGACCATCTTGGTCACGTCCTGATCGTCCGTATGCTCGCGAAAGCCGCCGGGACTTCCGGCGAACGGCCCTTCCTCGAAGTTTGACAGATGCTGGCTGTTGCCGCTGGCGCGTGCGCCAACCGTCAGATCGAGCGTCGGATTGATATGCCAGGTGAGATCTCCATACCCGGCGTATTCGGAAAACCGCGCATTGACGGTTTGCGCAATCAATGGCGTAACGCCAGGTGGCGGCGCGTTCGCGCCTTGCAATACGTATTGCTCCCAGACGTCCTCGCGATTGAGCCAGATCCCGAACAACCCATCGAATGTCTCGTTCTTGCGCGAGGTAAGCCGAATCTCCTGCGAGGATTTGTGCACGGTGTACTGCGAATCGACGTACAACGAACTCAATGGTTGAAAGACGCCAAACAAAGGGCCGATTTCGTTCAACAACCCAAGGAACGAGTCCGGATAATCCTGCACGCTGTGATTGACGAACTTCTGGTAAGAGCTGATCCAGTCCACCGTCGCCCAATCGAAATCGTAGCCGGCATGGAAAGAATAGAGCTGCAAGGTTTGCGTAAATGGCTCGCGATGATTGAGCGCGCGGTTGTACGGACCGCCGGAGATAGGCTGCCCCTGCAGATTAAAATCACCCATCGACAAACCGTCGGCCATGATCTTCTGCGCCATCGCGGTCACGTTGAACGTGAGCTTGTCGGTTGGATCGACGTCCAATTGCACACGCGTGCCTTTGGTATGCGTACGATCGTCGCCGCCCGCGGGCGTTTCGCCTACAGCCTGATACACGCCGGTGGTGTGCTGATCCACCACCGATGCACGCAACGCCACCTTGTCCTTAACCAGCGGGAGATTGACCGAGGCATGTTCGGAATAACTCATGCCGCCGCGATTCGTATTGGAAACATCGCCACCCACGTTGCCCGAAAAACCGCTGAGGTCCGGCTTCACCGTTACGTATTTCACCAACCCGCCCATCGAGCCGGCGCCGTACAGCGTGCCCTGCGGTCCGTATAAGAATTCGATGTGATCCAGATCAAGCAATGCCGGATCGAACACGAACGTCGCCGCGGCCGCGTAAACCGTGCTGCCGCCGACGGGTACGTCGTCGATGTAGAGCGACACGGTGGGACTGGTCTGGTTGCCCGTCGACACGCCACGCATCACCAGCTCACCCTGCCCCGTGCCACCCGCGCTCGCGAAGAATACGCCGGGCTGATATGACACGTAATCGTTGAGATTTTTGGCACCCAGTTGCTGCAGCGTTGCTGCTTGCACCGTATCCACATGCATCGGCACTTCGCGTTCCGGTTCGCGGCGACGGTTCGCCGTGACCATCACTTCGCTCAAGGTGACCGCCTGCTTGCTGCGGGAGGGCGGCGTTGGCGTAGTACTCGACGATGCTGGTTGCGCATTGGTTTGCGCCACGGCAGCAGGTGCTATAGCACTTGCTACGAGCAAACCCATTACACGCGGGAAACAACGCTGCACAAGCAAACGGCGGGTGACAACACGACGACAGGTATTCATGGCGGTGTGTCCGGGGCAAACGTTATCGTTCTCGTGCCCGGATGCGCCGATACCCCGGGCCCGTTTAGTGACGGCTGCAGTCTACGCCGAAGTTCACGGTGAAGGACAACCGTTGCTGACTCATATGCGCCCAAGAGTGACGCGATCTCGCTGTTCAAGATCGCGCATGGTTGAAAGCTCCGCGAAACCTGCGGCCTCGAGCAATGCGCGTACGGCATCGCCTTGATTCCAACCGTGTTCGAACAACAACCAACCATCCGGCGAAAGGTGAAGACCGGCATCACGAATAATGCGGCGAATGTCATCGAGACCGTCGGGGCCCGATGCCAGCGCGCGCATGGGTTCGAAACGCAGATCTCCCTGTTCGAGATGCTGATCGCCGCTTTCGATGTACGGAGGATTGGAGACGATAATGTCGAAGCGGCGCGCATCCAACGGCGCAAACCAGTCGCCTTGCACGAAGCTAACGTTTGCGATGTGATGCCGCCGTGCATTGCGTTGCGCCACCTCAAGCGCGCCAGCGTTGGCATCTGTCGCCACGATGCTCGCCTTGGGGCGTTCCCGCGCAATGGCCAATGCAATCGCACCGGAGCCCGTGCCGAGATCCAGAACATGGCACGCCTTGTCGACAGGCACGCGCTCCAGCGCAAGCTCCACGAGCAATTCGGTTTCCGGGCGAGGTATGAGCGTATCCGGCGTCACTTCCAGATCGAGCGACCAGAAGCCGCGCCGACCGGTGATATAGGCGATCGGCTCGCCCGCTTCGCGCTGCTCGATCAATAGCGCATATGCTGACATGTGCTCCGGAGAAAGCGCGTCGTCCGCATGCGCAA
>Ga0335072_10011297_pt1 | contig 12800 bp, 10 predicted proteins | sample Lox_Sample_21_FD_206725 | JGI IMG/M metagenome (GOLD analysis project Ga0335072, IMG submission 206725) | Soil microbial communities from Loxahatchee National Wildlife Refuge, Florida, United States - Lox_Sample_2.1 | ecosystem: Environmental > Terrestrial > Soil > Wetlands | place: USA...
GGAAGATCCTCACTATCATGCTCACTCAATTCCGAGGAAATGAATGGAGGTGGCATGATGAAGCTCTGGGCAGGGAGGGTCGGGACTGTGCTCGCTGCCGGGGTGGTGCTGGGAGCGCTCGCGGGTCCGACCGCATCGAGCGGCGCGCAGCCCACGGCTCACATAGCCTGCACCCGGGACGTGCCGGCGGTGATCGGCGGCAGGCACGAGTGCCTCGGGGCCGGCGAGTACTGCGCCACCCGCTATGAGCGCCAGTACGAACGGTACGGATTTGAATGCAGCTCCCGCTATAACCCGCCGCGGCTCCGGCGCAGGTAGACCCGGCGCGGCCGCGGGGCCCGCCGCGAGATAGGGTCTGGGCGATGGCCGACCGTGTGCTGCTCCTCTCCTGGGAGTACCCACCCGTGATCGAGGGCGGTCTCGCGCGCCACGTACGCAAGCTCGCCGAGGCCCTTCTGCGTCGCGGCGTGGAGGTGGACGTGCTCACCCGTCGCGCCGCCGGCGGCGCTCCGGCGGGCGCTCAGGCGGTGGATGGATGTGAGTCGCTGACCGTCGAAGAGCGTTTCGGGGTGAGCGTCTACCGGGTGCCCGAGCCAAGCTGGCCGCGGGACCTCGATCGCTTCGTGGCGTGGGTCGAGAAGATGAACGAGGACATGCTCACCGCCGGCCTGGCCCTCGCCGAGGAGCGCTCCTACGGGCTCGTTCACGGTCACGACTGGCTTGTGGCTCAGGTGGCCTCCACGCTGTCCGAGCGCCTGGAGGTGCCCTACGTGACCACCATCCACGCCACCGAGCACGGCCGCCACCAGGGCTGGGTGCAGGACCAGCCCCAGGCTCACATCCACTCGGTGGAGCGGTGGATGGCCCACCGTGCGGACGCCGTGATCGTCTGCTCCCACTACATGCGCGGCCACGTGGCCGACATCTTCGACATCGACGAGCGTCGCGTGGCGGTGATCCCCAACGGCATCGACCCCCGCGACCTGCAGCCCGTGGAGGATCTGGCCGCCCTGCGCGCCCAGTTCGCCTCCCCCGACGAGCAGCTCGTGCTGCTCGTCGGCCGGCTCGTCTACGAGAAGGGCTTTCAGCTCGCCCTCGACGCCCTTCCGAGCGTCATCGAGCGTGTGGGTGACGTGCGCTTTCTCGTCGCCGGCTCCGGCACTCACGAGGCCGAGCTGAAGGCCCAGGCGGACCTTCTGGGCCTGATGGACCACGGCGTGTTTCTCGGCTGGATCGGCGACGACGCCCTGCACTCCCTCTACCGCATCGCCGACCTGTGCGTGATCCCGTCCCTGTATGAGCCCTTCGGGCTCGTGGCCCTGGAGGCCATGGCCTCGGGCTGTCCCTGCATCGTGGCCGACACAGGCGGCCTGCGTGAGGTGGTCCCGCCGGGCGAGCGCGTGGGGCTGCGCTTCAACGGCGGCGACGCCGAGCACCTCGGGGTGATGATCGAGCGCCTGCTCATCGACGGCGAGCTCCGCGACCGTCTTGTGACGGAGGCCTCCGAGCACGTGCTTCGCTTCGACTGGGACGACATCGCCGCTCGCACCGAGACGCTCTACAGTGATCTCCAGGTCGGCGATCGCGAGGGGGTCAGAGGGGGGTGAGCGTGCTCGAGGGGTTGATGCAGGACGACTTTCCGCTCACCGTCCATCACATCCTGCGCCGCATCCGAGACTGCCATCCCGACGGCGAGGTGGTCACCCTCGGCGAGGGCGCAGAGCGCACCCGCCTCACCTACGGCCAGAGCGCTCAGCGCATCGACCGCCTGGCCCGGGTCCTCGCGGGCCTGGGCGTGCAACGCGGCGATCGCGTCGCCACCTTCGCCTGGAACAACCAGCGCCACTTCGAGCTCTACTTCGCCATCCCCTGCGTGGGCGCCGTCCTGCACACGCTCAACATCCGCCTCTTCGACGAGCAGCTGCAATACATCGTCCGCCACGCCGAGGACCGCGTGGTGTTCGTGGACGCATCCCTCGTGCCCCTTCTCGCCAAGCTTGCGCCCCGTCTGGAGCCGGTGCGCAACTACGTCGTGATGGAGTCCGGTCCCCCGGGCAGCTCCCTGGAGCCCTCCATCCTTGAGTCTCTTCCCAACGCCCTCAGCTACGAGCAGCTGCTGGCCGAAGCGGGCGCCGGCGACTTCGACTATCCCGACGTCGACGAGCGCGAGGCCGCCGCCCTCTGCTACACGAGCGGCACCACCGGCAACCCCAAGGGCGTCCTCTACTCACACCGCTCGATCAGCCTTCACTCCACGGCCACCCTCATGCGTGACGCCGTCGGTCTCTCCCGTGCCGACCGCATCCTCGCCGTGGTGCCCATGTTCCACGCCAACGCCTGGGGCCTGCCCCACGGCGCCGCCCTCGCCGGCGCCGACCTCATCCTCCCGGACCGCTTCCTGCAGGCCGAGCCACTCGCCGGCCTGATCGCCGCCGAGCGTCCCACCCTGATGGGCTGCGTGCCCACCATCTTCGCCGATCTCCTCCGCTACGCCGACGACAACCCGGAGCTCGATCTCTCCTCCCTCTCCAACGCCGCCTGCGGTGGCTCCGCGGTGCCACGTCAGCTGATGAAGGACTTCGAGGAGCGCCACCGCGTGCGTATCTTCCAGGCCTGGGGCATGACCGAGACGAGCCCCGTCGCCACATACTCACGCCCCGACGAGCACGGCGATCACGACGATGCCTACTGGGACGATCGCGCCAAGCAGGGCCGGCCGCTGCCGTGGGTGGAGCTCCGCCTGATCGGCGACGACGGCGCCGAGGTGCCATGGGACGGCGCCTCCACCGGCGAGATCGAGGTTCGCGGCCCCTGGGTCGCCGCCCGCTACTTCCACGGGCCCGCCGACGAGGAGAAATTCGACTCCGGCTGGCTTCGCACCGGCGACATCGCCTCCGTCGACTCCCGCGGCTACGTCCAGATCACCGACCGCTCCAAGGACGTCATCAAGTCCGGCGGCGAGTGGATCTCATCGGTGGAGCTCGAGAACGAGGTCATGGCCCACCCCGACGTGATCGAGGCCGCCGTCATCGCCAAGCCCGACGAGCGCTGGGCCGAGCGGCCCCTCTGCTGCGTGGTCCTCCGCGAGGGCTCCACCGTCGGCGCCCAGGAGCTCGTACACCACCTCAGCGGCCGTGTCGCCAAGTGGTGGATACCCGACGAGTTCGCCTTCATCGACGAGGTCCCCAAGACGAGCGTCGGCAAGTTCGACAAGAAGGTCCTCCGCTCGCGTCTCGCCGAGGGCTCCCTCGAGCGCCGTGTCGCCGTCGGGCCGTAGACGGGCACGGGATGCGTGCTACCGGGATCTTTGGAGGCGCTGCTTCGGGGAGGTCCACAAGCGCTGTGTACGCGACTGCGAAGGCGCCGCCATCGTGGGCCGCCCACCGCCCGGCTCCATCGTCGAGCCGGGCCGATCGGCCCCCCCGCCGCCACCCACGGCCCATGGATCGGGCCACCGTGACCGAAAAATTGCCGGTTCGTCTGGCTGGCCCTCTAAGGTTCCTCTTGCAAATAGCGCCTTTTCCCACGCCGTGGAATCTGGGAGCAGCCATCATTCCGGTGGTTTTGCCCCTAGAATCGCGGCGATGAACACCGGGATCCTGGCCCACAGGGGGCCATGGCGCCCATCAGACCACAACGGGAGGTTGGCATGACCCCGACTGACGTAGCCGTGAAGTCGACGACGACCCGCCGGCGCGCATGGCTGCGCAGGCTGTTGGTCCTGCCTGTGGCGCTGCTCGCCGTAGCCGCGCTCGTGGCGCCTGCGTTCGCGGCGACCAACGAAGGCCTGTCCACGTACAAACACCCAGAAACCGCCAAACAGGAAACAGCGCCGGCAAAAGCCAAAAAACCGGCCCCCAAAGAAGAACCTGAACACACCACCACGACGCCGACGCCCACCACCACGCCGGCGCCAGCGAAAGAGAGCACCCTGCCCTTCACCGGCTTTGACCTGCGCTGGAGCGTGGGCTTCGGCCTGCTGCTGATGGGTGCGGGCTTCTCGATCGTCGCGGTTCAGCGTCGCCAGCGCCGTAGCGGCGGCCGCTGAGAGCAACTTCGCGGGCTGAGATGGCCGCCGGCTTCGGCCGGCGGCCATCTCTTGGCGCGCCCAGTCGGGAGCGCCGCGACCTCCGGCTCTCGGCGGCTGGCGTCGGCATCTTTTCGCGTGCCTCAACTCGCCGGCGCTTTCGCTGCGGTCTCATATCGCGATCAGCTCCAGCTCGCTGAGCCGGCGGGTCGGACGAGAGGCCTCGAGCGCCCCGCTGGAGCTCTCCAGCACGCGCTCCCGCAGAAGACGGCTCAGCGCGCGCTCCACGGTCACGGCCTCCTCGTCACCCAACTCCGCGGTCAGCTCGCCCGCCGACCACCCGCGCGGGCGATCCTCGCGGAGGGCCTGCAGGACAATTGCTCGTTCCAGGCGGCGGTCTCGCTCTGGATCGCGTCTCGTTTCAGAGGTGGTGTGGGGATCTGCCATCGCAAGCGCTCCTTCCGGCCGGCGAGTCGCCGGCGGGACGCGACGACGCACTCGATGTGACGAATAGTCCATAGACTAATAGTCGTCAAGGCGGAAAGCTTGTGGAATGAGCGGGAGATCACCTGAGCACGTAGCTTTCGGCGCGGCCGTGCGAGAGCTGCGTGCGCGACGGCGCCTCACCCAGGAAGCCCTCGCGCAGAGGTGTGACATGGATCGCACCTATCTGAGCGGCATCGAGCGCGGCGTGCGCAACCCGAGTCTCGCGAACATCCTGCGGATCGCGGCGTCTCTGGAGGTAGCGCCCGCCGAGCTGTTCGATCGCGGGGGAGCGTCGAAGCGGAGCGGTTGACGCCCGCATGCCACACGGCACTGGCCCTGGGCGAGCGCCGTGCCCGGTCCGGTGTCGCGGGGCACACGAGTGCGGATGAGAGGACTCGAACCTCCACGGAGTTGCCTCCACACGGACCTGAACCGTGCGCGTCTACCAATTCCGCCACATCCGCGCGGCGAGGCAGCGAAGATAGCGCACCGCGCCCTCGCCCCGGCGGTCGAGCTTGGCGCCCTGCGCACACCTCTCGCCCCAGCGCTGCTCCCGCGGCTCGCTCCTCACGCTTTGCTAGCCTCGGTCCCGCAGTCCTGGGCCGCCATCGTCTAGGGGACTAGGACGCCGCCCTCTCACGGCGGTAACACGGGTTCGAATCCCGTTGGCGGTATCGCGCACAGGCCCCCGAGCGGGGCCTTTCGCGTTTTGGGGCCGTCCGATGCGCCTCCCGCCGGCCCAGCGATGTGTCGCGGTCTCAACGGCGGATCGGGAGTGCCCGCGCGAGCGTCCGGGAGGGCGCTCGGACGGCTTGACGACGTGGCGTTGGACCTCGTTCGAACCAGCGGAAGAAAAGTAGGAGACGGGTCTCGACTTGTGGGTTCTGACCAATGAACCTCTGTGTGTACGTATGGAGCGCAGGTCTTGGGACGGCGGCGAAGTCCGGCGACGGACATCGTCATCGCGCGGTGCCGACGCCTCCATCTTCAAAGTCGAACAGGACGATCAGGCAGGAAGAAATGGCTTCTATTGACAAAACGCCCGCTACCACCGCCGAGCGCCTGCGGCCCGGCCCGAGTGCGCTGCCGCGGGGCCAGGTGACCGAGATCCAGCGCAGCCGCATGCTCACGGCGGCCGTGCAGGCGGTGGAGGAGGTCGGCTACACGGGCATGACCGTGGCCGAGGTCATCTCCCGGGCCAAGGTCTCCCGCAAAACCTTCTACGACGTGTTCGTCGATCGCGAAGACTGCTTCCTGGAAGCCTTCGAGCAGGCCGTGGCTCAGGTGCGCAAGCTGGTGGTCGATGCTTACGAAAGCCAGTCAACCTGGCGCGACAGCATTCGCGCGGCGATGGAGCGGCTGCTGACCTTCATGGACGAAGAGCCCGGCGTGGCCCGCATGTGCGTGGTGGAGGCTCTCGCCGCCGGACCCCGGGTGCTGCAGAGCCGCGCGTCCGTGCTGGAGGAGCTCACCGAGGCCATCGACCGGGGCAGAAAGGCCGGCGCCAGCCAGAACCCCTCGGCTGTGACCGCCGAAGGCGTGGTGGGCGCGGTGTTCGCGGTGCTCCACGCCCGCCTGCTGGAGGGCAGTCGTGAGCCGTTCGTCAATCTGCAGGGACCGCTGACGAGCATCGTCGTGCTGCCCACTCTCGGCGGCCGGGCGGCGAGCGCCGAGCTGGCTCGGCCTGTGCGCAAGCGCGGACGTCGGTCCTCGTCGCGGGGCCGCTCAAACGAGCGCACCGACCCGCTCCAGGGACTGGACATGCGCCTCACGTACCGAACCGTCCGCGTACTCGTCGCCATCGGCGCCAAGCCCGGTGCCAGCAACCGCGAGGTGGCCGAAGGCTCGGGGATTGCCGACCAGGGCCAGATCTCAAAGCTCCTGCGTCGCCTTCAGCGTCTGGAGCTCGTCGAGAACCGCGGTGAGGGTCAGATCAAGGGTGCTCCAAACGCCTGGTTTCTGACCGATCGAGGGATGCAGGTGGAGCGTGCCACCCGGGCGCGCTGAGCCTCTCGCCAGCCGCCCGTCGCGGCACTGACTCACGAGCCCCGCTCGCGCGGCCGCCGCTGAGCGTCCTGAGCCTGTCCCCCTCGCCGGCGCCTGTCGGTGGGGAGGGCGAGGTGCTGCGCCTTCTTCTCTGGCGGATGCTCGGTCTGGTGGCGATCGTCGCGTCGATCGCCATCGTCCTCTCGCTCGCTCACGGCACCCTCGGCGCGGCGCTGCGCGGCGCCGGCACGAGCGCCACGCCCCATCTCTCGCTCGCGGGCCCGCTCGACGGCCTCCGGCAAGCCTGTGTGGCCGCCGTGAGCTTTGCCCTCGCCCTCGCGCCGGGCCTCATCGCGCCGGCAGCCTGCCTGGCGATGGCGCTCGCGAGCTCCGTCGCTCTTCGCCTGCGTGCTCGCTCCAGGCGCGTCTACGTCCGCTTCGACGTCGAGGCCTACCGTGGCGACTCCGCCAGCCCCGAGGCTCTCCTGGCGATGTACCGCGCACTGCACGATCGACTGCTCTGTCGGCCCTGGCGACGCCTGGCGTGGGGGCAGCCCTCGATCGCGCTGGAGGTCCATCACGAGGGATCCGGCCCCCAGCCTTCACGCGGTCCGCATGAGACGTGGCTTGCCGTGAGCGCTCCCGTCGGCGCACGGGCAGCCGTCGAAGCGGCTCTGCTCGGCGCCTACCCGAACTGCCGTCTGAGCCCATCCCGCGCCAGGGTGGGTCGGCCCCCGGCCGTGCGGCGGCTGAAGAAGCGGTCATCCTTCATCGAGCGCAGTCAGACTCTCGCGGATCGGGAGCCGCTCGCAGAGACGCCCATCGACCGTCTGATCGTGGCGATGGCCGCGCTCGCGGAGCCCGCCATCGTGCAGCTCGCCCTGACCCCCGCGCCACGCCTGCTCGAGCGCTACGCCAGGCACCTGTACCGACGCCGCGAGGATCGCCTCTCGCGTGAGCGCAGGCAGCATCTCCTCATTCGCGATCGCTCCCACCTCGCCGACGTGGAGCTCAAAGGCGGCCTCGAGCTCCAGCACCAGCCGCTGTTCTTCGCCGACGTGCGCGTGCTCGCGGTGAGCCGCCGCGCCAGCGCCCAGATCGCCTCCCAGCTTTGCGCCGCCAGGGCCGAGAACGGCCTCGTCGAGCGTCGCCCCTGGCTGGCGCACGCACGGCTGGAGATTCACGCCAGCCGTCTGCGCCGGGGCGAGGGCGGCCTGCTGCCTCCCTTTCGCAGGGGCGTCTTTGCGCCCGCCGAGCTCGCGGCGCTCTGGCATCTGCCCTCCACGGCCTTCGCCACCTTCCCCTTCGGTCGCCTCGGCGTTCCCCGCGCGCCGGCTCCGCCCGCGATCATGCGTCCCGGGGACGGGCTCGGCACGCTGCGCGACGCCTTCGGTCCCGTCACCATCCACGAGGCGCTGCGCAAGCAGAACACGGCCGTCCCCGGCGCCGTAGAGCAGGGGAAGTCGAGCTACCTCGTGGCCACGGTCGCCGAGGATCTGCGTCGCGAGCGTTGCACGGTGATCGTGCTCGATCCCAAGGGCGACGCCGCCGAGGCGGCGGTGAGCCTCGTCCCGCCGGAGCGAACGTGCACGCTGCTGGACTTCGCCCACCCCACCTGTGGCTTCAACCCCCTCGCCGTGGATGCACCCGCCGACGTGATCGCCGACTACGTGGTGGCGGCCCTCAAGCACCTCTTCACCGACGCCGACATCAGGGCCTCCTCGGACCGCTATCTGCGCAACGCGATCATCGCGGTGCTCGCCTACGACCGCACATCGACCCTGTGGGACGCGGCGCGGTTGCTGTCGGTGGGCGAGGAGGGCTACGCCTACCGCAACGCCGTCAGCTCGCGTCTGCGCACGATGCCGGCATTCAAGGAGATCTCCGAGTTCTTCGCCGCCGAGCTGTCCGCCCAATTGGCGGACTCCCGCAGCACGACCACCGCGAAGCTGGATGCGCCGGTGAACAAGCTCGCACGACTCCTGAACTCCCCCTCCATCAAGCGTGTCCTGCTCAACGACTCGCTGCGCCTGGACTTCGATCGCCTCATCGCGGGCGCCGAGGTGCTGGTCGTCAAGGGCGCCCTCGGTGCGATGGGTGCGGGCAACACCTCCACCTTGATGCAACTGCTCGTCGGCATGCTCGACGCCGCCCTGGCCAGGCAGCAGGATCTGCTCGACCCCGAGCGGCGAATCGCCGTGGCGCTGAAGGTCGACGAGGCTCCTCTGGTGCTGAACCGCGGCTTCGCCGAGACGATGGCGCTCAAGCGCTCCGCGGGCCTCGAGACGGTGGCCTGCTGGCAGACCGACTCCCAATGGACCGATCGCGAGATCCGCGAGCAGCTGGACGCGCTGTTCGCCCACCGCGTGTACTTCGCAACCGCCTCGACGCGTGACGCCAGAGCGGCTGCTCCGCTGATGATGGCCGAGTTCGCCGACGCCGTGCGTCCGGAAACCGAACGACTCGCGGCTCTCGGCCGGCCCGACGTCCGTCTGCACCTGCCCAAGCACCACGCGATCGCCAGCTGGCTCACCACGCAGGGTCGTCAGGCGCCTTTCGTGGCGCAGACCATCCCGCTGCGCGTCGATCGCGAGCGGCTGCGGCTGCACGCCGCCAACCAGCTCGCCCGCGGCGGGCGCCATCTCACCGATCTGCGCCAGCCCCACTGGGATCGCGAGCAGCGGCTTCGCAGGGCCGCTCAGCCCGAGCCCGCCCGCGCACCCGCCGGAGCCGCCGAGGCAACGAAGGTCGGCGCTCGGGTCGAGCAGGCGCGCGCGGCACCCGAGAGCTTCGCCGAGCTCGTGGAGCTCGACCGCGCCCACACCGTCCGTCGCGCCAAGCCGCCGACGCGCGTGCACGCACACGAGCCCGACGCTCTCGATCTGGACATCCTCGCGCTCGTGGCCGGTTTCGAGCATGCCCTCACGAGCCAGCTGCACCGCCGCTTCAACGCCAGCCGCGCCCTCACCACCACCCAGCGCCGGCTCAAGCGTCTCTCCGACGCCGGTGCACTCGAGCGCTTCCAGTTCCATCGCCGCGACGGCGGCGGCGTGCCGATGTGCTACGTGCTCACCGCCGCCGGCCGCCAGCTGCTGCGGGTGAGTGGACGGCTGCCATCCGAGCGAACGGACGCCGACCGGGGACACGCGGCCGGCGTCTCGCCGTCGTCGTTGGAGTCCGCGCGTGGCGCGAGCCCCGCCGAGCGCCATCTGCGCCAGGCACGTCACGACGTTCACGTGCTCGGCTGGATACTGGCTCTCGAGCGGACTCTGTCCGGTCGCCGCGCGACCCTCCGCGGTCCAGCTGCCTCCCTCTGCACCCCCGCTGTCGGCGGTCCACACGAGCTGCGCCTGCCCGGTGGCAGAACCCCGCACGGCTTCATCGCCACCTCGCCCAACGGAGAGCGTTTCCAGCTCGAGCGCTTCGAGACGGTGCGTCCCGACGCGATCGTCGAGCTTTCAGCCACCACCGAGGGGACCGCGCTCGATCTGATGGTGGAGCTCGATGACCGCCTGGCCACGCCTGGGGTCGCGCGCAAGCTCGAGCGCTACGACCACTTCCTCACCGGCTGGTCGGCTCACACGCGTCGCTACGGCCCGCGCCGGCAGGCCACACCGGCGGTCGTGTTCGTCTGCCGCGATCGCGCTCGTGCCCGCGAGTGCGCGCGCCAAGCCGACAGCGCCCTCGGCGCTTGCCGCGCTTACGCCGGCGAGTACCCGTTCGACTGGGAATACCAGGGTCGCGAGTCGATCGCTTTCGCCGCCGAGCGCGACATTCACGACGGCGTCAGCGCTGCCTATGGCGTGCCCCGCCTCCCGCCCGAGACCCGCATAGCCGCGGCCCACGGCGATCCCGCCCGCGGCCGGGCCAGCATCCGCGAGCTCGACCTGCTCCTGCTCGGCGGCGAGCCCGCGGCGCGAGCCAGATGAATCCCGCGCTTGGCGTCCGCTCGTGCGTGCATTCGCGTGCCCCGCGTCGCAGTTGCCCTTGCGGCCGCTGCAGTCGCCCGTCCTTCTTCGCCGCGCTCGCGGCAGTCGGCCACGGCTCCCGCACCCTGGCGACTGCACCGCCGCGACCTTCGATGGCGCATGCCAGAGCCGGTCGTGTCGCCTGACCGGGCACCCGACTGCACGATGTCACCCACCGCGCCGCGATGCTCGCGCTCGCGGCCCGGGGTCCGCTCTAGGCTGGTCTGCCTAAAACCCTGCTCCCCTTGTGCTTCTTCACATCGCCGCCTCGTCTTGGGCGTCATCGCTGGTGAGTCCCGCTCGGCCACAGTCGCGCCCCGCCTCGCAGCGCAGTCCCCCAGCAATGAGATCGCGCCAGCTTGCGAGCGACGAAGACCGTGAAAGCGTGAGTCCCGAGAACCCTTAAGGGGTTCTCGGGCCCTTCTCGCCGGTTCGCGCCTGCCCTCCCGCCCCGCTTGACGGCGGCTCGCGGCCGCCCTAAAAGGCGTCGCCAGCCAGGCGCTCCCTTCATGTTCGAGCAGGAGAAGAAAGATGACCGCTTCAGCCATCCGTGCTCCCCACAACCGACGCCTCGAGGACCTCGAGAACCGACCATCCGCGGCTTCTCGGTGTGGGGATCCAATCGAGTCGCTCGCGCACTACACCGACGAAGCGCGGCGTATACGCGAGGTGATCGCAAGCCGTGGCCCCGGCGGCAGCGTGCTGGTGCTGGATTGCGACTTGCTCGGCGCCGGCGAGCAGCTGCTCGTCGCCCACCTCGGTCCCGACGAGCCGCCCGGCAACGCCGCGCTCGTATGCGAGCGCTACATCGGCGACAGCCGTCGTGGTCGCTGTCGGTGCGTTACGCCCGACGATTTCGCTCGCGTGCCGTTCGCGCTCGCCGACGACGATCCGCCGGTGTCGCTGGCGGAGCTCCATCGCGGCGAGCTCGTCGACCGGCGGGGCGAGCACGTCTATCGCCTGGAGGTCGTGGACGGCGCTGAGACGCCGCAGCTGCGCTGGTGTCGGAGGCCGCGCGATCCTCGCCAGAGCGGTGCGTGTGCGGCGAGCCTGCGGGAGGTCGTCGGCGCGATCGAGAGCTACGAGCCCGCGTGTCGCTTGACGCGCGCCGGGCTCGTCCATTACCGCGAGGATCGCGACGTGGCGATCGGGAGGCTCGGCAACGAGCTCACGCGCCTGGGTGAGAGCCCGATCGTGCTCAACCGCAAGCTGCGAGAAGCCGCGCTCGCTGTGGTCGAGTCGGGCCGGCTCAGCATGGGTGAGATCGCGCTGCGTTGCGGCCGCGCCAAGCGCTGCCGCAACGGCAATCTCAACGGCGAGACCAGTTGGCTTGCTCGCCGTCTCGGCCTGCGCGCGGAGAGCGGCGCCACGCATCCCACGCCATGGATCCACAGCGACGTGCTCGCCCTGATCGCCCGCGCGGGCATCGGCGTGAGCCCCTGCGAAGTGGAGCTCTGAATGCGCGACCGAGCGCTCGCCCTGCGCTCGCAGGTCCACGCCGTGGCCCCCCGCGTTCACGATGCGCGACCGTCCGCCCGCCCGGCGCCCGCGTGCGACGGCGGCCGGCGTGCCGGCGATACACACGAGCTCATCCTTGTGATCGAGTCCGATCGCCGACTGGCCGACGGCCTCGTGGAGCAACTGCTCGCCGACGGCTACCCGGCGCTGGCGGCCCACAGCGCCGAGCACGCCCGGATGCGGGCTCGGATGCAGGCGCCGGCCGCGGTCGTGATCGGCGCCGTGGGCGCCGCGCGCGCCGCCATCGAGCTGCTGGAGGAGATTCGCCGGGCCGATCCCGTCGCGGGCGGATGGGACCGGGAGGTGCCCGCGATCGTCCTCGGGCCGGGCGGGCGCGAGCTGGACATGCTGCGCGCCTTCGAGGCCGGCGCGGACGACTTCATGGCGCGACCCGCTCGCTATCTGGAGCTGCGGGCGCGGACCCGCGCGCTGCTGCGGCGGGCGCGCCAAAGCAGCCAGAAGCCTCAAACGCTGAAAGCCGGCGCGCTGGAGATCGATCGTCAGGGGCGCTGCGCGCGTGTGCGGGGCGTGCCCGTGAGCCTGCGCCGGCTCGAGTTCGAGCTGCTCGCGCAGCTGGCGAGCAACCCGCGACGGGTGTTCGCCAAGCACGAGCTGCTGGAGTCCGTGTGGGGCTACCGATCGATGGGGAGCACCCGCACCCTCGACAGTCACGCCAGTCGCCTGCGCCGCAAGCTCGCCGACCACGACGGCGGCCCCTGGATCGTCAATGTCTGGGGCGTGGGCTACCGCCTGCGCTGAGAGCGCGACCGCCGCGCCGCGCGCGCGCCGCGGCTCAAACTCTGAGACGGCGCACC
>Ga0335072_10011298_pt1 | contig 12798 bp, 13 predicted proteins | sample Lox_Sample_21_FD_206725 | JGI IMG/M metagenome (GOLD analysis project Ga0335072, IMG submission 206725) | Soil microbial communities from Loxahatchee National Wildlife Refuge, Florida, United States - Lox_Sample_2.1 | ecosystem: Environmental > Terrestrial > Soil > Wetlands | place: USA...
GAATGGACTGGCCGACGGTTTCGTCAGCGCCAGCCATGGGCCACCAGCCTGCCCCACTGGTACCGGTACGGACGGCGCTGAAGTCGGCGGGCGACGGACCGGGCGCCACGTCGCGCCCGGCCGTCGGCGAACATCTCGACGCGTCCGAAGCCCTCGTGCGCGAGCATCGCCTCGAGCAGCGGCGCGTTCGGTCCCCACCAGTTGGACGGGTCGCCCTCAACCTCGCCGGGATAGAACGCCATCGCCGGGCGCCACAGGTCCTGAAGGTCGGCGTGCGTCTCGACGATCATCAGCCGCCGGCAGACGCTCGCCGCCCGGCGCAGGATCAGCCACGGGTCGGGCAGGTGGTAGAAGAGCCCCAGGAACAGGACGAGGTCGAACTCGCCCACCGACTCCGGCGAGAGATCCGCGAGATCGATGTCCACATCCTGCACCGACGAGCGCAGCGCGCTGCGGGCGAAGTCAAACGGCTGCCTGGTCCCCCAGCCCTTGGGTCCCCAGGCCGGTTCGCGCCAGCACTCCGGGTCCACCGCGACCACTCGCGCCGCGCCGCGCCGCTCCGCCTCGAATGAGAAGAAGCCGTCCCAGGCGCCGATGTCGAGGACCGACCACCCGTCGAGCCGCTCGGGCATGTGGATCCGCGCCAGCTTGTCCGCGGACTCGTCCTCGCCGGGCGTGACCACGCCGTTGCCGAGATCGATGCGGTGAAACCAACGGAACTGATCGACCTGCGTGCGAAGCTCGGCGGCCACGATGGGGTCCTCCTGCACGGCGGGGAGCATACGATGGTCGCCGATGGTGGACGCCGTGATCTTCGACCTCGACGGGGTGCTGATCGACTCCGAGTCGGTCTGGGATGCGGCGCGGCGCGCGGTCGTCGCCGATAACGGCGGCAGCTGGACCGAGACGGCGACCCGTGCGATGCAGGGCATGAGCTCGCCCGAGTGGTCGCGGTATCTGCGCGACGAGCTGGGAGTGGAGCTGGATCCCGACGAGATCAGCCGCCAGGTCGTCGAGCGGATGCTCGCCGCCTACGAGCGCGAGGTGCCGCTGCTTCCGGGCGCGGTACAAGCGGTCAGGCGGCTCGCGGAGCGCTGGCCGCTGGGGCTCGCCTCGTCGGCCAACCGGCCGGTGATCGACGCCGCGCTGCAAAGCGCCGGCCTGGCCGGGTGCTTTGCGGCGACTGTGTCTGGCGATGAGGTCGCTCGCGGAAAGCCGTCGCCGGACGTATACCTGGAGGCCGCCCGCAAGCTCAGCGTCGAGGCCGGGCAGGCCGCGGCGGTGGAGGATTCGAGCAACGGCCTGCGCGCCGCCGCCGCCGCCGGGATGCTCGTCATCGCCGTCCCCAACCGCGAGTTTCCGCCCGCCGACGACGCGCTGGCGCTCGCTTCGCTCGTCGTCCAGTCCGTAGGCGAGCTGACGCCCGAGCTGATCGAGGACGCCGCGGTCAGGCGGGGATAGGACTTGCTTGGCGAGCCGGCGCTTCCCGCAAGAGCTCGCGGGCCAGGCGCGTCAGCAGGCTCGACAGATCCTCGTTGTCCTCGGGCGACCAGCCGTCGCACAGCTCCGCGATCGCGGCGCTGCGCGCGGTGACCAGACGCTCGACGACCTCCTCGCCCGGGGCTGTCACCTCGCGGAGCAGCGGCCGGCCGTCGACGGCGGGGTGTTCGAGGATGAGACCGCGATCCCGGAGCTCGCTCAGCGCCGGCCACGCGACGTCCCTGGGCACGTCGAAGCTGTCGGCCAGGGCGTCAATGTCGCCGGCCGGATTCTCGTGCATGCGCACCAGCAGCCAGCTGGCGGCCGCCGATAGGTCCACGCCTGCACGCTGTGCGAGCAGTTCGACGGCGCGGCGCCGATCCTCGCGGCCGAGCGCGACGGTCAACGCGCGCGCAGCCTCTGCCAGCGAATCGCCGGACTTGGGGACGGCGAAGCTCTCCCCCACCCCACTCCCGTCCACGACCGTCTCGCGCAACGGACGCTCGGGCAGCAGCCAGCTCAGCAGGAACGCCACGACCGCCACACCCGCCGCCACCGTGAACACCGTGCCGAGCGCGTTGGTGAAAGCGTGGATGTAGGCCGTGTGCAATGCAGCTGGAAGCTTGTCGATCGCCTGCGGGTTGGCGTTCGCCGCGCCGAGCCCGTGCGCGGCCGACGCCGGCAGCGAGGCCGCGAGCCCTGAGTTCAGACGGCTCGTGAAGATCGACCCGAGGACTGCGACCCCGACCGAGCCGCCGATCGAGCGAAACAAGGTCGCACCGGACGTCGCCACACCGAGGTCGGCATAGTCGACGGAGTTCTGGACCGCGAGCACGAGCACCTGCATGACCGAGCCGATCCCCAGGCCGAGCACGAACATGAAGGCCGACGCCTCGAGCTTGCTAGTCGTCGCGGTCATGCCCGACAGCAGCAGCAGGCCCACGACCATGAGCGCTGTGCCCGCGATCGGAAACGGCTTGTAGTGGCCAGTCCGCGAGATGATCTGCCCCGAGCCGATCGAGGTCACGAGCAGCCCGGCCATCAGCGGCAGGATCTGCAGCCCCGAGCCGGTGGGCGACGCCCCATTGACGACCTGCAGGAAGAGCGGCAGATAGGTGACCGAACCGAACAGCGCGAAGCCGACGATCAGCCCGATCCCGCTGGTCGCCGCGAACACCCGGTTGGTGAACAGCCGCGGCGGCAGCACGGGCTCGGCCGCGTCGCGCTCCACGAGCATGAACACGGTGAGCAGGACCACCGCCGCGGCGATCAGGAAGATGATGAACGGCGAGCCCCAGGAGTAGCTCGTGCCGCCGAGCGTCAGCGCCAGCACGATCGCGCTCAGGCCTGCGGCGAGCAGCCCGGCGCCGAGGTAGTCGACGCGGTGATGCTTCTTCTCGGTGTTGCTCGGAAGCGTGGCGGCGAGCACTCCGAACGCCAGCACGCCGAGCGGCAGGTTGATGTAGAAGATCCAGCGCCACGACAGAGTCGTGGTGAAGAACCCGCCGAGCAGCGGGCCGATCACGCTCGCAAGGCCGAACACGGCCCCGAAAAAGCCCTGGTACTTGCCGCGCTCGCGCGGCGGCACCACGTCGCCGATCGCGGCCATCGTGCTGACCAGCAGCCCGCCGCCGCCGAGGCCTTGGATGGCGCGGAAGATGACCAGTTGCGTGAGGCTCTGGGACGCGCCGCACAGCGCCGAGCCGGCCAGGAAGATCACGAGGGCGACCTGGAGCACGACCTTGCGGCCGTACAGGTCGCCGAGCTTGCCGTACACGGGCGTCACCGCGGTCTGCGCCAGCAGATACGCGGTGACCACCCAGGAGATGTGGTCGAGGCCCCCGAGGTCGCCCACGATCGTCGGCAGCGCCGTCGCGACGATCGTCTGATCGAGCGCCGCCATCAGCAGTACGAGCATCAGGCCCGCGAACACGACGAGGATGCTCTTATGAGCCTCGCTGGGCGCGGACCCGTTTCCGACAGCGGTGCCGCCGGGGGTTGCTGCGACGTTCGGGCCTGGACCGTCAGCGGTCATTCGCCTGGGGGATAGTAAGCCCGCGCGAGCTTCACGCCGCGTCGGCGACGAATTTGCGCAACGCCGCTTTGCCACCGGTCGGCATCGGGCGGCCGTGCGCGAGCAGCAGCGCGTCGAAGTCAAGCTCGAGCAGCCGCTCATAGGCCTCGCGCAGGCCGCGCTTGGTGTCCTCGGGCTCGTCCATCAACGAGTCGGGTACGAACTCGAGCTCGCCGCCGGCGCTGGAGCGGATCACGCCGTCGGCGCACGCGAGCGCGCGGTGGCCGGCGATGTAGAGGGCGGTCTCGTCCGGGCAGATCGCGTCGACCTCGTGGACGACGACGCCGCCCGGCAGCTCGTCGCCGAAGTCAAACGGCTCGACCGGTCCGCGGCCTTCGAGCTCGTAGAGCCCGTTGCGGATGCAGTGGACCTCGCACCCGAAGGCGTCGCGCAGCCGCCATGAGTCGCGGTCGTGATGGCGGTTGCTCAGCAGCACGTGCTCGGGCGCGCCGTTTTGCTCGAACCACTCGAGGCCCTCGGCCGGGAGCATCGGATCGATCAGCACGCGCTCGGACAGCAGGTAGTAGGAGCTGACCTCCCAGCTGATGTGGCGGTGCTCAGCGGTCCAGTGCCACAAACCAGGTGCGATCTCATTCATGGAGGCCTCGTGTTTGCGTTTTTGTTAATCGACCGACTGCCCGCAAGATCCGACCCTGCACCTACGATGGTTCCCCAGATCCACCGATTGCGGTTGATCCGTCAACTATAATTGTTCGCATCATGGAAGCAATTGCACCTGCGCTACTGGATGGGGCCGCACTTGATGCGTGGCGCAGCTATCTGAAGAGCCACGCGACGATCCTGCGGGCGCTGGATGCCGACCTGATCGCGCAGCACGGCATGACCACGCGCGACTACGAGGTCCTGCTGTACCTGTCTCAGGCTCCGGACCGAAAGCTGCCGATGTCGGCGCTCGCCGAAAGCACGATGCTCACGCGGTCGGGGATCACCAGGCTGATCGACGGCCTCGTCGCGGCCGGGCTGATCGAGCGGGTCTCCTGTCGGAGTGACGCCCGCGTGTCCTATGCCCAGTTGACCGACGCCGGGTACGAGAAGCTCCGCCAGGCGGGCTGCACCCACGTCGCCAGCATCCGCGCGATGTTCCTCGAGCACTTCACCCCCGGGGAGATCGAGCAGCTCGCGTCGCTGCTGAGCCGGCTGCCCGGTGGCGGCGGGGCCGGCGCCTGCACCGCCGAGTAGCTCCTTTCGGCGGGGGTTCGCCCGGGAAGTTCGTTCCTCGCGGCGATTCGACGACCGCGCCCGGAACGAAGCTCCCGCGTGACGGGGAGTTCGTTCCCCGCGGCGAGCGGCGGTGAGCGCGCGGAACGTAATCATCGTCAAGCGACGACTTGGTTCCCCGGAGACTGCGCCCGCGCGGCGGGCGGAACGAAATCGTCGCCGCGGCCGGGTACAACGTCGCACGCGCCTGCCGCAGCTATCGCGCATGTAACGAACGTCCCGCTCAGCGGGCTTAGCGTCTGAACGTCCCGCTCAGCGGGCTTAACGTCCGAACGCGCCCCACCCGCCGTCGCCGCATGCGACGTTGTTCCCGATGCTTGACGACGCAAGCAATCATGCTAGGATGATTGTTGTTCACTCAATCATCTCGCTAAGGAGACCGATGAGCACCCTTTCAATAGACGCGATCCCCACCGGCACCTACACCGTAGACCCCGCGCATTCAAGCGTCGGGTTCGAGGTCCGCCACATGGGCATCGCGACCGTCCGCGGCAAGTTCGGCGAGTTCCAGGGCACCGTCGACGCCACCGGCGACGCGCCCTCGCTGTCGGGCAGCGTCGAGGTCAAGAGCATCGACACCGGCGACGAGAACCGCGACACGCACCTCACGTCGCCCGAGTTCTTCGACGTCGAGCAGAACCCGCAGATCAGCTTCCACTCAACCGCCGGCGAGTCGTCCGGCGACGGCAAGCTGCGCCTCAACGGCGAGATCACGATCAAGGGCATCACCAAGCCGATCGAGCTGACCGGCCAGGTCGCCGAGGGCGGCACCGATCCCTGGGGCAACGAGCGCATCGGCTTCGAGCTCGAGACGGTGATCGACCGCCGCGACTTCGACCTCAAGTGGAACCAGACGCTGCCCAACGGCGGCCTGCTGGTGTCCAACGAGGTCAAGCTGCTGATCAGCGTCTCGGCGGTCAAGGCCGCGTAATGACGCGAATCCTGGCGATCTCCGGAAGCCTGCGCCGCGCGTCTCACAACACCGCACTGTTGCGAGCGGCCGCGGCCAACGCCCCCGAGGGCGTCGACGTCGAGCTGTTCGAGGGCCTCGAGCGGATCCCGCCGTACAACGAGGACCACGACACCGACGACGTGCCCGCCGAGGTCGCCCGTCTACGCGAGGAGATCGGGGCCGCTGACGCGGTCCTGTTCTCCACGCCGGAGTACAACGGAACCCTGCCGGGCCAGCTCAAGCAGGTCGTCGACTGGGCGTCGCGCCCCCACGGCCAGGCGTCCTCGCTGTGGGGCAAGCCGGTGGCCGTGATCGGCGCGAGCGTGACCGACTACGGCGCGATCTGGGCTCAGGATCACCTCCGCAAGGCGCTCGGGATCGCGGGTGGCCGCGTACTCGACGCCGAGTTGGTGGTGCCCAAGGCTCCCGATCACTTCGACGTCGACGGCGAGCTCACCGATGCCGAGATGCGCCAGCAGCTCAACGACCTGGTGGTCAAGCTGGTCGAGCACGCACGATCGTCACTGACCACCGCGTAAGCGAGCCACGATGCCCTCCCCCACCCCCAGCCAGGCGACGACGTCGATACATCCCGCCGCGACTCTCGGCCCGGTGGCCCTGACCGTGTCGGACCTGGCCGGGTCGCGGCAGTTCTACGAGCAGGCGATCGGACTGCGTGCCTCCGACCGCGACGACGGCGCCGTCGAGTTGGCCGCGCAGGACGGCCGGTCGCTGGTGGTGCTCCACGGAGACAGCGCCGCCCCCCGGCTCGATCGCCGCGCCACCGGCCTCTATCACCTCGCGATCCTCTTCCCAACCCGGCTTGATCTGGCGTTCGGGCTCGCGCGACTGGCTGAGGCGAGGTGGCCGCTGGACGGCGCCTCCGACCACCTGGTCTCGGAGGCCCTGTACCTGTCAGACCCCGACGGCAACGGCATCGAGCTCTATCGCGACCGGCCGCGCGACGAGTGGCGCTACGACAACGACACGCTGCAGATGTCGACCCTTCCGCTGGACCTGCGGGACGTGCTCGGCGAGCTTTCCCAGGCGACCGGCCCGCAGCCGACCGCCGCCGCCGGCACCACGATCGGCCACGTGCATCTCCAGGTCGCCGACATCGGGCAGGCCGAGGAGTTCTACAACGGCGTGCTCGGGTTCGACGTGATAGTCCGCGGTTACCCCGGCGCCCTGTTTGTGTCCGCCGGCGGCTACCACCACCACATCGGGCTCAACACGTGGCACAGCGCCGGCTCCGGGCCTCCGGCTCCCGGATCGGTCGGCCTTCGCCACTACGAGGTCGAGCTTCCGGACCCCGCTGAGCTCGGGGTCATGGTCGGACGCGTCCACGCCGCGGGTATCGAGACGGCCGACGTGCCGGGCGGCGCGCTCGCGCGCGATCCCTCGGGCAACGGCGTGCTGCTGACCGCGCGCTGAGCCGCCGCCGCTACGCTTCAGGACTCCTGGCGACGTGGCGGAGTGGCTACGCAGCGGCCTGCAAAGCCGTCTACACCGGTTCGATTCCGGTCGTCGCCTCTGATTCGAGCCGCGGTTCGCGGCTAGTGATGGTGATGCTCGCTGCCCGAGACGGTGTTCCAGCTCTGCCGGGTGATGCGCAGGATCACCAGGGTGATCGCCAGGCCGATCAGCGGGTCGGCGATCGGCGCGCCGAGGGCGACCACGATCGCCGACGCGACGACCGCCAGCGAGACGTAAGCGTCGGCGGCGGCGTGGTTGCCGTCGGCGATCAGCGCGGGACTGTCCAGCCGGCGACCCGCGCCTAAACGAACCCTGGCCGCGATGAAGTTGCCGATGTAGCCGATTGCGCCGGCGGCGGCGAGCGCCCACAGATGGGTCGGCGGCGATGGGTGGATCAGCCGCTGGACGGACTCCACGCCCGCGACGCACGCGCTGATGAGGATCGCAAGGACGACGAGCAGCCCTGCGGCCCGCTCCGCGCGCTCTGAGCGCATCACGAAGGCGATGCCCAATGGGACCGCGGTCAAGGCGTCGCCGAAGTTGTGGATCAGGTCAGCCAGCAGCGCGACCGAGCCCGACAGCACGAAGATGACGGCCTGGGCGACCGCGGCGAGACCGAGGACCCCAAGCGAGATGAGGACCGCGCGGACGCCGGCGCGCGAGCGCTTGATCGACGGGTCAATCAGCGCGTGCCAGTGACCGTGGCCATGGTCATGGTCACTCGCATGGTCGCGGCAGTCATGACCGTCGTGCTGGAGCTCGCGCTCCGGGGCAACGGCTGGTGGACCGCTCACGCTGATGCCTCCTGCAGAGCCGCTGCGGGAGCGGACCGGCTGCGGCCCAGCCGCAGGTGCTCGACGTGCCCGATCGCCTGCTCGAGGAGCTCGCCGACATGATCGTCGTACAGGTCGTAGACGATGCTCCGGCCGTCGCGCCGTCCGATGACCAGACCGAGATGCCGCAGGACACGCAGCTGATGCGAGACCGCGGACGGCTCCATTCCGACCGCGGCCGCGAGTTCGTTGACCGACAACGGTCCCGAGTGCAGTCGCCCGAGGATGCGCAGCCTGCTCGGCGTCGCGAGCGCCTGCATCGTCTCGGCGAGCGCCCGGGTGAACTCCGGGTCGAGCTCCGAGGGAGCGTGGTCGATGCCGCCGTGTGCCATGAGACGAGAATAGCTGAACGGACGTTCAGATCTCGCCTCACACCGCAGCGCCCGCGGCAGCCTCCGCTTCGACGTCGACCGGGTTCATGATGCGGCCGCCCAACGCGAGCGCGAGCGCGGTACCAAGGGCTGCCCAGACCACCAGCACGAGGATCGGGCCCACGATCCGCGCGCCGTCGAAGAACAGGGCCGACCGAGCCAGGTCGACGCTCGCGCCGGGCGGCAGCACACCGCCGATCGTCCTCCACAGGCCGGGCAGCAACGGCCGTGCGAAAGGCCCGCCCGAGGCGGAGTTCCCGAGGATCACGAACACCAGGATCACGAGCCCGGTCCCAGCCGGTCCGGCGGCCGCCTGGATGCCGGCAGTGGCAGCCCCGCCGGCGAAGACCGTCAATGCCCCGATTGCGCACATCGCGACCACGTGGCCCGAGAACGTGTCAAAGCACACGCGCAGCATCACCACGCTGAGGACCGCGGCGACGATCGCAAATCCGGCGAGCGCTCCGACCCGCGCTGCCGCGCGCCGCCTGCTGGTGCTCCGCGGGCTCCCGATCAGCCCGATGAGCGTCGCCCCGATGTAGCCACCGAACACCCACGCGATCACCGCGTAGAACGCCGCGGTGCCGTTCGGGTCGCTGAGCGGCAGCGGCTTGACGTCGGTGACGCGGGCGGGCGGCCGGTTCTGGGCGGCGGCGACGCGATCGAACACCGCCTCCAGCGCGACGGCGGTCGCGCGGTTCGCGGCCGAGGCGACGAACAGGCGGTTCGTCGCCGCCTCGTACGCGCCATAGACCTTGCGATCGTTGATCTGCGACAGCGCGTCGGCGCGGGACGGTGCCTGGCGGGCATCGAGCGGCTGTCCGGGCAGCCGGTTGAGCTGTGCCGCAACGGTGGGCGGGCCGACGACGGCCAGCGGCACGTGGTGTGGCGTCGGCTCGTGGAAGGCGCCGACATAGAAGAACGCGAAGGTGAGCATCAGCACCAGCGCCGGCAGGAGCACCAGCGCGACGGCCTTGGGCGTGGGCGCTGTGTTCGCCATCGGGCTCCCCCAGCGGGCGGGTCAGGCCCGGATCTGAACGTCGCCGTCGGCCTCTCGCGCCTCGTACACGTTCAGCGGGTCGGTCGCCGGCCCGTTGATCACGGCGCCGCTGACGATGTTGAAGCGGGAGCCGTGGCATTGGCACATGATCGTCGTGCCCGTGAGCAGGCCTCCGGACAGCGGGCATCCCCGGTCTGCGCAGGGGCAGAGGTCGTCGAACGCATAGAGATGGTCGTCGACGCGCGCGACGGAAATCCGCCGTTTGCAGTCGTCTAGGTAGTAGGGCACGACGAAGTCGTTGGTGGCGTCGGCGCGCCCGAGCGTGCGGAACGGCTGATCGGTAGCGAGGTCGGTCACGGGTCTCCTAATACGGGTATGCGGGAACGATTTCTTCCTTGGTCGCGTCGAGTCTGAGTTCGCCCGGCGCGCCCGCGGGGACGAACGGGCGGTGGGGCATGATCGGGTCGATGCGTTGGTAGCCGGAGCCGAGAGGTGGTCTGGTGTCTTGGTCGCCTTTGTTGGGCCATAGCGAGATCGCGCGTTCGACGAGCGCGGTGATCGAGAGCGACGGGTTGACGCCGGGATTGGCGGGCATGACGCTCCCGTCCATGACATGGAGTCCGGGCTGCCCGAACATCCGCAGGTAGGGGTCGACAGCGCCGGTGTGGCTGCTCTCGCCGATCGGGATCCCGCCGACGAAATGCGCCGAGGCGTTGCGGTTGATGACCTCGGTCGCGAGTGCCGCCTCGTGCGCTCCAAGCTGCTTGGCGATGCGGTCGACGAACTCCTCGATCGCGGGGACGTGTACCGACGGCGGCGTGCCGGATGGCCTGCTATGCAGCAGCCCGTCGTGCCAGTACAACTCGATCGAGGTGTCGGTCGTCTGCGAGCACAGCGCAACAAACGATCGCTCTGACCAGTGCCGCGGGTCGGCGGGCAAGATCTCCTCGCTGGGGTGCCGCAGGATCTCCTTGAGCCAAGACTCAAACGAATGCTTCTGCTCGCCATGCTGGTGATAGGTCCCGAGGAACGCGAACACGTTGCTGCCCAGGCCCCAATACGTCGGCTCGATGCTCGTCTGCGGATCGGGCCACGTGCCCGACGTGATCGTCACCGACCCCGGCATGATGTGAATCCGCTCGCGATCGCGCTCCCACTCCTCGTGGGTGCGCGTGATGTACAGCAGCTGCTCTGAGTTCGTCCGCGCGCGTTTACCAAGCTCGCCAGACAGCCCCGTCAGGCGGCCCTTGTGCTGCATGTGATGCAACAGCTTCGCCGACCCATACGCGTGCGCGGCGACGATCACCTGCCCGGCCGTATAGGTGTGCTGGCGGGCGTGAGCGGCGCGTTGCGCCCAGCCGGGGTGACGCGCGTGAACCTCGAACCCGCCCCCGTCCAACGGCACCAGGTCAAACACCTCATGCATGTCGTGAACCTTCGCGCCGAGCTTCTCAGCCAGGTACAGGTAGTTCGTCGTCACCTTGTTCTTGGCGTTGCGCCCACAGCCGTTGTTGCAATTGCCGCAGGAGACACAGCCGACACGCCGCGGCCCGACCCCACCGAAATACGGATCCTCAGCCTCAACCCCCGGCGTCCCGAAGTAGACGGCGAGCGGAGCCTTGTTGTGAGTCTCTCCACGGCCGATGTCGATAGCGACCTGCTTGATCGCGCGATCGACGTCGGTCGGCATGTACGGATAGCGCTGCACGCCGAACATCCGCCTCGCCTGATCGAAGTACGGCGCCAACTCATCAGCCCAATCAGTGATCCCCGCCCACTCCGGCGCGTCAAAGAACTGCTTCGGCGGGACATACATCGTGCTCGCATACACATGCGAACCACCACCCACCCCCGCACCCGACAACACCAGCACATCATCGAGATACTCGATCCGCTGCACCCCGTAGAGCTCGGCCGCGGGAAACCAGACGAAATGCGCCAAGTCCCACTGACTCTTCGGGATCTTCTCGTCCGGCCAGCGCGGGCCAGACTCCATCACCCCAACCCGATAGCCCTTCTCCGCGGCGCGGAGCGCGGCAACGCTCCCACCAAACCCCGAACCGACAATGGCTACGTCGTAGTCAAAGCTCGCCACCCTCTTACTCCCTCCTGTGCGCGCGTTGCCGATGGCAGCGTGTCGCCCTCACCTCCGCGTCGCGCCCGTGTGCGCACTGGCCTACTCCCTGGTGTGCCCGATGCCGATGTCCGCGCGCGCGCGTGGTTACGCTCGGCCGATGATCACATCGGTTCCTCAGGCCGATCCGCCGAAGCTGGGCCTGCGGATCGTGCGTTTGTTTGCGCCCCATCGCGGCACGCTGGCGGTGATCGTCGCGATGATCGTGACGACGTCGCTGTTGAGCGTGGTCAGCGCGCTGTTGGTCCGTCGGGTGTTCGACCACGCGTTGTTCGTGTCCGGCGGTCCAGACCTCGGGTTGCTGTATCCGTTGGTGGCGGCGCTGATCGCGATCCCGATCGTCAACGGAGTCCTCAACGTCGCCCAGGCGTATCTGACCGAGGTCGTGGGCAACCGGGTCCTCCAGGAGCTTCGCAACCGACTGTTCGAGCACCTGGAGCGACTGTCGCTGGCGTTCTACACCGCGACTCGCAGCGGCGAGGTTCAGTCGCGGCTCGCCAATGACGTGGGCGGCGTGCAGACGACCATCACCTCAACCGCCTCGTCGGTTGTCAGCAATGTCGTCACGCTCATCTCATCGGTGGTCGCGATGCTGCTGCTGTCGCCGCTGCTGACGGCGATCTCACTGGCCGCGACGCCCGCGTTCGTGCTGTTCAGCCGCCGGGTCGGACGCGCCCGGCGACAGGCGCGCCGCGAAACCCAGGCGTCGCTGGCGACAATGGGATCGATCACGCAGGAGACCCTGTCGGTGTCGGGGATCCTGTTGGCCAAGGTGTTCGGGCGCCAGGAGCACGAGGTCGACCGCTACCGCGCCGAGAACGCCCACCAGGCCGACCTTCAGATCCGACAGGCGATCGTCGGGCGATCGTTCTTCGCGGTCACCCAGTCATTCTTCGGGATCGGCCCAGCGCTCGTTTACCTGGTCGCTGGGCTTCAGGGCGCTCACGGCGACCTCTCGGCGGGGACGTTGGTGGCGTTCACGACCCTGCAGAGCCGGCTGTTGCTCCCGATCAACCAGCTGCTACAGGTGTCAGTTGACGTCCAGTCATCGCTCGCGCTGTTCGGGCGCATCTTCGAACTGATCGACCTTCGGCCGCAAATCACCGACCGACCCCAAGCGCTCAGCCTGGAGGCGAGCGAGATTCGCGGCGAGGTCGCGCTTGATCACGTGTCGTTTCGATACGGCGGCGGCGAGGATGGCGGCCCGCCCGCGCCTGCCGAGGCGCTGCGCGACGTCTCA
>Ga0335072_10011299_pt1 | contig 12797 bp, 14 predicted proteins | sample Lox_Sample_21_FD_206725 | JGI IMG/M metagenome (GOLD analysis project Ga0335072, IMG submission 206725) | Soil microbial communities from Loxahatchee National Wildlife Refuge, Florida, United States - Lox_Sample_2.1 | ecosystem: Environmental > Terrestrial > Soil > Wetlands | place: USA...
CGCGGAGATCGCCGCCGACCTCGCCGATCCGGGTGTCGCCGTTGGAGTTCTTGATCACCGCCGAGCCGTCGATCTCGCCTGCGCGCACATCGCCCGTAGCAGTCGTGAGCTCGGCGTCGCCGGTCACCCGCTCGACTCCGATGTCACCGGCCGTGATCAGCTTCACACGTGCGGCGTGAGCAACGCTGATCTCGCCGGCGCTGCTCTTGAGCTCACAGCGTCCGAGCGAACCGGTGCAGCGAAACCCGCCGGCCGCCGTGTGTCCGCTCAGATCCGAGCCGGCGGGGAGCTCGATTTCGACATCGATCGAGCCGCCATCGCTGCGAGGGCTCCACTCCCGGAGCCGCCGCGGTGCTTTGACGAGCAACCGACCGTCCACGTACTCGATGCGCGTGTGCTCGGCGGCGGTCACGTCGTCGTCCTTGGACGCGTCGCTCGGCCGCACCTGGACAATCGTGTCCACGCGGTCCGCGGCGGCGACGCGGACGTCTGCCACGCGCAACTCGAGCACGACTGAGATTGGTTCTGGTGTTTCGAAGTGTGACATCGTCGTGAGGTCCTTTTGAGTCGCTGGTTCGTTCAGTTCGTTTCTCGGATGGCCGCCGGGGGTCAACGCCCCCAGCCCGTGTATCGCTGGCCCGAGCGGGCGCTCCGTTGCTCGCGCTGGGCTCCCGGCTGACCGCGATCTACGGCCGCCGCGACCGCGCGCACGAGCCAGGCGTTGATCGACAAGCCCTCGCGCTCGGCGCTCTGCTCGACCTGGCTCTTCAGCTGATCTGGCAGCCGCAGGTTGATCCGCGCGGTCCCCCCCTCACCGGCCCCGGCCGCGCTCGTGGACCATCCGCCGGTGAGATCCCCGCTATCGGTCTGCTCGCCCGCTGTTTCGGGCGGCGGCGGCGTGACCACGAACTCCGGCTCGCTCCCGCGGAGGCGCAGTTCGACCGAGCCTGGCGCCAGCTCGCTCGTGATCTCGGCCGCCGCGGCCGAGAGCGCATCGAGCAGGGTCAGTCGTACAGCGGAATCGAGCGCCGCCGTCAGTCGCGCCGCGAGCGAGAGCGTCTCCTCGCCGCCCGCCGCTGCCGCAACCGCCAGCTGCTCGCGCAGCTTGTCTACGTACGTATCTAGTTCCATGGCACCATCTTGGCACCATTATGGCACTATGTCAAGTGCCGCTTTGGCGCCGCCATGGCTCTCGCCCACTGGAGCTAGTGGAGCAAGCGGTCACAGCTCCCGTTCGTAGTAGTAGTTGAGCGGCCCGTCGGGCTTGCCTTCGCGGTTGCTGAACCCGAGGCTCTCGTACAGCGAGCGGGCGGCGACGTCGGTTTCCGCGGTTCCGAGATCCATGTAGTCCGCGCCGCGCTCGCGGGCGAGCTCCATCGCGGCGTTCATCAGCGCGCGGCCGAGCCCACGGCCGCGCATCGCCGGTACGACGTAGAGCTCGGCGAGGTAGCACTCGAGCGCCTCGCTCCAGAGCGCGGGACGGAATCGGAGCACCGCCAGGCCGTCCGGGCGGGTGGCGCCGGAGTCCGCGAGCAGGACCGCGGTCTCGCCGCCTGCGAGCAGCAGCTCGATCCGATCGGCGAGCTTGTCCGGTCCGGGCGTGGGGTCGTCGTACTCGGTGTTGAAGTCGTGCAGGAGCCGGCCGATATTCGCGGCGTCGTCGGCAGTGGCCGGACGCACGGCGCGGTTGCTCACCGGGCGCCTCGCATGAGCGCGAGCTGCCGGCTCACGGCCCCCGTCGTGCGCTCGAGATCGCCGGTCGCGAGCAAGTCGAGGAACGCTCCCCGCAGAACCGCGAGGACGAGCGTCGCGTCATCCTCGCCGGCGCCCGACTCGCTGAGCATCTCCAGCCAGTCGGCGACGGTCGCTGCCGCGAAGGTCGCCCACGGGCCGTCCGGGTCGATCAGCGAGCGCGCGTAGCCCTCGACCCAGAGCGTGAGCACCCCGCGATGCTCCTCGGCAGCCAGCCACCGCCAGAGCTCCGCCGCGACGGTGAGGAGATCGCCGTCACCGCGAACGCGAGCAAGCAGCGCGAGCTCGTCCTCGCGTGCGCGAGCCAGGATCGCCTGCACGAGCTCGGCCTTGCTGCCGAACAGGAACAGCAGCACCCGCGGGCTGGACTTGATCGCGGCCGCCAGCGGTCGCAGCGACAGGTCGGCGACGCCGTGCTCGAGCACATAGCCGTAGGCGAGCTCGAGGAGCTCGTCCCGGCGCGGCGAGGTCGCGGGCGCGCTTGCCGACATCGACCGTAGTGTAAGCTACTGAAACGACTGTTTCAGTAGGCATCCGTCCCCTCGACAAACCCGGCGACCTCGGCTGGGTGGTGATGGCGCACGGCGAGGTCTACTGGGACGAGTTCGGCTGGGATGCGAGCATGGAGGCGTTCATCGCGCGGATCGTCGCCGACTACGCCGCCGGTCGGGACCCACGCCGCGAGGCCGCGTGGATCGCCGAGCGCGATCGAAGGAGAGTCGGCTGCATCTTCTGCGTAGCCGATCCCGACGATCCCGCCTGCGGGAGGCTGCGGCTCCTGCTCGTCCACCCCGACGGGCGGGGCCACAACCTCGGCCGCCGGCTGATCGATGCGCTAGTCGAGTTTGCGCGCGGCGCCGGTTACGAACGCATCCGCCTATGGACGAATCATCCGCTCGCGGCCGCTCGACACCTATATCTCGAGAAGGGCTTCGAGCTGATCGCCGAGGAGCCCCACCACAGCTTCGGAGTCGATCTCGTCGGCCAGATCTACGAGCTCGACCTGCGCGGTTCGTCTACGCGCCTCGACGCGTCAGATGCCGACGGCGGGAACGGTGCGAACGTGCCGACACCTTCTTCACCGCGGACACGATAGACGCGGTCCGGCCACTCATTGCCAGCCCGATGAGCGCACGGTCTCGGGCACGCTCGAATGCGCGCCGTCTAAATCGCCGCTCGCCGTCACCTTCGGCTGACGCCTCGAGCGCTTGCCAGCGCTCGACGGCCACCGCCGCGTCGTCCTCCTGCGTGGCCACCGCCTGGCATAGCGTCAGCGCACATGGCTCATCACCCCCGGGGGCATTACAGCCGTGACCTGGAGGGCAGCATTCGGCCATGGGCAATAGTTACCCGGCCACAACCAGACAGAATCGGTGATGATGGCGCGCCCCAGCCGCACGTCCGCAAGCGTACGTCCGCAAAATGCGCTGATCGTGAACGCCGACGACTTCGGGTTCGCCACCGGAGTCAACGACGGAATCGTCGAGGCGCACGTGAACGGCATCGTGACGAGCACGAGCTTGATGGTCGACTGGCCTGCGGCCGCTCACGCCGTGACGCTTGCGCGCGGGCACCCGAGGCTCTCGCTCGGCCTGCATTACGTCGAGGACGGCCCGGAGATCGACGAGCCCGGGCACGTCGCGCGCACGTTCGCCGCTCAACTCGACCGCTTCCGCGAGCTGACGGGTTCGGACCCGACGCACGTCGACTCCCACCACCACGTACACATGGGCCGTCTGTCGACATTCGCACCGCTGGTCGCGCCGCTCGGCGTGCCGCTCCGCGGCGATGGACGCGTGCGTTATGTCGGCGACTTCTACGCCCAGCCGCGTCCGGGTGTGGTCGAGCTAGACCGGGTGCGGCCGCCTTTCCTGTTGGAGCTCATCGCGCACGAGGCCGCGCGCGCCGGGTTCACCGAGCTCGGCTGCCATCCGGCACGGGTTACCAGCGACCTCGTGTCCAGCTACTCACACGAGCGCGAAGTCGAGCTCGCGACCCTTACCGACCCGGACGTCCGTGCCCGGATCGAGGAGTTCGGGCTCGCGCTCGCGAGCTACCACGACTGGCCTCGCTCGTAGGCGCCGCTAGCCGCCGGCGAGGCCACCGCCCACGGCAGATTCCTCCGGGAACTCCTCGAGTTCAAGCGTCGGGCCGAAGCCAACCCGGAGCACGGCGCCGCCGTCGACGGCATTGGACGCCTCGACGAATCCGTCGTGAGCCTCGGCGGCCTGGCGGACGATCGCCAGCCCGAGGCCCGAGCCCGGCTTCGAGCGCGCGTCCTTGGCGCGGTGGAAGCGGTCGAACACGAACTTCAGGTCCTCGTCCTTGAACCCGGGACCGTGGTCGCGGACGGTGACCACGCCGTCGTGCAGCATGACCTCGACGGTGCCACCCTCGGGGCTCCACTTCGCCGCATTGTCGAGCAGGTTCGTCACCGCCCTCGAGATCCGATCCCCATCGCCGCGCACGAGCGTCGGCTCGAGCCGCTGGCCGAACGTCAATTCCGGCGCTCTACGCCGCGCGCGCTCGAGTGCGTCTTGAACGATCGAGTCGAGCCGCACATCGCCCCGCTCGCCGGTCGGCTTGCTGCCGCGCGCGAGCTCGACTACGTCGGCGACGAGCGCGGTGAGCTCGTCGAGCTCCTCGATCACGTCCTCCCGCAGCGCGGCACGGTCCTCGGGCGAGAGCAACTCTTCCTCGCGCATAAGTTGCAGGTTCGCGCGGATCGTGGCGATCGGCGTGCGGAGCTCGTGGGAGGCGTCGGCGACGAGGTTGCGCTGTGACTGCACCGAGGCCTCGAGCGCGTCAAGCGTGTCGTTGAACGTCGTGGCCAGCCGTGCGAGCTCGTCGGACCCGGTCACCTCCAGCCGCTCGTGCTCGATCCGCTCGGGGCTGTGGGCGATCGACTCCGTCTGCCGGGTGAAGCGTGCGATCGGCGCGAGCGCCGTCCGCGCCACCAGCAGTCCGAACAGCACCGCGAGCAGGATCCCGGCGCCGCCGATGACGAGCAGCAGGATCAGCTGGTTGCTCAGCGCGTTGTCGACCGTGGTGAGCGGCAGCGCGACCGCCAGCGCGCCCTTGTCGCCGATTCCGGTCACAAGCACCCGGATGTGGGTGCCCTGGACGCGCATGTCGGTGTAGAACTGGCCATGTCCGCTCGCGGCCAGCGCGCGGATCGCCGGCGTCGACGGGATCTGGTACGTATGACCTGGTGGGACATATGTCCCACCGTCGTGCTTGAACAGCGTGAACGTTCCCGAGGCTCCGCCGAACGCTTGCGGCGGCAGGTGGTCGAAGCCAAGCCCCTCGTCGGGGTCGTGATCGGCGTTCCCGCTGGGGACGTGGGGGCCGAACTGGAACACGCCATGCGGCGGGCCTCCGCCCGGGCCGAGACCGATGTTCTGAAGCGGCTGCCTGGACAGGCTCTGCAGCGATTGGTCGACCTGGCTCTGGAGCTCCTTCCGCGTGCCTTCGTATCCGGCGACCACCACCGCGATCACCGCGATCGCAACCGCGGCGCCGGCGAACAGCCCCATGCGCGCGCGCAGGCTCATCAGTCCTCCGGCTCCCGGAGTGAGTACCCGACGCCCCTGACGGTGTGGATCTGCGCCCTCGCGCCGGCCTCCTCGAGCTTGCGGCGCAGGTAGCCGACGTACACGCGCAGCGCGTTCGACGTGGGGCCGAAGTCGTATCCCCAGACGCGGTCGTAGATCAGCGTGTGCGGGAGGACGCGCCGCGGGTTGAGCATCAGCAGCTCCAGCAACTGGAACTCGGTGCGGGTCAGCTCGACGAACTTATCTTGAACCATCACCCCGTGGCGCGCCGAGTCGAGCCTCAGGTCGACGAACGACAGCGCGCCGTCGGCGGCGGTCTCGCCGCCCGCACGCCGGAGGAGCGCGCGCAGCCGCGCCTTGAGCTCGTCGATGTCGAACGGCTTGACCAGGTAGTCGTCGGCGCCGGCGTCGAGGCCGTCGATCCGGTCGCTCACGGCGTCGCGCGCGGTCAGCATCAGAACCGGGACGCGGTTGCCCTCGCGCCGGAGCAGACGGCACACCTCGAGGCCGTCGATGTCGGGCAGGCCGACGTCGAGCACGACCGCGTCGGGAAGGGCGCTGTTCACCTCCGATAGGGCCCCGGCGCCGCTGTCGGTCAGCTTTACCTCGTAGCCGGCGAGCGACAGCGCGCGGCGAAGGACATCCCGCAGGGCTCGATCGTCGTCGACTACGAGCAATCTCATACTTGTGATTGTGTCGCTGGGCGCTCCGGCGCGCGCGATTTCCTACTTAGGTCTTAGGCGGAGGTGCGGCCATCTCGCGCAGGACGGCGCCGAGGATCCCGTTGACGAACGCCGGCGCCTCGGCCCCGCAGAAGCGCTTGGCGGTCTCGACGGCCTCGTCGATCGCACCCTCGGGCGGGATCGCATGCTCGCCGGGAAGGTCCTCGGGGTACAGCAGCTCGGCCAGTCCGACCCGGAGGATCGAGCGCTCGAGCGGGGCGATCCGTTCGAGGGACCAGCCGCTCGCATGGGTACGGATCAGGTCGTCGAGCTCGGGCTGATGGTCGCGCACGAGCTGGGCCACCGCACGCGTGAACGCGTGGGTGTCCCGCGGGAATGTCTGCTCGAGGGGCCGACCGAGCAGATCGCTCTGGTACAGCGCCCAGATCGCAGCGCGGCGCTGCTCGGTCCTACGCACGGCGACGAGTGTAGACGTGGAGACGGCCGGTCTAGGAGGCGGCCCAGGCCCCACGCTGCGCCGGCCCGAACCTCAGTCGACGACCGTCAGCTCCTTCGACACCGAGGTCAGGATCTCGCAGCCGTCGTCGGTGACGACCACGAGGTCCTCGATCCGCACCCCGAACTCGCCCGGGACGTAGACGCCAGGCTCGACCGTGACCACGTTGCCGACGGCCAGCACCGACTCCGAGCGCTGAGCCAGCCGTGGAGCCTCGTGGACCTCGAGCCCGACGCCGTGGCCGAGCCCGTGCCCGAACTGATCTCCGTGGCCGGCCGCCTGGATCGCCGAGCGAGCCACCGCGTCGACTTCGCGGCCGGCGGCACCGGCCTTGACATCCTCGAGGGCGGCGAGTTGGGCGTCGAGCACGAGCTCGTACACCTCTCGGGCCACGTCGCTCACGACGCCGCTGGCCACCGTCCTCGTGCAATCCGAGCAGTAGCCGTCTTCGAGCTGCGCCCCCCAGTCGATCACGACAAGCTCGCCGCTTCGGATCTGCTTCTCGCGCGGCCGGGCGTGCGGAAGCGCGCCGTGCGGCCCGGCGGCGACGATCGGGTCGAAGCTCGGCCGTATGGCTCCGCGCCGGCGCATCTCGAACTCGAGTGCGGTGGCCAGGTCGCGCTCGGTGCGGCCGATGAGCCCTCCGGCGATCAGTACCGCGAACGCCTCGTCCGCGAGCTCCGTGGCCGCCCTGATCGCCGCCAGCTCGCCGTGATCCTTGACCGCTCGCAGGTCCTCGACCAACCCGGTGGTGGCGACAAGTTCGATCCGCTTGGGCAGCAACTCCCGCACGCGGGCGTGCTCGTTGACCGACATGTGGGCGGCCTCGAAGCCGAGCCGTAACTCGCCCGGCGGCAGAGCATCCTCGAGCCCCTCGATCAGGTGCTGCGGCGAGCGCCGGCGGTCAAACGACTGCTCGACCTCCGCGGCGGCCTGCTCGACGTAGCGGAAGTCAGTCACGAACACCCGCGTCTCGGGTCCGACGACGGCGATCCCGTTGCTGCCGGTGTATCCGGTCAGGTAGCGGACGTTGACCGTATTGGTGACCAGGACGACGTCGACGCCGGCGTCGGGGAGCCGCTTGCTCAGGCGGTCCGCGCGTCCGCTCGTCGCGCGCCCGCTCGTCACGCGCGCGGTCACGACCCGAGCTCCGCTCGAACCCGCTCGAGCGCCTCGCGATAGCCGTCGGGTCCCTTGCCGGCAACCCGCGCGAAGCAGAGCTCGGAGATCACGGACTGGCGGCGCCAGGGCTCGCGCGAGTCGACGTCGGACAGATGCACCTCGACAGAGGGCAGGCCGGCAAGCTCGAGGGCGTCGCGGATGGCGTATGAGTAGTGCGTCCAGGCGCCGGGATTGAGCACGATCGCGTCGGCGAGACCGTCGAGCCGGTGCAGATGCTCGACGAACTCCCCCTCGTGGTTGGTCTGGAAGAAGCGCGTCTTGAGCCCGAGGTCGGCGGCGGCGTCGCTGATCTGAAGCTCGAGCCGCTCGAAGGTCAGTCCCCCGTAGTGCGTTGGGTCGCGGCGGCCGAGCTGGTCGAGGTTGACGCCGTGCATGATCTCGACCCGGTTGCGCGTGGCGCTCACTCTGCGATCAGCTCCTGTAAGGCCGCGCGGAGCTCGGCCGGCTCGACGGTGCAGCCCGACATCGGCCGCCCCGGCTCGGGGCACAGCACGAACGGCACCGGGCCTTCGCCCAGGCGCTTCTTGTCGTGCCCGGTGGCGTAGATCACTGCGTCGACGTCCGTGCCCTCGAGTCGCACCGGGAGGCCGGCGGCGAGCAGCATCTCCCGGAGCTGTGTTCGCAGGTCGTCCGCTCCGGACAGACGCAGCTCGGCGAGCAGGCCCAGCCCGACCGCCTCGCCGTGCCGGTAAAGCGCGTACCCCGTCGCGGTCTCGATCGCGTGCCCGATGGTGTGCCCGAGGTTGAGGATCTGGCGGAGGCCCCGGTCGCGCTCATCCTGGGAGACCACGCGCACCTTGACGTGGGCGCAGGCGGCGATCACGTCCGGGTCGGTGGCCGATGCGCCCGCGGTCAGGCGATCCCAGAGGGCGCCCCCGGCGATCAGGCCCGTCTTGACCACCTCGGCGTAGCCGGCGGCTAGCTCCTCGGGCGGGAGCGTCTGGAGGGTCGCGGGGTCGGCGATCACGGCGCTCGGCTGATGAAAGGCGCCGACATAGTTCTTGGCCTCGGCGAGGTCGACACCGGTCTTGCCGCCGATCGCCGAGTCGACCTGGGCCACCAGCGTCGTCGGCACCTGCACGACGCGCACCCCTCGCTGGTAGGTGGCCGCGCAGAACCCGGCCAGGTCGCCGACGACACCGCCGCCCAGTGCGACCACGACGTCGGCGCGGGTCGCTCCGTGACGGACCATCTCGGTCCACACGATCTCCGCATGGGCGATCGTCTTGGACTGCTCGCCGGGCATGATCCGAACGTCACCGATGAACGGCTCGAGTCGCTCGCCGTAGAGCCGCCCGGCGTGATAGTCGGTCACCAGCAGCCGCCGGCCACCGACCGTGGCGGGCCAGAACCGATGCTCGGTTACGAGCCCGTCGCCGATGTACACCGGGTAGTCCGAAGAGGCGCTGGTAGCCCACAGCATCCGGGTCCGCTCCTGTGGCAGGCCGGCCAGCGCGTTCAGCACCGCCTGCATCTGCTTCGAACGGGCGGCCGGGACGATCACATCGGCCAGCGACTCGTACATCGGCTCGCGGGCATCGTGCAGCTCGTTGAAGCGGCGCGGGTCTCTTGCGAGCGGGCGGACGCCATTTCCCTCGACCCTCTTCCAGGCGTCCTCCCAGACCGTCTCGAGCCAGATCACCCTGACGTTCGCGAGTGCTTCCCGGACGCGCGCCGAGCCGATCGCCCCGCCGCCGAGCGCCACCACTTCGACGGACGGGTCGGCGAGCAGTTCCAGGGTGGTTCTCTCCTCGACCTCGCGGAAGGCAGCCTCGCCGTCCTCGACGAAGACGTCCTGGATTTTGCGGTCGAGCCGGGTCTCGATCACCTCGTCGACATCGAGCGCTCTGTCGCCGAGCGCGCGGGCGGCGGTCGTCTTGCCCGCGCCCATGAATCCGATCAGCGCGGTCTGTGCCACGCGATCCGCTCCTCATAGGCGCGGAGCGCGCCCCTGACGTCGTCGATGTGGTCACCCCCGAACTTCTGCCGGTAGGCGTCGGCGAGGACGAACGCAACCATCGCCTCCCCCACCACGCCCGCGGCCGGAACAGTGCACGAGTCGGTGCGCTCCCTGAGCGCCTCGGCCGGCTCGTGGGTGGCGATGTCGACCGAGCGCAGCGGCTTGGTCAGTGTCGGGAGCGGCTTCATCGAGCCGCGCACGACCAGCGGCGAGCCGGTCGTCATTCCTCCTTCGAGCCCGCCCGCGCGGTTGGTCTCGCGGAAGTAGCCGCGTTCGTCGTCGTAGAAGATCTCGTCGTGCGCCTGCGATCCGGGAAGGCCGGCGACCTCGGTTCCGTCGCCGATCGACACCGCCTTCAGTGCCTGGATCGACAGGATCGCCTGGCCGAGGCGGCCGTCGAGCCGCTCCTCCCAGGAGATGTGCGAGCCGAGCCCCGGGACGAGTCCAAAGGCGATGACCTCGAACACGCCGCCGAGCGACTCGTTCGCCTTCCGCAGCCGGTCGATCTCGGCGACCATCTGCTTGCTGGCCTCGGGGTCGAGGCACCTGACCGGGGATTCGTCGACGGTCTTGAAGTCGTCTGGGGTCAGGTCGTGCCGGCGCGGCGCGTTGACGCTCGTGATCTGGATCACGTGCGAGAAGACATCGACCCCGAGCTCGCGGAGGAAAGCCTTGGCCACCGCACCGCCGGCGACCCTGGCGGCGGTCTCGCGCGCGCTCGCGCGCTCGAGGATGTTGCGGACGTCGGTCGTGTTGTATTTCTGCGTCCCCACGAGGTCGGCGTGGCCCGGACGGGGCAGATGGACCTCGGCGACGGCGGTCCCGTCCACCGGCCACGGATTCATCCGCTCCTCCCAGTTCGCGTAGTCGCGGTTGACGACGTTGAGCGCGATCGGGCCGCCGAGCGTCTTGCCATGGCGGACGCCGCCCGTGACCTCGACCCGGTCGCGCTCGATCTTCATCCGCCCGCCGCGGCCGTGGCCGAGCTGACGGCGCGCGAGATCCCGGTTGAGCGCGTCCCGGTCCAGGGTCAGGCCGGCGGGCAACCCCTCGAGGATGCAGGTCAGTCCCGGACCGTGGGACTCGCCGGCGGTTGTCAGGCGCAGCGACATGGCCGATGTAGGTTACGGGCGGTGGCCGCCGGGGCGGCGGCCCGCCATTGCACGCGCTCCTTCCCGGTTGCGTCGGCCCAATCCGTAGTAACTACGGATATCGCTTCTCGGCGCGGGAGCCGATGCGTTGTTAGTGGACCCACGCGTCCCTTGACGCTTTCCCATGTCAACACCCCTCGAGCATCTTGCTGAGCACGACCTCCTGACCGGCGTCTACAACCGGTCGCGGCTCGTCAGCGAGCTGGAGCGCCAGCTGTCCTACTCGGCGCGGTATGCGCGCCCCGGCGCCCTGCTGATGCTCGACATCGACAACTTCAAGCTGCTCAACGACACCTACGGCCGCGCCGCCGGCGACGTGATGCTCAAGGCCGTCTCCGAGATCCTCCGGGCCCGGGCGCGCGCCACCGACGTGGTCGCCCGGCTCGGCAGCGACGAGTTCGCCCTGATCCTCCCCGAGGTCAACGAGGACGAGGCGATGATCGTCGCCCGCGACATCCGCGCCGTCCTGTGCGAGCGCCAGATCGGGCCCCCGATCATGGCCAGCATCGGGATCGCGCTGCTGACCGGCGACGAGGAGGTCGCGGCCGACGACGTCATGGCCCGCTCGCAGATCGCGCTGTACGAGGCCAAGGAGCTCGGCGGCGACCAGGCCAGGGTCTTCAGCGGCCAGGACAGCGGCGCGCTCACCTGGGTGCAACGGATCCGCACCGCGCTCTCCGACGACCGCTTCGTCTTGTACGGCCAGCCGATCGCCGACCTTCGCACCGGCCGGATCACCCACCACGAGTTGCTCGTGCGGATGCTCTCCGAGGACGGGGACATCATCCCGCCCGCGGCCTTCCTGCCGATGGCCGAGCGCTTCGGCGTGATCGGCGAGATCGACCGCTGGGTCACCGGCGCCGGCCTGCGCCTGGCGATGGACGGCGAAGGCGTCGCGATCAACCTGTCCGGCTACTCGATCGGCGACCAGGCGATCATCACCGAGATCCGGAACGCGATCGCCGACGGCGTCGACCCCGGCAAGGTGATCTTCGACGTCACCGAAGCGTCCGCGATGACCAAGCTCGAGGCCACCCGGCAGTTCGCCGGCACCCTCTACGGGCTCGGCTGCAGCCTCGCGCTCGACGACTTCGGCACCGGCTTCTCCTCCTTCACGTTCTTGAAGCACATCCCGGCGCGGTATTTGAAGATCGACATGGGCTTCATTCGCGAGCTGGCGAGCAGCAAGCTCGACCACCAGGTCGTGAAGTCGATCGTCGGCATCGCCCGCTGCCTCGACAAGCGCACGATCGCCGAAGGAGTCCAGGACGCCGACACGCTCGGCGTGCTCAAGGCGATCGGCGCCGACTACGCCCAGGGGTTCCACTTCGGCGCCCCCAAGCGCCTCTCGCCCCCCACGGCGTTCGAGCGCCAGCTCCGCGCCGCGCGGGCCGTTCAGCCCGCCGTCTGAGCTCGCTCCTCGCGCAACCGGGGCCTGCCGCGCCACATCCGACGGATGCCGCGCGTGCGGAGACCTCTGCGCGTGTCGAGCCGCGACCACGATCGCACCGGATTCCCTGCGCGGCCCCGGCCAAACCACTCACTCGACGCCCCCGAGGAGCCGAATGCACATTCGGGTGCGCATAGCGTCCGTCCGAGCGCACTCGGCCTGCACGAGAGGCCGAGTGTCGGGTTGGGCCGCCGGTGATAGAGCCCAGCGCGCAGGTCGAGTGCGCCGTTCACCGGGATGAGGGGCCGCCTATGGCGGCGTCCGTGGGACCGTTCCGACGGGCATCCGTGCCCGTCGGGCGGAACGTGACCTCGCGTGCGGGGCGCGCCACCGACCACTTAAAGACAGCGGGCGCCACGCGCACGAAGCGCGTGACGCCCGATTGGGAGGAGAAGTCGCCGGTTTAGTACTTGCCGGCGGCGTCGACCGCGAAGTGATCGTTACCGGACGCTACGAGCGCCAGCCGGATCGTCATCGCGACGTGATGGAGGTGGCTCAGCTTCTTCGCCATCGCCTTCGAGAGGTGCAGGCGCAGGGTGACCGTGCCGTTCTTGATCGTCGAGACCGTG
>Ga0335072_10011301_pt1 | contig 12796 bp, 7 predicted proteins | sample Lox_Sample_21_FD_206725 | JGI IMG/M metagenome (GOLD analysis project Ga0335072, IMG submission 206725) | Soil microbial communities from Loxahatchee National Wildlife Refuge, Florida, United States - Lox_Sample_2.1 | ecosystem: Environmental > Terrestrial > Soil > Wetlands | place: USA: Florida...
CAGGAAGCGCCCAACGTCCGCTCCGTAGTAGAGCGAGCGCGCATGCGTGGAGTGCACCAGGTTGGCGTGCGTGATCTGCACGCCCTTCGGCCGGCCGGTCGAACCGGAAGTGTAGATCAGGTAAGCCAGATTGTCCGGCCGCACTGAATTCTTCACCGCATCGGAAGGCAACCGATCCCAAGCGATGCCGTCAACATAAATGACTTCTGCTCCATTCGCGGGTGGTTGGCTGCGCAAGCGGCTGTGCGTCAGTAAACATTTCACATGGCTGTCGGACAGCACGTAGCCATGTCGTTCCGCCGGATAGCCCGGATCGAGCGGCACACATGCGCCGCCGGCTTTGAGCACCGCCAGAACGGAAGCGGCCATCTCCCAGGAGGGCTCGAGGTAAATGCCTACCGCCGTCTCCGGACCGACACCGCGTTGCTGCAAAAAAGCCGCGAGCTGATTGCTTTTCTCATCCAGTTCGCGATAGCTCAACTGGGAATTCTCATCGATCAGCGCAATCGCCTCCGGCGAACGCTCAACCTGTGCAGTGAATAGCTGATGCACGCAAACATCGGGCGACGGCTCCGCCCTCGCGCCGCTCCACTCATGGCACAATTGTTCCCGCTCCGCGGCGCCCAGCATGTCGAGCTGCGAGATCGGCAGGCCGGGATTCGCCACGATGCTCCGCAGCAGGGTGATGAAGTGCCCTGCCATGTGAGCAATAGTTTCAGAGTCGAACAAGTCCGTGCTGTACTTGAAGCGGCCAATCAAACCCGCGGGCCGCTCGTCCAGTTCCAAACACAAATCCAGTTTCGAATATCCAGTGTCTACTTCGGATTGGGTGAGCGCCACCGTCCATCCGTTCTGCGAATCTGGTACCGGCGGCTCGAGCGTGAGCAGAACCTGAAATAGCGGATTGAAACTCAAACTGCGATTGGGATGTAGTTCGCTCACCACGTGTGTGAAGGGCGCGTCGTCATTGGATAACGCGTCCAGCGCGACTTCGCGCGTGCGGCGCACCAGTTGCCGGAAGCTGGGATCGCCTGACAGGTCGTTGCGCAAAACTACCAGGTTGAGGAAATATCCCAGCAGGCCTTCGAGTTCTGACCGTTTGCGTCCCGAGCTCACCGTCCCAATCGGCAAATCTTCCGAAAAAGAATACCGGTGCAGCAAAACCGCGAACGCGGCAATCAATCCCATGAACAGGGTCCCGCCTTCGCGCCGGCTCAGCAGCTTGAGCGCATCGCTCAGCTCCTTGGGAATTACCACGGGATGAATCGCCCCGTGAAAACTCTGGACGGCCGGACGCGGACGGTCTGAGGGCAACTGCTGTACTGGCAAATCGCCGCCCAATTGTTTCCGCCAATACGATAATTGCGATGCAAGGTGACCGCTGCTCAACAGCCAGTCCCGCTCCCACGAGGCAAATGCGCGATACTGCGTCGGCAATTCGGGGAGCGGCGGTTCCTTGCCACTCGAAAACGCTTCGTACAGCGTCGCTACTTCCGGCAGCAATACACGATAGATCGAATAGCCGTCGAAAATGATGTGGTGGAGTGTCAGAATCAAGCGGTGCTCGTTGTCGGTCAGATGCACCAACAGCGCACGGAACAACGGTCCTTCCGACAACTGAAACAACTTCAGCGAATCTTCCACCGCCAACCGCTTGGCTTCCGCTTCCCTGTCGGCGGCCGGTAAATGACGCAGATCGATCACGCGCAGAGAAAACGGCTTTGCCGGCTGGATCACCTGCACCGGCTCACCGTTCATCAAAACAAAATTGGTGCGCCATGCCTCATGCCGCCGGATGATTTCCGTCAGCGTGCGCTCCAGCACGGCAACATCGAGCCGCCCATGACGATGAATCGTGACCGGCTCGTTGTAAATCGGAATTTCCGGGACTAACTGGGCATGCAGCCAAATCTGCTGCTGGGCAAAAGACAGCGGGGCAGTGATCACGGCCGTCACGGCTCCGTTGCCGTTGTTATTGCCAGAACCAGGAACGACCAATCCCTCCCGTCCCTTGATTTCTACTGTATTGCCCATGTATTGCCCATTCAAAAGCTACTTAGTTCTGCGTCGACCAGGAAATCGGCAGGGCCGTCAATCCGCGAAGCCCCAGATTCTCGCGCCAAACAATCGTTCCAGTATCAAGCTTCAGATCCCGCAAACGGCGCAACATGGTCGCGAAAGCAATCTGCGCCTCAATCCGCGCCAGCGGGGCGCCGAAGCAGAAGTGCGCTGCAAAACCAAAAGCTACATGCCGATTATCTTTGCGCCGAATATCCAGCCGATCGGGATCCGGAAAATGTTCTGGATCGCGATTGGCCGCGCCCATTACTGCAATCACTGCGTCCCGGCGATGAATGCGCTTGCTTCCCATTTCAATATCTTCGGGACAAATGCGTGCCGTATGTTGGCTGGGGCTCTCATAACGCAGCAATTCTTCGACTGCCGACGGAATCAACGATAGATCGGACCTTAATTCCGCAAGAACATCCGGATTCCGCAACAAGGTCAGCGTGCCATTGCCAATGAGGTTGGTCGTGGTTTCCTGTCCGCCCACCATGGTGACGATCAAGTTCGCGACTACTTCCTCCACGCTCAGTCGGTCTCCATCCACTTCCGCAGCAAGCAGATCGTGCACCAATCCTTCGCGGGGATGTTCCTGCTGCGACGCAATCGCATCGCGAAAATACGCCGTCATCTCAGTCAAGGTTCGTAACACGCGATGTGCACGGTCCGGATTGTGCTGGAAGTTCCCAAGCATCTCGGCAAAATCCGCCGACCACCCCTTGAGTTGCTCATGATCGGAGGTCGAAACCCCCAGCAACTCTGCCGTTACGATTGCGGGCAGTGGCGCTGCGAATTCACGGACCAGATCCATGTGTCCGTTGGCCTGCACGCCATCGAGCAATCGGTCGGCGATCCCTTGAATGTGCGATCGCAGCATCTCAACCTTCTTCGGCGTGAAAGCCTGCGAGCACAGTCCACGGAGACGCGTGTGCGCAGGCGCATCCATAAAGAGCATCTGCTTGACCATCACATTCGCAATCGGACCTAATTGCGACAGGCCCATTTTTGCCAGCTGTTGCGGCGCAGGCGTGCGGTCGGCGGAAAAATCCCGCAGCACGTGAACGACGTCGTCATATCGTGTTACGACCCATGCATGCAAAAAAGGATCCCAGTGCACGGGATCTTCGTCGCGCAATCGCTTATAAAGAGGATAGGGGTTGGCCAAAACCTCGGGATCGAGCAAGTGGTAAAGGCTGAGCACCGCTTCACCGCGGTTCGTGCTGGCAGATTGCGTGACCATGGCTACTTCGCGTTCACTGGATCCCGGCCCCGCAGACGCTCGATCTCGGCGGAAAGCTGGGATGCGGTCGGCGAATCGAACACCGTGCGCAGCGGCAGCTCTACTCCGAACGAATCCCGCGCCCGGGCAATAAGCTGCGTACCGAGCAAGGAATGTCCGCCCAGGAAAAAGAAATTATCGTTGACACCGACGTGCTCAAGCCCGAGCAGTTCGGAGACGATCTGCACCACGCGGGCCTCAATCGGCGTTGACGGCCCTACGCGCATGCTGTCGCCGATGGTATTTTCCAGCGTGGGCGCCGGCAATTCCGCTCGATCGATCTTGCCGTTCGCGCTCAGGGGAAGCTCGCTCATGCGCACAAACGCGCTTGGAATCATGTAATCGGGGAGATAGCGCTGCAGGTATTGCTGCAAGGAATTTTGCGTCAGCTTCGCACCGGCCGCCGACACGATGTAGGCAATAAGACGGGTGTCGCCATTGTCTCCGCGCGCGACCACCGCGCTTGCCTCCACGCCGAAGCATTGGTCAAGCCGCAACACGATCTCTTCCGGCTCGATGCGGAAACCGCGAATCTTGATCTGATCGTCAACTCTTCCGACAAAGGCAATTCCACCGCTTGGCAGCAGGCGCGTTAAGTCTCCCGTCTTGTACATACGCCCGCCGGCAGAAGCAAACGGATTGACGATGAACCGTGTCGCGGTCAACTCTAGCTGGTTGAGATAACCTCGGCCAACTCCTTCGCCGGCGATATGCAACTCCCCCACTTCCCCGCTCGCGACCGGACGCAAGTTCTCGTCCAGAATATAGACCTGCAAGTTGTCGATCGGCAGGCCGATTGGCGGCAGAGCAGTCGGATTTCGATTCGGTGCCACTTCACCCGAAGTCGCAACCACCGTACACTCCGTCGGCCCGTAATTATTGACGAAGCGGAACGGCAAGCCGGTGCTGGGATAGTGGTGCAGGGCATCGCCTCCGGTCAGCAACAGCCGCAATGACGTCCCCGCGGGCCACGCCACCGTAATCATGCCTTCCGCCAATGGGGTTGGAACAAAGCTAACCGTGATCTTCTCTTTCACCAGCCAATCGCGCAGCGGCTCCGCCGCCACTCGCACATCCTCGTCGGCAAAATGAATACTGCAGCCCGCCGCCAGATTCGGCCAAATCTCCCACACCGCGGCGTCGAACCCGATGCTGGCTACCTGGCTCACGCGGTCACTTGCAGAAATCTCAAACGCCCTGCGGTGCCACGCGATCAGATTGCGCAGGTTGCCATGCGTGATCTCCACGCCCTTCGGCTGTCCCGTCGAACCGGAGGTATAAATGATGTAAGCGAGATTCTCCGCTGTAAGCGCAACCTTCGGATCGGCCTCAGAACAATTTGCAATCTGGCTCGCATCGCTATCAAGGTAAACCGGATTCCATCCCAGATTACCGATGCGCTGTCCCATTTCCTGCCGCGTGATCAATGCCGGAACCCGCGCATCTTCCGACATAAAGCGCAAACGCTCGACCGGATAATCCGGGTCGAGTGGAAGATATGCGCCTCCTGCTTTCAGAATTGCTAACGCGGATACCACCATGGCAGGCCCGCGCTCCAGGCACACACCGACAGGAATCTCTGGTGCAATTCCGAGCGTTCGCAAATACTGCGCAAGTTGGTTGGCTCGCGCTTCCAGTTCGCGATAGTTAAGAGTCTCGTTCGCCGAGACAAGTGCAGGGGCATCCGGCGCAGCTTCCGCCGCGGCGCGCACCAATTCCGTTACCAACGGGGAATGGTGAGGATTCCCGTTGGTCGGTTCCAGCAGAACTCCGTGTTCTCGCTGGCTGGGTTGATGAGTTTCTGAGTTGGAGAAGGGCGCTTGCAACTGACAACTCCTAATTCACTGCATCTGCGGCCCGGTTCAGCCGCAAACCGTTCTATCCTTTAATCTAATCGTTGTTTGTCTGGCCGACCGGCTCCCTCATTGCGGACGGATTCATGCGGAAAACCTTTTCGATGCCCACGGAACGTTCCCTAACTACCTGCTGATAAATATTCATCAGATTTTGATAATTGATCGCCGCTGTGTACTTGCTTTCAAATTCCTGTCTCGCCTGTTCGCCCAGCCGGCTCATGTGATCGTTCCGCTGCCAAGCCTGGGTTACGGCCTGGGCTAACCCCTGGGCGTCGCCGGGGGTAAAGAACATACCGGTGTAATCATCCTTGACAATCTCCTGCATCGCTCCCAGCTTCGAAGCGATTACCGGAACGCCGCAAGCATATGCCTCAATAATGGTAAGTGGCAAGTTTTCATAGAGTTCGCTGGGAAAAATGACGAAGCGCGCGCCTTTCATCGCCTCGAGAACCCCCTCGCGCGGCTGGCGCTCGATGAAAGTGATATTGCTCAGCCCTTGCGCCTTCGCTTGGGCCTGTACTTGCTCCAACGCCGGGCCGTCGCCCATAATCCGCAAAGGAATAGTCTTCGGCACCTGTTGCCATGCCTTTAATAATGTGAGCGCACCTTTTTCTCGCGATACGCGCCCCACAAACAGCGCATACGATCCCTGTCCGGTTCTCTTCCCCGGATCCGGATCGACACAGTTGGGTTTCACCGTGATCTTGTCCGCCGGAATGCCATTGCTTACGAACTTGCTGCGCGAAAATTCCGTTAACGCAATATAGCGATCGACGGTACTCGTCCAAGTCTTACGCGCCCGATGGACAGAAAGCATCAACGCAACCGCTGCGGTTTGTGAGCGCGATTCGCGATAGCAGCCATGGGCCACTGATTGCCACAAACTGCCGTGAGTGCAATCTTCACAAGGCTTGCCATCGCGAATGAAGTTTGCTCCCGGGCACATCATGCGATAGTTGTGCAGCGTGTGCACCACCGGCACCTGTTGTTCCCGGCAAGCCCACAAAATCGAAGGCGAGATGAGCGGAAACGTGTTGTGCACATGCACGATGTCCGGCCGATTTTTCTTCAGCAAATCGGTAAACTCGCGGTGCGAATCGTTCGACCATACCGTGCGTCCGATCAGAGTCAGCCGCTGCATCGGCGAATACTGCTGCATCTCGCTATTGAAACGCTGATACTCGATGACCTCGTGGCCCCCGGCGCGCAGCAGATCTCGCTCCTGCCAGAAGACGACATCCTCGCCACCCTGAATCAGATACGTGTTGTGAACCAGAACGATCTTCACGATAAGCCTAAGCCTGATCAAATCCGACAAAGCTTCGCGGATCGACTGTCACTAACGCCGCTTTCCATGCCACTTGCAAATATGCCGACGCGGCGCCCAGCCTGCCAATCGGTCCCGGCGCTCTCACCAATGAGAACGCGGCACGCACCAGCAAGCCGGCAGCGATTCCGGCGCGCAGGATTGCGGTTTGCGCCGGCCCTTGGTACTTCCGCGAGAACCGTACGAAGTTTGAATACCACATGAGCTGCCGCTGATATAGCGAAAGCCTGCCCACGCTATGTTTCGCCAAGTGCCGAAACACTGCCGCCGGCTCATACACCCGCTTCAAGCCTGCCTTACTTAATTTCGCGTTGAAATCCTGATCGTCAAACCAGCAGGGGTAAAAACCCTCATCAAAGCCGCCGACTTTTTCCCAAGTCGACCGCCGGAACGCCATGCACGCACCGGAAACTCCGCCATCGATAACCTGAGTCTGGCTGTAATCGAGATCGAGGCAGCGCCAAGTGCGGTTCCAGGGATTTAGCGGCCAAATATTGTTGAGCAGAAGAACCTCGGCCATTGACCGCGCCAGCGTCGGAAAGCGGCGAACGATATTTCCCTTCTGGATCCGGCCTCCCTCCAACAACAGGATTCCGCCGACGGCGCCGGCATCGTACTTTTCGAGCGCGGCCACCATCTTGTCGAGCGCCCCCGATTCCGGGACTGCATCCGGATTCACCAGTACGCAAATATCTCCGCTCGCCGCTTTCACGCCTTGATTCTGTCCGCCGGACCAACCCTTGTTATCGTTGTTGGCGATCACCCGGACTTGCGGCTCGAACTGCCGCGCCAAAGCAACTGTGTTGTCCTTCGAAGCATTGTCAATAACAATGACTTCCCATCCCGTCTGGCCAATCAGCGCATGCAAGCAGGATTCGATACACAGCGCCGAGTTATAAGTCACCACAATCGCCGTGCCTTTTACTCCAACGGAATTTCGACGCGCCCGGGTCGTAGCTTCCAACGAGTCGTTAGCAACTTGCGGATTCATAGGATCGAGAAAGAGAAGTTAGTTCTGCGTTACCGGCGCGAAGTTGAAATCGGAGAAGGTCGCATCGGCGAAGACCGGTGCCTTGTTCAATGTCGCCTGGTCGAGCATCCGCTCATTCACCCTTCGCGTCACGTTAATGAGCATGAACAATGCCAGCCACAACATATACGGACTCATGCACCGCCCGCCGAAGTGGCTGCCCATCAGACCTTGCAAGAAGGTGTGCATATAAGCCCCTAAACAGAAAATCGTCAGGAGGTATCCTTGCCACGCCTGCTCGCTGGCTGGTTGCAGATTCCTGAGAACGCGCGAGGTGCGCATCGAGCTGAAGATGTTGCGTACCATGATGAAGTGGACTATCAACAAAAGGCCAAATCCGAGGATCCCGTTGTTATAAGCCACTTCCAAAAAGCCGTTGTGCAAGTGCACGGCACCGGCCACCAGTCCAGATGTATTCATCCAGGAGAAGTAAGTACCAAGATAGCCATAACCAAATATAGGCTTCAGCTTGATGGCGTTAATGGCGTATCCCCAGATCGTCGTACGTCCGGTGAAAGTCGAGCCGCCATGATAGCTCTGCAGATACGCGCCTAACGGCGTGAACGAGATGATCACCATCCCCAACCCGCCCAGCACCAGCATCAACCCGAGACTGCGAACCACCTTGCGCTGCAGCACCATGAAAAGCAGTGCCCCGACGAAGCCCCCGATCACGCCGGCTTTTCCGAAAGCCAGCAACATAACGAAGGCTCCCACCCCGGTGCTGTAAGCCCAATATCTTTTCTTGGTGGCCGAATACAACAGCAACGACATCAGCATCAACGCCGCCGCCAAAGGACTCAGCAAATCCGGGTCGGCGTTCAGACGCCCTTCATACCAGAAGCCGTCCGGGTCCTGGGTTGCGTAATAGACTGGCAAAATGCTGAGAAAAATAAAGGCGAACGCTGTTACCTTCACAAACGTGAGGATGTCGCCGATATCTTCGATCAGGGTAGATATCAATTGCAGCAAAGTCACCACCAACACCAGCTTGACGCTCCACGCCAGCGCATACAATGCGCCGGGCGCCCAGGCAATCGAGACCACACATAGCAGAACAAACAACGACAGCCATTTATTCGATCCCTTGAAGAACCCCAGGAGGTATTGCGGCCAGCGCAATGTCAAAACCAGTAACACTCCCCAGCACACCAGCCACATGGCCGCTTCGGCGTATGCATAGAGAGAAAACTGTCCGCTGCCCATGCCGTAGTTGGTATTAACGCGGGCATAGAACACTTCGTCGACCAGCAGGATCCACCAAACTGCCAGCGCACAACGGTAGACCATGTGTCGTGTGCCTACGTTATAAAGGATCGACGTGCCGACGATTACCGCCAGAACGGCAAAAAATAAAATCGTATTCAGCAGAATCGGAATGGTTCCGTCGGCGTAGGAAACTGCCGGAAGGACGCCCACGAACACTGTCCCCAAAATAGCTACGCCTATGATCGCCAAAATGACGCCCGGCGACATGAGATTAAGGCCGGGGCGGCGAAGAATGTTTTGCTGCTGCATTGCGAATCTCCTCGTGTTTCTCTACCGTTCCTGGGTTTCGCGGTTAAGTCCCCGGAGTTAAATCCGGAGGCGAAGCTTAGACGCCGACCGAGCCAGAGGTCTGCAACGCAGGCTCGTTCTCGACGATTTCCGTGGAAAGCGGAAACCCTATCCGTTGCAGCACGCTTCCGGCGTGCTGCTCGATAAAGCGAATCTGCTCTGGAGTCAGCTTCGCGCGCCATCCCTGCACCGAGCCGCTGCGCACAAAATTTCCCTTCACCGAAACCCGTTGCGGCGCTTTGCGCTCTTTTTCTTTCATCTTGTCGAGCGTGTTGTGCTCGATGGCCCGCTGAATCAAGGCCTGATCGTGATTCACGCCCAGGAACTTCGCGATGCGCGTAAATCCTTCCACGGGATTCTTGCGCAACTGGTCATAACGCACCACCAGCAAATTTTCCGTCCCGCCGATCGGAGAATCCAGCCAGCTCGAAACGTGCTTTTGCCACGGTCCAAAGGGATTGATCTTGCTGCACAAGAACGTCTCAATAAATTGGTCGAGGTTTCCGTTGAAAAATTCCAGGTCCGTGGTGTAAGCAAACTCTGACAGGATCACGTCACGGACGTCGCGCACCAGGTAAAGCGCCTTATGATAATGCTTCCAATACTGCTCATGGGTGGCGATCAGCCGTCCCTCGCCGGGAAGAATGCGAGCGCCAGTCCACTGATTGCCCACGCCGTGCAGGATACCGTTCACTTCATCGAACCCACCTTCATGGCCGGTCAGAATCTCGAGCAAAACAAACCGTGACCACGTCGTGCCCGACCGAGGATACGACCCCAGAAAAATATCGGCCGGACGAAAACCATGGTGCCGCAGCCAGATCACCGGATAACGCAACGCCGTCCGCGAAAGTTTCCGCCGGATCTTGCGATAGAGATTGGTCGGCTTGCTGCGTTTCTTCGAGTAGAGTCCGCGTTTCGGCAACGTGTAATTGTGAAACTGCTTGGTCATTTCCGGTCCTTTCGACGCCGGCTCAACGAACAGACGAGTCTAGAAATCGGCGTCTCCTCGATTTGTTAATCCGCTGGAAATTCTTCCGGCAAAGCTTGTGGCGATCGGGACTCGCGCCGCTCCAGGAAGCGCTCAAAGTTGAAGGAGCGTCCCGCCATCTTGCGGCGCAACAGCCAGATCAAAAACATCCAGGAGAGCAAATCCGAAACGTTCATTCCCCAGATGGCTCCCGTCAATCCCCAGATTTTTGCCGCCGGGATTCCCACGATGGTCGACGCCACCGTGGAAAGTCCGAACGCGATAAATACCGAAGACGGTGCTTCCATGGCGCGCAACGCGATGGCCGAACCAAAGCTTCCGCACCAGGCAATCGATCCGATGGCCACAATCGGCAGCAGGTGCGCCACTTCCATGTAACGTCCCGAATACAGCGCATGGAATGCCGTTTTCTGCGTAGCCAGAATCACGATCCAGTACGCAACCGCGACGCCCACGGCGACCAACGTCATTCTGCGGCTTAGCGATCCGCCGCTCTTGCGTCCTTGTTTTTCGAGAACATTCGCCGCGTATGGCAGGAACAATAATCCCAGAGCGCCCTTTACCTGCTCCACCGGAAGCGTGAAGTTCATCAGCGCCTTGAGCTGTCCCGATTGCGCCATAGTTCCGAACGAACTCAGCAGCGGGTAATAAATATTTGCCGGAATCCAACTGGCTACGCAGCTCAGCAGCGCCCAACTTCCGTAGCGCCAATGCCGGCCCCACACGTAGCCGACCGAATCCGTCATTTTGGTCGCCGACAATTCAGCGTACAAGCGGATGAACAGATAAATGCTGGTTGCCAGCGCCCCTGCTCCCAGAATCAGAAATGCGCTAAAGGGCGAGAGCCAGGCTTTCTGATACACCAGAAACAGGCACGTCAGAGTGATCGTGCAATAAACCAGGGCCCCGACGGCTGCTTTTGCCGGCGAAAGCTCCAGATAAAAAGTCCGCCGCGCCAGCGCGAAGACCAAAATGAAGGGCGACGCAATCGTCACCCCGGCAATCGCTCCTGCCAGGCCGTTGCCCGCAGTCACTTTCCAGACCACGAATGCGCTCACTCCAAAGATCACCACTAGGAGAAGCGACATGACCACGTGAATTCGCATGACTGAATTCAGATAGCCACGCAGGCGATCGCGGTAGGAAGACCCTCCAAACACCGCCATCGGCTCGAGCACCAGCGCGCTGTACACCAGAGACACCAAAATAAAAAAACCAAAGGCTACGGCATAGGCTCCATATTGTTCGGGAACCAGCCAGCGAGCCAACAGAACGCTGAGCGCAAAGTTGGAACCTGAAATCAGTCCCTGGTCGAGAACCGCGCATCCACCTTTGTGCAACCACGGAATCAGCCGGTTCCGGGCCGTGTCGAAACTCAATCCCAAAAGCCTTTCGGGAAAGACTTTGCGCAAGATGGCCGACAGCCAGCCGTCCGGACGGCTTTCTTCGGTCATCACTTCCGGTTCTTGAAGATTAGCTTCTGGCAAAGGATTTCCGGTCTGTTGAGGACGCCTGCAAACTGGCGTCAGCTTCTGCCTGCTCGGATTGCGCCGCGTCAATCCACGCTTTCAATCGCGCCGCCAGATCGTAAACCTGCGGTTCGATCAAAATGTCGTAATGATCGCTTGCGATTTCAAACTCGACGAGCTCGCCCGTCAGGCCTCGCCACGCTGCGTGCGGATCGTTTCCGCCGGGAATGGCTTTTTCCGTGGCGCGTACCAGGGTGACTTTTCCCGGATACGGGCGCAAAACGTATTGTGTCACCGCAGCGCGGTTGGCTGCATGAAGATCACGGAAGATTTGCGGCACGAGCAGGGTTCGCCAGGTGCGGCGAATCTTTTTGTCCAGCGCTCGCGGCACATCGTGAAACCAATGCTTGCGCGACGGCGTCAGCAGCATTTTGAAGAACGAACTGGTTCCGTTCTGCACGTCTCCCGGAAAGGTATCAAACAGCACCAGCAGCGCCGTTTCCTCGCCGGCTTTGCGCAATTGCTGGGCGATCTCATAGCCCACTAAGCCGCCAAACGAAAACCCTCCAATAAAATAGGGCCCGTGCGGCTGCACGCTGCGCATCTCCGCAATGTAATGGGCGGCCATCGATTCGATGCTGGTCAGAAAGGAATTCTTCCCGTCCATGCCGCGTGACTGCAACCCATAAAACGGATACTCCGGCGCCATGCACCGTCCCAGGCGGTGAAATCCAAGAACATTTCCGCCGATGCCATGAATGCAGAAGAACGGTGGCCGCGATCCTGAAGGCTGGATCGGCACCAGGGACGACCAGTGATGCGTCCACTCGTCTTCGCGCAGCACTTTTGCTAGCCGCTCAATCGTGGGTGCATGAAACAGCATCGCCAGCGGCAAGGTCTTTCCCAAAGCTTGGCCGGTGCGATGCATCATCCGTGCCGCCAGCAATGAATGCCCGCCGAGCTCGAAAAAGTTATCGCGAATGCCAATCGGCCGCTTGCCCAGTACTTCTTCCCACAGTGCCACCAGCCGCGCTTCGATGGGATCGGTGGCCATGGCAAACGTCTCGGTGGTCGTTTCCATGGTTGGAGCCGGCAATCCGCGCCGATTTACTTTACCGTTCGGCGTCAGCGGTAGTGCTTCCAACTTCACGAATGCCGCCGGCACCATGTATTCCGGCAGCTGCTCTTTTAAATAGCGCCGTAATTCGGCAGCGCTGGGCTCT
>Ga0335072_10011304_pt1 | contig 12794 bp, 9 predicted proteins | sample Lox_Sample_21_FD_206725 | JGI IMG/M metagenome (GOLD analysis project Ga0335072, IMG submission 206725) | Soil microbial communities from Loxahatchee National Wildlife Refuge, Florida, United States - Lox_Sample_2.1 | ecosystem: Environmental > Terrestrial > Soil > Wetlands | place: USA: Florida...
CGTCCGCTACATGGCGGGATGGGCGACCAAGATCGAGGGCAATACGATCCCGCTTTCTGTCCCGTACACGCCGAAGGCTCGTTATCTGGCGTACACCTTGCGGGAGCCCGTGGGCGTGGTGGGGCAGGTCATTCCCTGGAATTTCCCCTTGTTGATGGCGGCGTGGAAACTCGGTCCGGCGTTGACGACCGGCTGCACGGTTGTTCTGAAGCCTGCCGAGCAAACCCCGCTCTCCGCCCTGCGTCTCGGCGAACTTATCACCGAAGCCGGATTCCCCGACGGCGTAGTCAACGTTGTCCCGGGATATGGCGAAACCGCCGGCGCCGCTCTGGCGGCTCATCCTGATGTAGACAAGATCGCTTTCACCGGGTCGACCGAGGTGGGCAAGTTGATCGTCCACGCGGCTGCCGGAAATCTGAAAAAAGTCTCGCTCGAATTAGGCGGAAAGTCGCCCAACGTTGTCTTCAAGGACGCCGATCTGGCAGCCGCCATTCCCGGTTCCGCGAGCGCGATTTTCTTCAACCACGGTCAGTGTTGCTGCGCCGGCTCCCGGCTCTATGTGGAGAAAGCCGTCTACGATCAGGTCGTGGAGGGCGTCGCCCAGCAAGCCAAGAAGATTAAGGTCGGCTCCGGCCTCGACCCGGATACGCAGATGGGACCGCTGGTCTCTGAGGAACAACTGCAACGCGTGTGCGGATATCTCGAAGCCGGATTTTCTGAGGGCGCCAAGGCCGTCGTCGGAGGACACAAGGCAGGCGATCGGGGATATTTCGTCGAACCCACCGTACTGGTCGATACCAGCGAGAACATGAAAGTCGTCAAGGAGGAAATCTTCGGGCCCGTGGTCACGGCAATGCCCTTCACCGATCCCGAGGAAATTCTTCCTCGCGCCAATAACAGCGCGTACGGGCTCGCGGCTGCCGTCTGGACTCGCGACATCAGCAAGGCGCATCGCACCGCCGAACAGCTTCGCGCCGGCACGGTATGGATCAACTGCTATAACATCTTCGACGCGGCTCTGCCCTTCGGAGGTTACAAGCAGTCCGGGTGGGGCCGTGAGATGGGCCACGATGTGCTCAACCTCTACACTCAGACCAAGGCGGTCTGCACTCGCCTGAGCTAGTTTCCGGCTGAAACCATTAAAGGACGGCGGTTGCATTCCGCCGTCCTTGATTTTTGTCCGCAACCCTGATGTGCAATCGATCCCGCTCTATTTTTCCATCAACAGAACTTTCTCCGCCTCGTCAATCTCAGTGAGCTTCACTTCAATGACTTCGTTCATGGTGGTCTGCACGTTGCGGCCGACGAACGTCGCCTCAACCGGAATCTCCCTGTGCCCGCGGTCGATCAGTACACACAACTGCACCCGGCGAGGGCGGCCATGAGAGAACAAGGCATCCAACGCGGCGCGCGTGGTCCGGCCGGTGAAGAGGACATCGTCCACGAGCACAATATTTTTGTCCTCGATTTCGAACCCAATCGCTTTCTTCTGCACGACCGGCTTGGGTCCGAGCGTGGAGAGGTCGTCGCGATAAAACGTGATGTCGAGAGTACCCACCGGAACCTTGGCATTCTCGATTCTCGTGATGATTTTTCCCAAGCGCTCCGCCAAAGGCACTCCGCGCCGTCGAATGCCGACCAACCCTAGACCGTCAACTCCGCCGTTCTTCTCTACGATCTCGTAGGCCAGCCGCACCAGGGTGCGTTCAATTTCAGACGCCGACATCAGTTGCGCTTTCTGTTTGAGTCCCGCCTTGCGTATCGGATTCTTAGCGTTCATCGATGGAATTGCCTCGTGGTTAATGCCGGCATTCACTGTAGCCAAGCCGCTTAATGAGGTCAAGCGGCCGGCCGGAATTGCGCGGCGGGAAATCCATTTCTGACGAGTTGACTAGAGTCTCGACTTTTTGAGTGGCGATTCGCTTTCAAGTTCGATGGCTGGCTGATCTCTGGTGATGGGGCATTCGGTGCTGACGATCCGCACTAAAACAGAATTTGTTTCTTGAACCGCGGCCAGGGTAATGGTCTCCGCCTTCCTGGCGGCAGCGTCGCTCGCGATAAACCCGATGCCCATGTTCCTGCCCATCTGCTTCGCCCGGTACAGGGCGGCGTCGGCCAGCACGATCGATTCCTCCGCGCAAATCGCTTCAAACGCGCCACGGAACCAGGGATAAGCCGCCCATCCCACCGAACATGTCTTGTGCACTCGGATGCCGTGGCCAAGATCAAAGTCTTCCTGCGCCATGACTTCCAGAATTCGGCTGCAGAATGCCGGTGTCCCGCCGGGATCGGTCGAGCGGCTCATGATCAGGAATTCCTCCCCGCCCCAGCGCACCAGCACATCCGATTTGCGAACCACCAGCGCCAGCCGTTCCGCCACTAACTGCAGAAGCCGGTCGCCCGCTGGATGGCCATAGAGATCGTTCACCTCTTTGAAGAAATCGACATCCACCATGATGAAAACAAGATCCCGGTGATCCAGTTTTCGGATGTCGCCGCCGCGAGCGCGCTGATAATTGCGCAGCACTTGCCCGGCTTCGGCAGTGATGATTTCTTCCAGATAGCGCCGATTCCACACGCCGGTGAGAACGTCTGTGAACGAGATTTCCTGGAGTTCCAGATTCTTCCGCTGCAGTTCCAGACTGTGCCAGCGGAGCGACTGCTCTTTGTTCTCGAGCTCATCCTTCATTCGGCACATCTCGTCAAGATTATGGCGGGTCAGCCGCAACAGGCTCAGCAACTCTTTGTCGAGTAAATGCTGCTTCAGGATGACCAGGCCGCCCATCACGACCATGGCGCCGACGATCAGCAAAATCCGGTACGTACGGACTCGCTGCGGAACATCGCCGGCAAACTGCGCCCACGCCACCATCAGCGGCGTCAGAAACACAGCTAACATCGCCAGCCGCGCCTTCCAGATCCCATAGCCTCGCACAGGCGTGTCTTCGGCCTGCACCTCAGCCGCAGCTTCCCGGGGCAGGAATCCGATCCGCACAAACCACAGCATGGCCGCGACAAGAGGCACGTCAAATAGGCTTCCAGTGTAGTAGACATGCAGATCAATGGCTTCGCTGGCCACCAGCGAGGCAATGCAGTAGAGCAACGTGGCCGCAATCAACTGGCGGTAGATGTTCTTCCAGGTGCCGTGGCTGCGTCGTTGCACCAGAAACAAGCCGCCGGCAAGCACCAGTTCTTCGCTGACGTAGAGCAGATCAAAGCTTCTGCCATACACCGACTCGACCGGATGCACATACTGCCAAGGGATCACTACAAACAAGTACAGAAACATCCACCAGATAAGCAGCAAGGCAAAATCGAGAGACCCTGCGCGCAGTGTCCGTTCATCCCGCTTTACGTGCGGCTGCACGGCGACGGCGGCCATCATCGGCACAATGTGCAGAAAGAGGATGACATCACCGACAAATGGATTCGGAGCTTCATGGCGCTCGATCACCTCGACAAACGTCCACATGACCTGCGATGCGAGCCACATCCCCAGTCCGAGTCCCATCAGGCCCCAGAAAAGACGGGCTTTAGGGGATGCTGTCTTCACGTTGAAGAGGAAGACGATCGTAGCCCCAAGCAAAACAATGTTTTGCAGAATGTCGCCGAAGGCTGTAAGCGGGAAACCGCGCGGAGCAAACAGGGACAGGGATCCATGCGCGCACACGATGGCGCACGCGGCGATGATCCACGCCCGTCCTCGTTGGAGCGAAGAACTCCCCACGGCTGGAATTGTATGGTTCCCGGCTGGTCCCTACGTGTTACCGAAGTAATGAGAGCTACGGAGTCCGTTCGGCAAGGTAACGGACCAGAGCATCCTGCCATGGCGGCATTGCAACTTCCCACTTCCGCAGGCTTCTGGGTGATAAAACCGAATACGCGGGGCGCGGCGCCGGGCGCGCCATTTGCCGGGAACTGACCGGTCGCACCTCGGTTGAGAGCTTCGCTTCTTTCAGAATCTCCCGGGCAAATTCGAACCATGAGCAGTCGCCGGTGTTGGTCGCGTGGACAATTCCCGAGGCATTCTTCCGGCACAACTGCGCGATCGCGCCCGCCAGATCGACGGAATGGGTCGGGCAGCCGCGCTGATCATCCACTACATCCAGCGCCGGGCGCTGCCCTGCCAGTTTCAGAATCGTATCGGGGAAGCACTTGCCTCCGACGCCGAATAACCACGAAGTACGCACAATACAACACTCCGGGAGCACTTCGAGCAGCCGTACTTCGGCTTCAGCCTTGGTCCGTCCGTAGACGCTCCTGGGATTTCTCGGATCGTCTACCTCGTAGGGCGAGGCTTTGCTGCCATCAAACACGTAATCCGAGCTCAGGAACAACAGCTTGGCGCTGTTCTCTTTTGCAGCTTGCGCAACGTTCACCGCGCCATCCCGATTTACCGCGAATGCGAGCTCCGGATGTGCTTCGCATCCGTCAACATCGGTATAGGCCGCCGCCAAAACAATCCACGCCGGACTCGCCTTCTCCACGACACTCTGGACGCGTGCAAGATCGCGAATATCGGCGTCGCGCGCACGAACGCCCACAAGGTCATCCTGACGCCATTCCCGCATAAGGGCTTTGCCGAGCAGGCCAGAGGCGCCGAAAACCAGGACTTTCATCTCGTGAGCCCCTCCACGCTCATTCGAAGGTTTCTGCATCGCGCAGCAAGGCGCCTCGCTGATCTTTGGCCGAAAGGATCGGCGCTCCGTGGAGTTCCCACTTTACGTTCAGGACCGGGTCATTCCACAGAAGCGTCCGCTCGTGTTCCGGAGCGTAATAGTCGGTCGCTTTATACAGCACATGCGCCGTATCTGAAACGACGCGAAATCCGTGGGCAAATCCCTGGGGAATCCATAGCATCCGCTTGTTCTCTCCGGACAAGCGAACCGATTCCCACTTGCCGAAGTGCGGCGAACTGCGGCGCAGATCGACCGCGACATCGATCACCTCACCCGCCGCCACCCGCACCAGTTTTCCCTGCGCTTGCCGGATCTGATAGTGCAGCCCGCGAAGAACGTCCCTCTGCGAGTAGGAATGATTGTCTTGTACGAAATGGTCGAAAATGCCCAGTTCCGCAAACTCGCGTTCGTTGTAGCTCTCCAGAAAGAAGCCTCGATCGTCGCCAAACGCGCGTGGTTCCAGCACAAAAACACCGGGCAAAGATGTGGGGATTTTCTTCATTTGCACGCTACCGGATCCAGTTTACGAGAATCAACAGAGATGGAGGGATCCTCAGAAGACTCTCTCCTGCAAGAGCTGCAACAGGTAAGCGCCATAACTGTTGTTCTTCATTGCGATGCCCATCTTCTCCACGTCTGCCGCGCTGATGTAGCCGGAACGATAGGCGATCTCCTCCGGACAAGCCACCATCAGACCTTGTCTTTTCTCGATCGCCTGAATGTAGAGCGAGGCTTCCATCAGCGATTCATGCGTGCCGGTATCGAGCCATGCCATGCCGCGGCCCATCACCACGACTTCGAGTTCCGCCGTCTTGAGGTACGACCGGTTTACGTCAGTAATCTCGAGTTCGCCGCGGGCACTGGGCTTCAACGACTTCGCAATTTCAACAACTCGCTCGTCATAAAAATAGAGGCCCGTGACCGCGTATCGGGACTTCGGCTGCGCGGGCTTTTCTTCGATGCTGAGCGCTCGCCCTCCCGCATCGAATTCCACCACGCCGTAGCGTTCGGGATCGTGCACCGGATAAGCGAACACCCGGGCCCCTCGAGTCTTGCCCGCGGCCTCCCGCAGATCGCTCACCAGATCGTGCCCGTAAAAAATATTGTCTCCGAGCACCAGCGCACACGGACTCCCGGCAAGGAATTCTTCTGCCAGCAGGAAGGCTTGTGCGATCCCCTCAGGCTTCGGTTGCACCTGATACTGCAATCGGATGCCATATTGGCGGCCATCGCGCAACAGCAACTGAAATTTGGGGACATCCTCCGGAGTCGAGATCACCAGGATGTCGCGAATACCCGCCAGCATCAACGTGCACAGCGGGTAGTAAATCATCGGTTTGTTGTAGACGGGTAGCAGACTCTTCCCCATGGCCTGGGTTGCAGGATAGAGCCGCGTCCCCGAGCCTCCAGCGAGAATGATGCCTTTGTAGCGCGTGCTGTCTGTCATGATCCAGAAGCCCCGGAATAGTGGGTGGCGATCCACTGGCGGTACGATCCGCTGGTTACTTCTCGCACCCACTCCTGGTTTTCAAGATACCAGCGAACCGTCTTTCGGATGCCGCTCTCAAACGTCTCCTTCGGCTTCCAGCCCAGCTCGTGTTCGATTTTGCGCGCGTCCATGGCATAGCGGCGGTCATGCCCCGGACGGTCTTTCACAAAGGTGATCAAATCTCGCCTCGGCGCTCCCTGCCGCGGCGTGAACTCATCCACTAAATCGCAGATCGTCGCGACAATCTCGATGTTGGGCTTTTCATTCCAACCGCCAACGTTATAGGTCGCGCCCGGACGCCCACGCTGCAAGACAGTTGCGATCGCCGTACAGTGATCCTCCACGTAAAGCCAGTCGCGGACATTCTTCCCATCGCCGTATACGGGCAACGGCTTGCCGTCTCTCGCATTCAGGATCATCAACGGAATCAGCTTCTCGGGAAACTGGAAACGTCCGTAATTGTTGGAGCAATTCGTGGTAACGGCCGGCAACCCGTAGGTATGGTGGTAAGCGCGCACCAGGTGATCGGACGCAGCTTTTGACGCCGCGTAGGGGCTGTTTGGAGCATACGGGGTCGTTTCGCTGAAGGCGGGATCGCCGGGCCCGAGCGAGCCGAAGACTTCGTCGGTGGATACATGGAGAAAGCGGAATTGCTCACGATCGGCGGAGGCCAGCGCTGCCCAGTAGGCTCGCGTCTCTTCTAGCAACGAGAATGTTCCGTCGACATTGGTCCGAATAAAATCATCCGGACCGCGAATGGACCGATCCACATGACTTTCCGCGGCAAAATGAACGATGGCACGCGGCTGACGATTCTCCAGCAACTGCCGGACCAGGCTTCGGTCGCCAATATCCCCGTGCACAAACTGGTATCGCGAATCGTTGGAGGCGCTCTCCAGGTTGCGCACATTCCCGGCATATGTGAGCTTATCCAGATTCACGATTGCGGCATCCCCAGCCTGCATTCTCTGCAGGATGAAGTTGGACCCGATGAATCCCGCACCGCCGGTAACAAGCAACGTGTTTTGCATGGAGAAGGGCCGCCGCGGATCAGCCTTGAAAACCGGCGCTGTCCGGCGGGCACTTGATTGTAATAAAAAAGGGACGAGCTTCGCCCGTCCCCGGCTCACGCACTGACTGATTTTGAAGAGAAAGCAGCTTTTCAGGGCTTGGCCGTGATCCCCCGGCCGGTATTCCTGCCCGCAGCTTATCCTGCCCGCAGCCCCCTTTTTTCTTCGATGACTCTTCCGCTCGGCCTTTTCTCCGGCAACTGCGAGCCACCGGCCCATCCCAGGATCTGGTAGTAGGCGCGTTCAATATCCAAAGCGATTTGCGGCCATGGATAGCGCTCCTGGATCCGCCGTCGGGCCGCCCTGCCCGCGGCTTCGCGCACGGCCGGATTCGCGATCAGGAAACGCAGCCGCTCCCTCAGGTCGGAAACGTTGCCGCGCTGGAAGGTAAATCCTGCTCCCTCGACCACTTCGCGATTTTCCGGAACATCGCTGGTCACCACGCACAGCCCTGCTCCCATGGCGTCAAGCAACGCCAGGGACAGGCCCTCCAGATCTGAAGGCAGCACGAATAGCATGGCGTTCGTCAAGAGCTCATCTAGATCTGCGCCCCCAACCCAGTCGAGCACTCGAATCTGTTCCGAAACATGCGTTCGCAACTCCCGGCTGTAGTCATCGCAGTAGCTGGAAGCCCCAGCCAATACCAGCTTGACGTCGGTTTCCAGCTTTTCAAAAGCGTCGACCAGCAGATGGCAGCCTTTCTCCGGCGAGAACCTTCCCAGAAACAGCACATATTTCCCGGGCTCGATTCCCCAGTCGAAAACCTTTGCCGGGTTGCTCCGTTCGCGCACGATGCCGCCATTGGGAACGCAGAACGCCTCGATCCCGTGCGCCTCGCGATAGCGCTGCTGCAGAACCTGAGAAACCACCATGGTTGCATTCGGCAGCTTCGCCGAGGCCCGCTCTCCCAACCGCAGCACCGCCGAAGCCAATCGTCCCCATTTCCGCCTCTGCCAGTCCAGGCCTTGAACCGTCACCGCCGTTTTCATGCCGGCCAGGCGGGGGAGAAACGAAAACAGCGCCGGGCCCAGCGCATGATAGTGCACAACGTCGTATCGGCGCGTCAGAGCATGTAAGGTGCTGAGCATCGTGTGCACTACGGTCTCCAGATGCTTGGACCGGATCGTGGGTAACCGCACGAGACGCATGCCGTCGCTCTCGGCCAGCTTCGGAGTGAAATAGTTCCGGCAATATATGGTGACCTCGTGTCCCATGCCGGCGAGGCGCTTGCCCACCTCTTCGTAGTACGTCTCGATGCCGCTGTACTTCGAAATCACACCGCGCCCGCCAATGAATGCCACTCGAAGTTTGCGACCTTCGCCGGCAAACGAATTCACATTCTCGGCCACTCGAAGGCGACCGCGGGACCGCTCCCACGGAGGCGCTTCCGTCGTCTCGACCAGATCATGATGCTTCCGCTGTCGAGCGGCCAGGCCCGTGTACAGATTCAATAGTTTCTCGTAGTGAGCCGCCGGGCTGTAGTGACGTTCGACGAGAGTGCGGCCTGCGCGTCCCATTCGTTCGGCGAGCTCAGGGCGCGAACCCAGTTCCACCAGTTTGGCGGCCAGAGCTGCCGAATCCCCCATGTTGTATAAAAACCCGGTTTCGCCTTCATGGACGAGTTCGCGACGGGATCCCGCATCCGACGCCACCACCGCCCGAGCTTCCGCATAGGACTCGAGGATGGATTTTCCGAATGTCTCGTAAGCGTGCGACGGCATGACCGTGAACCTGGACTTTGCAATCAGCTCATCGCGCTCCGCCGCTCCGACGTGTCCCAGAAACTCGACATTCGAGAGGCCCAGCGCCGAGGCCATCCTTTGCAGCGGCTCGCGCTGCGGTCCCTCTCCGGCAATAACCAGCCGCATTTCGGGGACTCGCCGCATGGAATGCAGCAGGTCCCCGATCCCCTTCTCGGCGGAAAGCCGTCCGCAATACAGCACTGGCGCATTCTCGTCCGCGGTTGCTTGAGGAACTTCCCGAGTTTTCTGGAAATGCGGCAGAACCTCAAACTTTTTCGTGTCCCAGCCGTGTTCCATGAACTTGTCGCGGACAAACTGGCTCGGCGCAAGAAACAGGTCAACGCATTTCTGATAAGTTCCCAGCCAGCGATGCAGGTAGGCTTCGGCCGCCAGGGTCGCACGCGCCCCCATCCCCGGATAACATTGCGGACGCAGCACATGCCAGAATTTCCCTCCCCGGCAGGCTTCGCATGGCTGCCCTTTTGCGACCAGATTGTAGCTGGGGCAAAGCAGCTTGAAATCATTGATGTGATACAGAACGGGAATATCCTGCTTTTTCAGCTCCCACAGAATTGACGGTGTCAGATGGTGATAGATGTTTCGTACATGCGCGACGTCCGGACGAAAATCCCGGATCATGGCACGCATCCGCCTTCTTGCATCGCGAGAATAGACCGCATGCACGGCTTGGACCGCTCCTGGCCAAACACCGGATCTCTGCTTGAAGTCAATATGCGGCACGAAATGCCGGTCGTAGTGAGTCGGTTCTCCTCGATCGTCAGCCATCGAGAACAGCGCTACTTCGTGCCCCTGCCCCCGCATCAACTCCATCAATTCGAACAGGTACACTTCGGTGCCGCTGAAAGGATAGTTGTACTTGTTGCAATAGAGGATCCTCATCAAGATTGCTCCTGGCCGGTCTTACCGCGTTTATGAATAGGTCTGCGAATGATTCCAGGTTCTTCTTGCGATCAAAGCCATGCCGCACCTGCACCTGGGCGGCGTGCCGAACCCAGTCGATGGTCCGGCTCGCCCATAAAACGGAAGAGTCCTTAAGGCGATCTGTTTCTTTGCAAAGCAGAGAATGCAGGTACAGCACCCGGGCCACGAAATCGGCTTGCGATCCGCACTCGTACAAAAAACCGGTTCTTCCCGGCACTATCAGTTCCGGGATTCCGGTGATCGCAGGCGCCAGCACGACCTTGCCTCGCAACATCGCCTCCATCAAAACCAGAGGAATTCCCTCGCTGCGGCTGGTGAGCACCACAAGATCGGACCTTCTGTACAACGAATCCATCTGCTCACGAGGCACATGCCCGAGGAGGATTACTTGGTTCTCCAGGCTATATCGTCGAATCAGGAACTCCAGACGGCGTCGTTCCGGTCCCTCGCCGGCAATCGGGCACTCGAAATTGAGACCGCTCGCTCGCAACTGGGCGCAGGCGCGGATCAGGAAGGCATGATCTTTCACTCGATGCAGCCGTCCAACCGCCAGCATGGCAAACTTAGCGATATTCCGATCGCGTGGAATCGCCTCCGGCTCAGCGGTCTCGACTCCAAGCCGGGAGACGAAAACCTTCTGCTGCTGCACATCCGGATAATGCTCAGCGATGTACCGCCGGTTGTACTCCGAAACGGTCAGGCAAAATGCGCAGTTAGCGAGCTTCACGTCGAGGTAGCTGGCGCGCAAAAGCAGGTCGGATCCGTGCAGGGTCATGCTGAATCCCGTCCCCAGGAAACGCGCCGCCACCATCGCCACCCAAGATCCGAAATATCCATGGTGGGCGTGGATATGGTCGACGCCCATCTTCTCCAAGCGCACGGCGTAGCAGGCTCCGAGCAAGGTGTGCAACAGCGCTTTGGCGCGCTGCAAAGGGCTCTCCCGCCCCCGAAACAGAACCCGCGCAATCAACGGAGAAATCAGCATCCATTCCCGGAAGCACAGCCAAACCGCTCGCGGCAGCACTCTCGGTGAGAGCGGTAGAAGCACAATTTCTGCGGCGCCTGCGTCCGCTGCCCTCCGCATGCTCCCAGCAATGACCCGCACACCCCGCCGCTCGAGTTCCTCGATCTCATCTGCCACATATGGCTCGACAGGGGAAGGAAACTGATTGGCCAGATAGGCAACGGTCAGCATCGCTCGAATGCCTCCCCGCGTCTTCTCTCGGCAGCGAGCATCCCCGCCATCGTGAACAGCAATCCGTTCACGAACTGGTAGCTCATCACCACCACCGCCGCGTTGATCCAATAGATTCCGAGCACAATCGGCCACAGCCGATAAAACTGTGGGTCAAGGAATCCTCCGGCTTGCCGCCGATGCCTTCCGGGCCGGCGCAGCCGCCACAATTCCCACATCAACCAGAGGTAGAGTCCGAATCCCGCGAGGCCCTGCTCGACCAGCAATTCCAGGTACGTGTTGTGTGGATACAAAACCTTTTCGTTGTAGCCGCTGACGAATCTCGGCAGCTGCGCCGGCATTTGGTGAAAGCCCCAACCCATCAAGGGACGCTCCAGGAACATCTGCCAGCCACCCGCATACACCGCCGCCCGGTAGTCCAGCGGACCGCGTTCCTCCAGCCGCTCGGCAAGCGTCCGGCTGAGTTCGGTCGAACTCGTCAACGCCAACACGACCGCGGCCGCCAGGGCAAAGGCTACGCAGGCGCGCCGCACTGCCCGGTTGCGTGATAGAAAAATCGTCGCCACTACTGTTGCCGCGAACGACAGCCATACCGCACGCGTCATCGTCGCCACAATCGCCAGCGGCAGCGCTGCCAGCAACACCACCACTTTCAGCCCGCGGACGCTTCCCCGCTGGTAAGCATGCAGGACCACCAACCCCAGCAGGTTCAGCGAGACGCCATTCGCGACCGCCTGCAACAGAGGCCCGCGTGCGCGATCGGCATGGAATCCCAGGCTGTCGTCCAGAATGAACCTCGGAAAGATGAGCGAGTGGGCGCCCGCCAGGAATGCGATCGCGGTGAAGCTCAAGTACGCCAGCACGATCAGGCAAAAAATCTCGAAGTAACGAAAACTTCGTTCCCCGGTGAAGACAAGTCCGGCAAGATGAAACAATGTGAACGGCACGATGAATTTCGCCGCCAGCAGGCTTCCCGCTTCGTGATCGCAGGGTTGCCCGATCGTGCTTGCCAGCGCCAGCAGCGTCAGGCCAAGCATGGGAAAGCTCGCGCGCTCCACGAACAAGAGGCGCTCGCGCCGGATCACTGCCCGACCCACAACGCCCACAACCAGCAGCCCAAATGCGACGCGGTCGATCTCGTAGAACGAGACATCCGGATGGCGCAACAGCATGGCGGTCAAAGCAGCCAGGAAGAGAAGCGTGGGAATGGAAATCAGCAACCGCAGAGGAAACAGCAGCAGTTCCGTTGCACGGACGCCTGCATCCAATAGAGGCCCAGGGTGTCTCGTTTCTGTCAGAGAAGCGGCGGCCATTAGTCCCCGCTCCCTCGCACAACCACCAGCGCAGTTTGCAGCAGAATGCGGAGGTCCGACTTCAGGCTCCAGGTTTGGATGTAGTGCCGATCAAGTTCGATCCCTCGTTCGAAGGATGGATCGCGCCGGGCCGTCACCTGCCAGAGGCCTGTCATTCCCGGAGTCACGTCGAGCCGCGCCAAATGCTTGACCTCGTATCCGGCAAGATCGTCGAGAGGATGCGGTCGAGGGCCCACCAGGCTCATCTCTCCCCGCAACACATTCCACAGTTGTGGCAGTTCGTCCAGGCTGTAGCGCCGGAGAAATCGACCTACGCGGGTGATGCGTGGATCGTTGACCATCTTGAAGAAAGGTCCCGATCTTT
>Ga0335072_10011306_pt1 | contig 12794 bp, 10 predicted proteins | sample Lox_Sample_21_FD_206725 | JGI IMG/M metagenome (GOLD analysis project Ga0335072, IMG submission 206725) | Soil microbial communities from Loxahatchee National Wildlife Refuge, Florida, United States - Lox_Sample_2.1 | ecosystem: Environmental > Terrestrial > Soil > Wetlands | place: USA...
CTACAGGCCAAGCAGTCCACCTACGCGGGCATCGCCTCCCAGCTGCAGCAGAACGACCCCGCCATCTACCCGCTGTTCCAGGGCAACCAGTGGACCACCCGGCTGGAGATCGCCTTCGCCGCGATGTTCGCCGCGCTGGTGGCCGGGCTGCTCATCCTGCTGATCGCGCTGACCCTGATCGTGCTCAAGCTCGGCTTCCTGCTGCTGCTGGTGGCCGGGCCGTTCTTCCTGATCGTCGGGACGCACCCGGGCTTCGGCCGGATCATCGCGATCCGCTGGTTCGAGATGCTGGTCGGCGTGCTGCTCAAGCAGGTCGCGGTCGCGATCGTGCTGAGCGTGCTGCTGTACTGCTACTCGCTCATCATGGGCACATCGGATGCGGCCCTGCCGTGGGCGTTCAAGATCCTGATGATCGCGCTGGTCACGGTGGCCGTGTTCATCTACCGCAAGCCGTTCACCCACCTGTTCTCCGCCGTCGGCTACGGCACGCTCGGCTCGGCCGAACGGGCCGAGGTCAGCCTGCGCGAGGCGGGTTCCACCTTCCGGCGGAACACGGCCGCGGCCGCGGCCGTGGCCATCCCGGGGGTGGCGGGCGCCCGGGCCGCCCGGTGGGCGCGCCGGAACCCGGGCCAGGCGGCGGCGGTGGCCGCCGACGTGGCCGGCGGCGCGGGGGCGGGCGCGGTCGTGGCCGCCGCCACCTCGGGCGAGACCGGGGCCGGAACAACGGGCGCGGGCGACGCGTACGCGTCGCGCTTCCGGGCCGACGCGCCCCCGGCGGCCGACGGGGACGCCGAGACAAGCCCGGCGGCACGCCGCGGAGCCGCCGCCGGCAGCCTGTCCCGGAGCCGGAGCATGCCCGAGACCGACAGCGGCGCGCGTACCGCCCCGCCGCTCGACCTGCCGCCGAGGCCGGGCACCGGCGGCACCAGCAGCGGCGGTACCGGCGGCGGCGCGCCGGCCGGCGCCGCCCCGAGCTGGTCGCGCGGCGCCGGGCGCTCGGCCGCGTCCGGACCCGCACCATCGCGGTCCCGGGCCACGTCCGGCGGCGCATCCGGCTCCCGGTCCGCGCCGCCGGCCCGGACCAACGCGACCAGCGGCACCAACGCGACCAGCGGCACCAACGGGACCAGCGGAACCAGCGGCACCAACGGGTCGGGCCCGGCCTGGCCCCACAAGCCGTCCTCCGGCTGGTCCGGCGCCAGCGCCGGCGCGGGCCCGCGGCAGCGCCCCGCCGCCGGGCGCCGGCCCGCCTCCCGGCCGGCCCAGCAGCCAGCCCAGCAGCCAGCCCAGCCGCCAGCCCAGCAGCCGGCCAGCGGAAACGGCACGGATGAACCGCGGGCCATGCCGTTCTGGCTACGCCCGACGCGGCGGGACAAATAACGGACGGTTACCGTGGATCTCAGCCCTCGCCAGCGCACCGCGGTCTTCGCCGCCGTCGTCCTCGCGCTCGCGGCGCTCGGCTATTACCTCGTGGTCCCGGCCGTGACCCACGCTCACGCTCCCGCGGCCGCCGCCTCCAGCAGCGCCAGCACACCCGCGACCGCACCCAGCTCCGCCGGGACCCCCGCCCCGACCGCCGCCCCGACCGTGACGGCCTCGGCCGCCGCCGCGGGCGGCGTGGACATCTACGCCTGGCTGCCCTTCACTCAGCAGGACCTGGCCGCCGCCGCCGCGGTGACGGTGCGGTTCAGCGTCGACTACAACACCTTCACCTACACCGAGAGCGCGGCGGACTACGTCGGCGCCATGGGCGGCCTGATCACCGGCCAGCTCGCCACCACGCTGCAGGCCGCCTACGAAACCCCCGGCGTGGCCAGCCTCCGCAAGAGCCAGAAGCAGGTCTCCACCGGGACCGCGGTGATCACCTCGCTGCGCGCGTTCGGCCCCTCCAGCATGACGTTCATCGTCACCGCGGGACAGCGGCTGGCCACCGCCAACGGCACCACCAGCGGCAGCACGCAGTACGCGGTCACCGTCACCGGCTCGGGCAGCAGCTGGCAGGTCAGCGATATCGAATTGGGATCCGCAGGTAATTCATGAGTAACAGGCTCCTGTTTCAGTCCGAAACGAAACAGGCCACCGTCCGGCAGCACCAGCTTGGCGGGTCGGGAAAGGTCCTCGTACCGGTCATCATCGGGGTGGCGGGCGTCCTGCTGCTCGGCCTGCTGGCCGTGCCGGTCCTGATCGGCACCAACCTGTTCTTCGCGGCGGGCGCCGGCTGCTCCGGCCAGCAGACCGGGACGGCCGGGCAGCCCACCGCCAGCACGAAGGCCAAGGCCATCCCGGCCAACTACCTGTACTGGTACCAGAAGGTCGGGCAGCAGTACGGCGTGCCGTGGACGATCCTGGCCGGGATCGGCACGGTGGAAAGCGACAACGGCCAGACCACCCTGCCCGGCGTGAACAGCGGCTCCAACGCGTTCGGGGCCGCCGGGCCGATGCAGATCGGCATCGGCGGCGCGGCCGGCAACGTCTGGGGCGGGCTGCCGGTCCACCCGGCCGGCGAGGCGGTCAACGGCGTCGCGACCGACGAGGACGGCGGCCCCGACGCGAGCGTCTACGACCCCGCGGACGCCATCGCCGGCGCGGCCAAGTACCTGCTCGCGGCCGGGGTCCAGGTCAACCCCTCGGGCGCCATCTTCGCCTACAACCACCTGCAGTCCTACGTGCAGAGCGTGCTCTACTACGCCGGCGCCTACGCGGGCGGCAACTTCTCGGTCGTCTCGGCCCAGATGCCCTCGGGCAGTTCGGCGGCCGGGTGCACCGGTACCAGCGTGGCCGGCGGCCTGCCCGCGATCGACGCGCCGAACCAGATCGTGGCCACCGCCATCGCCTATGCCGAGGCGCAACTCGGCAAGCCGTACCTGTTCGGGGGCACCGGGCCGGATGCCTTCGACTGCTCCGGGCTGGTCATGATGGCCTACCGGGCCGCCGGGATCGACATCGAGCGGACCTCCGAGCAGCAGTGGGCCACCGAGCGGCGGATCCCGGCCGCCCAGGCGGAGCCCGGCGACCTGGTGTTCTTCGCCGGCGCGGACGGCACCCCCACCAGCCCGGGCCACGTCGGCCTGGTCATCGGGGACGGGAAGATGATCGAGGCGTACGCCACCGGCTTCCCGATCCGCGTGGCCACCTACACCGACCGGGACCCGGTCGGCTTCACCCGCCCCTGGGCCGGCGCGAACGTGAGCCAGGTCGCTTCGGCATCGCCCGCTGGCTGACCGGCTTACCGCACCGACAGGTAGATGGCGCAGCCCAGGCCCATCACCAGGCAGTAGATCGCGAACGGCGTCAGCGTGCGCTTCGGGTCGCTGAAGTAGCGCATCAGGAACCTGAGCGCGAAGAAGGCGCCGACGAAGGACAGCAGGCTGCCGAACAGCACCTGTCCCCTGATCCCGGCCCCGAGCGGCCCGGTCAGGTCCGGGATCTTCAGGACGCCGGCGGCCAGGATGACCGGGGCCGACAGCAGGAACGAGAACCGCGCCGCGTCCTGCCGGGACAGCCCGCGGAACATGCCGCTGACCATGACGATGCCGTCCCGGCTGATGCCCGGCAGCAGGGCCAGGATCTGCACCGCACCGAGATAGAAGGAACCCAGCCAGCCGCAGCGGCGCACGATGCGCTTGTCGGACTCCACCGCGAGGCTCGCCTGCTGCTGCTTCAGCGCCCGCTGCCCGGACGAGTGCCGCCCGCCGCTGCCGGCCGCGCCCGCCGCCACCGTGGCCTTCTGCCGCTCGCTGACCGCCTGCAGGTCGGCCGCGAGCTCCTGGGCCTCCCGGTCCGCGCCGCGCCGCCGCGCCCGCTCCCCGGCCAGCAGGATCAGCCCGTTCACGAACAGGAAGCACGAGGTCAGGATCGGCTTGCTGAAGTACACCCGGAAAGGGTGCTCCAGCGCGAGGCCGGCCAGCCCGACCGGGATCGTGGCCAGGATGATCATCCAGGCCAGGGTCTGGTCGGTGTTCTGCGGCTCGAACCGCCTGGTGCCCGGCGCGGGCGCGATGGCGTGCCCGATCGAGGCGAAGAACGCCTTGATGATCCGCAGCCAGTCCCGCCAGAAGTACAGGATCATGGCCGCGGCCGTGGCCACGTGCAGCCCGACGATGTAGGCCAGGTACGGCGACTCGGCCTTGGACACGTCCAGGTCCTGCGCCCACTGCCCCCCGACCAGCGCCGGGATGAGCACGGCGTGACCCAGGCTGGAGATCGGGAAGAGCTCGGTGATGCCCTGGAGAAGCCCGATAACCCCGGCTTCGGCGTACGTAAGATGCGACATGCCAGCCCTTCGCTCCCACGGTTCATCCGCAAAACCTTGAACACCATTGATACGGAACGAGCAGTGGTGCGGGCGCCACGAACACGTTCATCCCAGCCCTGGCGGGTCCAGCGGGCGGCCCCCCCGGCCACAGTCATGGTAGCCGGGCCCCGGAGCGCCGAAGCCCGGTTTCATACTGTCTTCATCCTCGCCAGCCGCCCCCCAGCGACCCCGCTTTCAAGATGAAACCCGGTTCAGGCCTTTCCCGGCACCTTGGGGGTGTCCTTGTGCGTACGGCGGGCGATCTTGTCGCCGAGCCAGACCAGCGGGTCGTACTTGCGGCCGACCACGCGCTCCTTCATCGGGATGAGCGCGTTGTCGGTGATCTTGATGTGCTCCGGGCAGACCTCGGTGCAGCACTTGGTGATGTTGCAGTACCCGAGGCCGAAGTCGTCCTGGGCGATCTCCCGCCGGTCGGCGGTGTCGGCCGGGTGCATCTCCAGTTCGGCGATGCGCATCAGGAACCGGGGGCCGGCGAACGGGCGCTCGTTCTCCGGGTGGTCGCGGATCACGTGGCAGGTGTTCTGGCACAGGAAGCACTCAATGCACTTCCGGAACTCCTGCGACCGGTTCACGTCCACCTGCTGCATCCGGAACTCGCCGGGCTTGACCGACGGGTCGGGGGTGAACGACGGGATCTCCCGTGCCTTGGCGTAGTTGAACGACACGTCGGTGACCAGGTCCCGGATCACCGGGAAGGTCCGCATCGGCGTGATGGTCAGCGTCTCGGACGGCTCGAAGGTCGACATCCGGGTCATGCAGGCCAGCCGCGGGCGCCCGTTGATCTCCATCGAGCACGACCCGCACTTGCCGGCCTTGCAGTTCCACCGGATGGCCAGGTCGCTGGTCTGGGTCGCCTGCAGCCGGTGCAGCACGTCCAGCACGACCTCGCCGTCGTTGACCTCGACCTGGTAGTCGGCGAGTTCCCCGGCGCCCGCGTCCCCGCGCCAGACCCGCAGCGCCGCCTTGTAAGCCATGTCAGTGCTTCTCCTCAGCTTCGGCACCGGGCAGGCCGGCCAGTTCCTCATCGGTCATGTACTTGTGCAGCTCGCTCACCTCGAACAGCTCGAGCAGGTCGGTCCGCATCGGCACCATCGGCTGGCGGGTGAGCGTCACGTTGTCGGCCGCGTCCAGCGAGCAGATCAGGTTCACCTTGCGCCACTCGGGCGACATGGCCGGGTAGTCCTCCCGGGTGTGCCCGCCGCGCGACTCCTGCCGCTCCAGCGCGGCCTGGGCCACGCACTCGGCGACCTCGAGCATGTTCCGCAGGTCCAGGGACAGGTGCCAGCCCGGGTTGTAGGCCCGGCCGCCGGGCGCGGACACCTGCGCGGCCCGGGCCCGCAGCTTGTCCAGTTCGACCAGCGCGTTCTTCAGCTCCGACTCGCGGCGGATGAGCCCGACCAGGTCGTTCATGGTCACCTGCAGCTCGCCGTGGATGGCGTACGGGCTCTCCCCTTCGGCCCGCTCCAGCGGCCGCAGCGCCGTGGCCGCGGCCGCGGCGACGTCCTCGTCGGGGACGACGGGCCGCGCGGACAGGCCGGAGACGTACTCGGCGGCGCCCAGCCCCGACCGCCGGCCGAACACCAGCAGGTCCGACAGTGAGTTACCGCCCAGCCGGTTCGAGCCGTGCATGCCGCCGGACACCTCGCCCACCGCGAACAGGCCCGGCACCGAGGCGGCCCCGGTGTCCGGGTCCACCTCGATCCCGCCCATCACGTAGTGGCAGGTGGGGCCGATTTCCATCGGCTCCTTCGTGATGTCGACGTCGGCCAGCTCCTTGAACTGGTGATACATGGACGGCAGCCGCTGCAGGATGTACTCCGGCGACCGCCGGGACGCGATGTCCAGGAAGATCCCGCCGTGCGGCGACCCGCGGCCCGCCTTGATCTCGGAGTTGATCGACCGGGCCACCTCGTCGCGGGGCAGCAGCTCGGGCGGGCGCCGGTTGTGGTCCGGGTCGTCGTACCAGCGGTCGGCCTCTTCCTCGGTCTCCGCGTACTGGGCCCGGAACACGTCGGGCACGTAGTTGAACATGAACCGCTGGCCCTCGGAGTTGCGCAGCACGCCGCCGTCGCCGCGCACCGACTCGGTGACCAGCAGCCCGCGGACCGAGGGCGGCCACACCATGCCGGTCGGGTGCAGCTGCACGAACTCCATGTTCAGCAGCTTGGCCCCGGCCCGCAGGGCCAGCGCGTGCCCGTCGCCGGTGTACTCCCAGGAGTTCGAGGTGACCTTGTAGGTCTTGCCGATGCCGCCGGTGGCCAGCACCACCGCAGGCGCCTCGAACACCACGAACCGGCCGGTGTCCCGGAAGTAGCCGAACGCCCCGGCGATCCGCGAAGGGTAGCTGTCCTCCAGCAGGAGGTCGGTGATCGTGGTCTCGGCGAAGACCTTGATCATCGCCTCGGCGTCGCCGAACTCGACCGCGTCGGCCTGCTGCATGGCCACGACCTTCTGCTGCAGGCTGCGGATCATCTCCAGCCCGGTCCGGTCGCCGACGTGCGCCAGCCGCGGGTACTCGTGACCGCCGAAGTTCCGCTGGCTGATCTTGCCGTCCTTGGTCCGGTCGAACACCGCGCCCCAGGCCTCCAGCTCCCAGACCCGGTCCGGGGCCTCCTTGGCGTGCAGTTCGGCCATCCGCCAGTTGTTCAGGAACTTGCCGCCGCGCATCGTGTCGCGGAAGTGGACCTGCCAGTTGTCGTTCGGGTTCATGTTGCCCATGGCCGCCGCGCAGCCGCCCTCGGCCATGACCGTGTGCGCCTTGCCGAACAGGGACTTGGAGATGATCGCGGTCTTGCGGCCGTTCAGCCGCGCCTCGATCGCCGCCCGGAGTCCCGAGCCGCCCGCGCCGACGACCACCACGTCGTAGGAGTAACGGTCCATCTCGCTCATAACCACTGCCCGTTCGGTCAATTGAAGATTCTCGGATCGGCGAAGGCCCCGCTGGCCACCAGCATGATGTACAGGTCAGTCAGCATCAGCGTGCCCAGCGAGAACCAGGCGAACTGCAGGTGCCGCGCGTTCAGCCAGGAGACCTTGGTCCAGGCCCAGTACCGGACCGGGTGCTTGGAGAAGTTCTTCAGCCGCCCGGCGGTGATGTGCCGGCACGAGTGGCAGCCCAGCGTGTAGGCCCAGATCATGATCACGTTGACCAGCATGATCAGCGAGCCGAGGCCGAACCCGAAGTTCCCGTCCGGCCCGCGGAACGCCTGCGCCACGTCGTAGCTGAGCAGGATGCCGACGAACAGGGCCGCGTACCAGAAGTAGCGGTGCAGGTTCTGCGCGATCAGCGGCACCCGGGTCTCGCCGGTGTACTTCGCGTGCGGCTCGCGCACCGCGCACGCCGTCGGCGCCTGCCAGAACGCCCGGTAGTACGCCCCGCGGTAGTAGTAACACGTCAACCGGAAGCCGAGCACGAACACCAGCGACACGAACGCGTAGGGGATGATCGGCGGCACCGCCGGGATCCACTGGCCCAGGGTGCTCGAGCCCGGCACGCACTCGCCGCTGACGCACGGCGAGTAGAACGGCGTCAGGTAGTGGTACTGGGGCACGTAGTACCAGTGGCCCGTGAACACCCGGACCGTGGCGTAGAGCACCCAGATGGTGAGGCCGGCCGCCACGATGCGCGGCTGCTTCCACCACGGGTCGGTGCGGTACGTGCGTGCGGAGATCTGCGCCCGCGTCCGGGCCGGCGCTTCCGGTGCCTGTGTCATTCGTGTTCAGCGTCCTCGCTGCTTCGAGCGTAAGCGTTCCGCCACGCACCGCAAAACCGGCGCAGGCCGGTCCGTGCGTGGGTGATGCCCAAGAACTTAATCCAGTCGGCGGGCAAATGGCGTGACCGAGATCGCATCGTGGCATGTGACCCTGGCTACACTCCGGGGAGCGCCCGGCGGAGGAAGTCGAGTTGCAGCAGCAGGAGGTTCTCCGCGACCGTCTCCTGCGAGGCCATGTGGGTGATGCCGGACAGCGGCAGCACCGAATGCGGGTACCCGGCGGCCAGCAGCGCGGCCGACAGCCGCAGGGTGTGCGCCACGACCACGTTGTCGTCGGCCAGGCCATGGATGAGCATGAGCGGTCGCGGGGTCGCTTGAGCCGCGGCCCGTTCGGCCAGAAAAATAAGCGAGGACCGGTCGTAGGCGTCACCGTCGGAGCCCGGCAGGCCCAGGTAGCGCTCGGTGTACTGGGTGTCGTACAGGCGCCAGTCGGTGACCGGGGCGCCCGCGATCGCCGCGTGGAACACGTCGGGGCGGCGCAGCACGGCCAGGGCGGCCAGGTAGCCGCCGAACGACCAGCCCCGGATCGCCACCCGGCCGGTGTCCAGGTCGCCGAACCGCTCCGCCGCGGCGGCCAGCGCGTCGACCTGGTCCTCCAGCACCGGGCCGGCCAGGTCGCCGGCCACCGCGCGTTCCCAGGCCGGCCCGCGGGCCGGCGTGCCGCGGCCGTCCGCGATGACCACCGCGAAACCCTGCTCGGCGAACCACTGCGGGGCCAGGTAGGCGCCGCGCGCCCGGACCACCCGCTGCGCGTGCGGGCCGCCGTACGGGTCGAGCAGCACCGGCAGCCGGCCCCGGCCGGACCGGTACGGCCCGGGCTCATGCCAGGACGGGAACAGGACCGCGGTCTGGATCTCGCGCCGTCCGGCCCGGAACAGGACGGGGCGGGGCGCGGGCAGCGCCGGGACCTCCGCCAGCGAGGCGATCACCGCGGCCGGCCCGCGGCCACCGGCGGCCAGACCGGCAGCGCCGGCGCGGGTCACGCTGACGGTCACGCCGTCGGCGTCCAGGGCCCGGCGCCAGGTGACCGTGGTGCCGCCCGCCCGGGTCCCGGTTTCGACGCCGCCCTCCTGGCCGGCCCGGCGCAGGCCCGCCGGGCCGTAGCTCCACAGCCCGGCCTCGGCCGGCTCCGGCGACGCCTGGAACAGCACGGTGTCGCCGTCCACGTCGAGCACGCCGCGGACCTGCAGGCCGGGCGGGGTGACCGGCACGGGTTCCCGGCCCGGCGCGATGAGGACCAGGCGGCGGGTGTCCTGCTCGTCCCGGGTCCACACGATCCGGCCGTCCGCGGTCCAGGCCGGGACGCCCGGGACGATCTCCACCCAGTGCGGGTCGGTGTCCTGGTGCAGCACGCTGGCCCGGCCGGTGCCGGGCTGCACGCCGAGGATCCGCATGGTGCGCTGGTCCCGGCTCTGCACCACGACCAGCGGGTCGTGCCCGTCCTGCCAGCCGGCCGCCACCAGGTAGGGGAAGGCGTCCGGGTCGGTCTGGACCGGCACGGTGGTGCCGTCGAGCCGGGCCAGGTGCAGGGTGACGTCCGCGTTCGCGGTGCCGGCCGCGGGGTAGGCCACCTCGGCGGGCGGGCGCTCGGGGTGCGCGGGATCGGCGATGTGCCACCGGGTGACGGGCGTCTCGTCCACCCGCGCGACGAGCAGGGCGGAGCCGTCCGGAGCCCACCAGTAGCCGCGCTGGCGGCCCATCTCCTCGGCCGCGATGAACTCGGGCAGGCCGAACGTCACCCCCGGCGCGCCCTGCGGGCCGGCGATGACCTGGTCCGCTGGCCCGCCCGCCAGGCCCGTGACCCGGAGCGCGCCGTCGCAGACGTAGGCCAGCCGCCGTCCGGCCGGGTCCGGGCGGGGATCCAGGGCCGGCCTGCGCGTCGCCACCTCCTGCGCCGGCCCGGCGCCGGTCAGCGGCACGGCGTACACCTGGCCGGACAGCGCGAAGGCGGCCACGGTCACCGCCCGGTCGGTGGCGTAGGCCACGATGCCGCCCGCATGCTCCCGGACCCGTTCCCGCCGGGCCCGCTCCTGCGGCGGCAGGTCCTCCTCGCCGGCGGTCAGCATCCTCGGGTCGGCCACCAGGCGCTCCTGCCCGCTGTCCACCGCCAGCACCCACAGGCAGGTCACCGGGTCGGCGCCGCCCTTGGTCCGCAGGTAGGCGACCCGGGCGCCGTCGGGCGAAACCCGGAACGCGCGCGGCACCCCGAGCGTGAACCGCCTGGTCCTGGCCTCTTGCCGGGGAAAGCTCTCGGTCATGTCCTTGAATCTAGCCAGCTAGGCTCTCTGGCATGAGCTCTGGCCGGCGGTTGCTGCTGGTGCACGCGCACCCGGACGACGAGTCGATCTACACCGGGGCCACGATGGCCAGGTATGCCGCCGAAGGCGCGCAGGTCACGCTGGTCACGTGCACGCTCGGCGAACTCGGCGAGATCATCCCGCCGTCGCTGGCGCACCTGGCCGCCGAGAAGGAGGACCGGCTGGGGGAGTACCGGATCGGCGAGCTGGCCGCGGCCTGCGCCGCGCTCGGCGTGACCGATCACCGGTTCCTGGGCGGCCCGGGCCGGTGGCGTGACTCGGGCATGATGGGCACCGAGGGCAACGACGACCCGCGCTGCTTCTGGCGGGCCGACGTGGACCAGGCGGCGCGGGCCCTGCTCGAGGTCATCGGCGAGGTGCGGCCGCAGGTCCTGCTGACCTACGACGCCGACGGCGCCTACGGGCACCCCGATCACATCCAGGCCCACCGGGTCGCCTGGCGCGCCTGCGAGCTGGCCGGGCCGGACGCGCCGGGGAAGTTCTACGCGACCGCCGCGGACCAGGTCACCACCGCGATTGACGCCGGCCCCTGGTTCGGCCGCAAGCTGGCCGCGATGCGCGCGCACGCCACCCAGATCACCGTGGACCCCCCGTTCTTCGCCCTGTCCGACGGCGTCCGGCGGGAGGCCAGCGGCACCGAGTACTACGCCCTGCTGGCCGGTACCTGCGGCCCGCGCGGCCCGGGCCGTCACGAGACCGACCTGTTTGCACAGTAACCTGCTGGTGTGAACGTCGCGACGAGCGGGAAGGGGACGCGGGTGCTGCTCACCGGAGCTGCCTACACCGCCCTGTTCCTGGCCGGCGCGGTGGAGGGCCTGATCGGCAGCTTCCAGTACAGCCGGAACGCGCCGCTCGGGGCCATCGTGTTCTGCGTCGTGCTGCTGGCCACCTGCCTGCTCGGAGCGTGGGCCATGCACTCGGTCACCGGCGCGCTGTGCCCCGCGGTCGGCTGGATCCTGGCCGCGCTCCTGCTGTCCATGCCGGTCGCCAGCGGCAGCGTGATCATCACGAACACGACCGCGGGCAAGTGGTACCTGTACGGCGGCATGGTGAGCGCGCTGACCGCGGTGGGCGTGGCGATCGGAGCCCTGTCCGTGCGGGGCGGGGCACGCCGGCGATGAGCGTTGACCACGCCTCGTTCCGGCGGGCGGCGGGCCAGTTCGCGAGCGGGATCGTCGTGGTCACCACCCCGAGCGGCCACGCCATGACGGTCAGCGCCTTCACCTCGGTCTCGCTGGACCCGCCGCTGGTGCTGTTCTGCGCGGAGAAGATCGCCCGGTTCCACGACGCGGTCCTGGCCGAAGGCTCCTGGGCCGTGTCCATCCTGGCCCAGGACGACGAGAAGGCCGCGCGCTGGCTGGCCACGCGGGGACGCCCGCTGGACGGGCAGCTGGACGGCGTGGCTCACCACCCCGGGCCGGTCACCGGCGCCCCGGTGCTCGACGACGCGCTGGCCGCGCTGGAGTGCCGGACCACCGCCGTGCACGACGGTGGCGACCACAGCATCGTGGTCGGCCAGGTCACCGGCGTGGCCGGCCCGTCAGACCCGCCACCGCGCGGCCCGCTGGTGCACTACTCCGGCGCCTACCGCCGGCTCAGCTAGCCCGACGTCAGCGCAGCACGTCCTCGATCTGGTCCAGGCCCCAGTCCAGGTCGGCCTCGCTGATCACCAGCGGCGGCGCGAGCCGGATCACGTTCCCGTGTGTCTCCTTGGCCAGCACCCCGCGGGCCGCCAGCCGCTCGCACACCTCACGGCCCGGCAGCGAGGCGAACTCGACCCCGGCCCACAGCCCGCGCCCGCGCACCGCGCGGACCGCGTCGCGCGGCAGCGCGGCCAGCCGCGCCTGCATGTGCGCGCCGAGCACAGCCGCGCGGGCCTGGTACTCCCCGGTGCCCAGCATGGCCACCACCTCGCGGCCGACCGCGCAGGCCAGCGGGTTCCCGCCGAACGTCGATCCGTGCTGCCCCGGCTCCAGCACGCCCAGCACCGGCCAGGAGGACACCATGGCCGACACCGGCACGATGCCGCCGCCCAGCGCCTTGCCCAGCAGGTACGCGTCCGGCACCACGCCCTCGGCCGCGCACGCGAAGGTGTGACCGGTCCGGCCGAGCCCGGACTGGATCTCGTCCGCGATCATCAAGATGCCGCGCGCGGTGCACAGCTCCCGCAGGCCGGGCAGGAAGCCCGGCGGCGGCACGATCACCCCGGCCTCGCCCTGGATCGGCTCGACCAGCACGGCGACGACGCGGTCGCCGAGCTCGCCGACCGCCGAGCGCACCGCGTCCAGGTCGCCGTAGGGGACGACGCGGAAGCCCGGCGTGTACGGCCCGAAGTCGCCGCGCGCGTCCTCGTCGGTGGAGAAGCTGACGATCGTGGTGGTGCGGCCG
>Ga0335072_10011307_pt1 | contig 12793 bp, 10 predicted proteins | sample Lox_Sample_21_FD_206725 | JGI IMG/M metagenome (GOLD analysis project Ga0335072, IMG submission 206725) | Soil microbial communities from Loxahatchee National Wildlife Refuge, Florida, United States - Lox_Sample_2.1 | ecosystem: Environmental > Terrestrial > Soil > Wetlands | place: USA...
AGCGAAGCGAACGTAGTCGAGGGACGAGGGACGAGGGACGAGGGACGAGGGACGAGAGACAAGGGACGAGGTAAGAGGTAGGATATGAAACGTTTTAGTTTTTGGACAGCTCTTTTAGCAAGCGTGGTGATTGCTGCGCCTGCATTTGCGGCGCTGGACAACGGAACGAAAGCGCCCGACTTCACGCTGCAGGCGACCAAGGGCGGTCAGGTCTTCACGTTCCATCTCGCCGATGCGCTCAAGCAGGGGCCCGTTGTGCTCTACTTCTATCCCGCGGCCTTTACGCCGGGCTGCACGGTCGAAGCGCACGATTTTGCCGACGCGATCGGAGAATACGCTGCGTTGCACGCGACGGTGATCGGCGTCTCGCACGATCCACTCGATAAATTGCAGAGATTTTCGGTCAGTGAGTGCCGCAGCAAGTTTGCGGTTGCCGCCGACACCGATCAAACCGTCGAAAAAGAATACGACGCGGTTCTCGCCCAGAAGCCGCAGTACGCGAATCGCACGTCCTACGTGATCGCGCCGGACGGCACGATCGTCTATAGCTACACCTCGCTCGATCCGAGCGATCACGTTGCCAATACGATCGCGGCGCTCAAGAAACTCGAAGCGAAGAACCCCTAACCGGCTTCGCGGCGTGTGTGCGGTTCGGCGTCGAGCGCGGTGATCGAACGCGCCGCGAGATCGATGACCGAGGGTTCGGGCAGATCGTCGCCGTCGAGCGCGGCTTCGTCTTTGAGCTTGCGGCCTTGGGGAAGGAGCCGCGACTCGTAACTGCCGACGGCTTCGTTGTACGCACCGACGGAGCGTTCGAGATTGCGCCCGATGTTGACGAGCTTTTCGGCAAACCGCGTCGTCCGGTCGTAGAGCTCGCGGCCGAGCGCAGCGATGCGTTTCGCGTTCTCTTCCTGTTTGACGGCTTGCCAGCCCATCGCGAACGAGCGAAGTAAACTGATCAGCGAGAGCGGGCCTGCGATCAGCACGCTGCGATCCAGCGCGTACTCGATCAGCATCGGGTTCTCCGTGCACGCCGCGCTGAGGAAGGCTTCGCCCGGCACGAACATGATGACGAAATCCGCGGAACCTTCGCTCGCCTGATACTTGCGCTTGGCCAAGGCGTCGACGTGATCTTGCAGGGTGCGCGCGTGCCGCTTGATGAGTTCGCGGCGCGCATCCTCGTCGTGTGCTTCGAGCGCGGCTTGCAACGCGTCGGTCGGTGCCTTTGCGTCGACGAAAACGCGCCGCTCGCCGGGAAGACGGATCGTCATATCGGGACGGCCGCGGCCGCCTTCGAACGCGATCGTCTGCTGCTCGTCGAAGTCGCAGTGCTCGAGCATGCCGGCCTTCTCGACGACGTTGCGCAATTGAATCTCGCCCCACTTGCCGCGCGTGGTCGGGCTTTTGAGCGCCGTTACGAGGGTCGAGGTTTGATTGGAGAGCGCGTTGGCGGCGGATTCGATCTTGTCGGCGCGCCCGAGCAGCAGCTCGAGCTGCGCGCGCAACGCGCCGGAATCCTCGCTGCGCTTGTTCTCGATCTCCCGCACCATGCGGTCGAACTCGGTCAGCCGGTGCGTGGTGCTCTCGTGCAGATCGTTCTTGGCGCGTTCGACGAGCGCGTCGATGGCCGCCCGCTCCCCGCGCCGGCGGGAATACATCACAAAGGCGCCGAGCGCGATACCAACGAGCAGAAAGAGCAGATCGACGAGGGCGGTCACGTTTCCAGTCCGAGATGTTCCTTGAAGAAGCCGCAGACGCGCTTCCACGCATCGTCGGCGGCGGATGCTACGAACATATTCCGCGTGGCATCGAAGAATGCATGCCCGGAGGACGGATAGACGCGGACGTCATTGGGCACGCGCAGGGCCGAGCGCCAGGCGCGGACCTCTTCGGCCGGAATGCTGGCGTCTTTCTCGCCGTAGCTGCTGCAGACCGGAATGTGGATCTCGGTCGGGTCGATGTCTTTGATCGGACCGTAAAAGGGCGCAACGGAGTCGAAGACATCGGAGTTGTCGAGCGCTTGAATCAACGCGAGGTGGCCGCCCAAACCGAAGCCGGCGATGCCGAGCTTACAGTTTGGTGCTTTGGCGAGCAGTTGCAAACCGGATGCGCGCAGATCTCCGCCGTACTGCTTGCGCTGCAACTGCGTGATGTACGGTTTGAATTTTTCGACGTCCGCAGCGCCGTCGCCGCTCGGTGCGTTCATGCGGGCGTAGAGATTGGGCGCGATGCACGTGTAACCGGCTTTCGCGAAGCGGCGCACCGTTTGGCGAATCAAGTCGTCGACGCCCCACTCGTGCATCACGAGCACGATGCCGGGCGTGTTACCGCGGATGGCTTTCGGGAACGCGGCGTACGCGTCGAGCATGCCGTCGGGGCGGCGAATCTGCGTGCGCTCGACGGTGATGGAGGAGTCGTTTTCGGGAACCGCGGGTTGCGCGACGCTGAGCCCGGATTGCGGCGCGGGCGCAGCAGAAATTGCCGCTGCTTTAGCAGCGGCTTGAAAACCTGCGAGATCCTGGCGGTTCAGCACCCTGCCCCTCCCTGAATGCTCGATCGAGTCCCGCCTCGACGCCGTACCAGGAATTTCGACCCATGTACGACTCTTCCTGAGGCCGAAGTACCCAAAAATTCGTTAACCTTAAAGCGTCCAAGGAGAGAAGGAAATGCCGCGCTTCTACTGGAGCCTGGTCGCGCTGGTTGCCGGCGCCGTTCTCGCCGGCTGCGCGAACCAGCCGGCGCAACCGGCCTCGCCGCCACCCTCGCAACCGGCCGCTCTCCCGGCCGGCGCGCTCGGGTCATCGATTGCGCTGGGCCGCGCGGTGATCGAAGATCCGCACAAGTACCTTCCAAACGACGTGAAGGCGGATATGTCGTGTGCAGCGTGCCACCTCGGTGCAGGGACCGTGCCGCGCGGCGGCACGTTCGTCGGCACTTATGCACGTTTTCCACAATGGAATTCGCGAGCCAAGCGGGTGATCGCATTGCAAGACCGGCTGGCCGAATGCTTTCTCTACAGTATGAACGGCAAGGCGCCGCCCTACACGAGCAAAGAGATGATCGGCATGGTCGCGTACATCGCCTATCTTTCGCGCGGCGTGCCGACCGGCGCCGCGCAAGCCAAGAGCGACAGCTTTATCGTGCCGCTGCCCTCGGCATCGCCCGATCTCGCGCACGGACGTGCGCTCTACGCACAGAAGTGCTCGACCTGCCACCAGGCGAACGGCGCCGGAATTCATGGCGCGTTTCCGCCGCTCTGGGGACCCACGTCGTTCAATAACGGAGCAGGGATGGCGCATCTCAATCGTATGACCGGCTTTGTGATGTACAACATGCCGCAGAACGCGCCGGATACGCTCTCGCTGCAGGACGCGTACGACATCTCGGCGTGGGTGTTGACGCATCCGCGACCGCGTTTCGTCAAGACGCAGCCGATCGTGCAGCCGGCGCAGCCGGCGGCGTTCTTCTAGCGCGTGCCGGGTTTTTTCGCCGCACTGCTCGTCGCAATCGTTGCGACGCTGCTCGGGCGCTACGCGCCGATCGTGGGTGCGCCGGTCTTTGCAATCGTGGCCGGCGCGCTCATCGCGGCGGTGCGCGAACCAGGGCCCGCGTTTCGTCCCGGCATCAGGTTTGCGAGCAGACAACTCTTGCAGTGGTCGATCGTGCTGCTCGGTGCGCACTTGAGTCTGAGCGAGATCGCGCAAGGCGGCGCGCAATCGCTGCCGGTGATGCTCGGAACGCTCGTCATCGTACTCGTACTCGCATACGTCGTGGGGCGCGCTCTCGGGCTCGATCGCGACATCCGGCGATTGGTCGGCATCGGAACCGCAATCTGCGGCGGTTCGGCGATCGCCGCGGTCGCGAGCGTCATCGAAGCCGATCCGGCCGACGTGGCGTACGCGCTCGGCGTCGTCTTTCTCTTCAACGTTGTCGCGGTAGTAATTTTCCCGGCGCTCGGACATCTGATGCAGCTTTCACAGCATGCTTTCGGATTGTGGGCGGGCACCGCGATCAACGACACCTCGTCGGTCGTCGCAGCGGCGTTTGCCTACGGGCGTGCAGCAGGCAGCGATGCCGTGATCGTCAAGTTGACGCGCACGACGCTTATCGTACCGATCGTACTTTTTTACGGCTGGCGCCGGCTCCAGAACGCGCGCGGCGGCGAAGGTATCGACTGGCGCGCGATCGTGCCGTGGTTCATCCTCTGGTTTCTGGTCGCGGCAGCGCTCAATTCGCTCGGTCTGATCCCGGCGGCCGTGCAAACGCCGCTGCAGGAGCTCGCGCTTTTTGCGATCACCGTGGCGCTCGCCGGGGTCGGGCTGGGCACCGAGATGGCGAAGATCCGGGCCGCCGGCTTGCGGCCGCTCGTACTCGGTGCCGTCCTTTGGATCGCAATCGCCCTCTCGAGCCTCGCGATCGCGCACCTTGCCCGGCTCGGGTAGCCGGGAGGCCGCCCTGGTCGTATCCCGCCGGTCGAGGGTGGGGTTAAAATGGCGGGGAATCTAGACCACCCCTCATCATAGACGGAGCATTTAAGGAACGTGGCGGACGCGGTAGTCAAGGTAACCCTGCCCGAGATGGGCGAGTCGGTTACCGAAGGCTCCATCGTCGAATGGCGCAAACGCGTCGGCGACCTGGTCAGCGAGGGCGACACGCTCGTCGACGTGACGACGGACAAAGTCGACGTCGAGGTGCCGGCGACGGCCGCGGGCGTGATCACGCAGCTCTTCGGCAAAGAGGGCGATACGATCGCCGTCGGCGCGACGCTTGCGGAGATCGACACGACCGCTGACGCCGCGCCTGCGAGCAACGGCAAAGCGTCGGGTAACGGCGCGACTCCGCGCATCGTCGCGGTAACGCTGCCCGAGATGGGCGAGTCGGTGACCGAGGGTTCGATCGTCGAATTTCGCGTCAAGCCCGGAGCGCGCGTCACCGAGGGCGACACGATCGTCGACGTCACTACCGACAAAGTGGACGTCGAAGTTCCCGCGACCGCGAGCGGTGTCGTCACGCAGCTCTTCGGGAGCGCCGGCGATACCGTTGCCGTCGGAGCAAAACTCGCCGAGATCGAAACAAGCGCCGCGCCGTCGCAGGCTCCTGCGCGCAGCGTCGTCGCGCAAAGCGAACCGTTGCCCCCAAGCACCGGCGCGATCGCCGCGTCGCATCAAGCGCGCCGCATCGCGAATAAACTCGAACTCGACCTCGCCTCGATCCGCGGCTCCGGTCCAAACGGTTTGATCCTGCGCGGCGACGTCAGCGCGCAAGCAAACGGCGCGCGCCGTACCGTTCGTGCCGAGGCGCCGCCCGCGCCCGCGGGCGCGACGCTCACACCGCTCAAGGGTCCGGCGGCCGCACTCACCGGCTACATGGAACAGTCGCTCACGATTCCGACGGCGACGAGTTTCCGTACGCTCTCCGTCGACGTGCTCGACGCGCGGCGCAAAGAGCTCAACAACGCGATCAAAGCTGCGGGCCGCAGCGAGAAGGTTTCGTTCACGCATATCATCGCGTACGCGCTCGTGCGCGCTGCTGCCGCGATGCCGTTCATCACGTATAGCTTCCGCCGCGATAGCAGCGGCGCGCCGCAGCGCTTAGAGCCGGGGATCCATCTCGGACTCGCCGTCGACTCCGAACGCAAGGACGGCTCGCGTTTCCTCGTCGTTCCGGTGATCAAGAACGCGGACACGCTCGATTTCGCGGGGTTCTACGACAAGTATCAAGAGCTCGTGAACAAAGCGCGCGACAACAAGCTCGGCGCCGACGATCTGCAAGGCGCGTCGTTCACGCTTACCAATCCGGGCGGTATCGGCACCGTCGCTTCGGTGCCGCGTCTGATGGCCGGGCAGGGTGCGATCCTCGCGACCGGCGCAATCGGCTATCCGCCGGGTTTTGCGAACGCGTCCGAGACCGCGCTGCGCTCGCTCGGCGTGAGCAAGGTCATGCAGATGACGAGCACCTACGATCATCGCGTGATTCAAGGCGCGCAGTCGGGAGAGTATCTGCGGCGCGTCGACCAGCTGCTGCAAGGTTCCGACAAATTCTACGAGACGCTCTTCGCGCAGCTCGGTTTGAAGGCCGGCCCGCTCGAGGCTCCGGCACCCGGCGCACCCGCGCTTGCGGGAGAGGGCGCGCAAAAACAAGCCGCGCCTTCGGACGAAATGCTGCGCGCGGTTGCGGCCGGCATGGCGATCGTCTCGGGTTATCGTACGCACGGTCATCTTGCCGCACATCTCGATCCGCTCGGCTCCGAGCCGCAGGGAGATCCGAAGCTCGATCCCGCGAGCTACGGATTGACGCCGTCATTGATGGCGGCGATTCCCGCATCGGTGCTGCGCGTGCACGTCCCGGGCGCGACGCTTGCCGACGTACTGCCCAAACTCAAAGAGATCTACAGCTCCACGATCGCCTACGAGTTCGAGCACATCTCGAATACCGAACAGCGGCGCTGGCTGCGCGAGACGATCGAGAGCGGCGCGAGCAAGATCGCGCTCTCGCCCAAGCGTCAGATTCGTTTCTTGCAGCGCTTGACGAAGGTCGAAGCCTTCGAGCGCTTCATCCGCAAGACGTTCCTCGGCCAAAAGAGCTTCTCGGGTGAAGGCCTCGACGTGATGGTTCCGATGCTCGAGGAGGCGCTCGAGATGCTGGCCGACGAGGACACGCCCAACGCAGTGCTCGGTATGGCGCATCGCGGCCGTCTCAGCGTGATCGCGCACGTCGTGAACATGCCGTACGAGGAGTTGCTCGGCGAGTTCGAAGCCGCGCATCAGCGCGGCGACGTAAGCAGCGACGACGACGTCACGGGCGACGTGAAGTATCACCACGGCGCGACCGGCGTCTACACCACGAGCACCGGCAAGCAGATCATGGTGACGCTGCAGCACAATCCGAGCCATCTCGAAGCGGTCGACCCGGTCGTGGAAGGCCGCGCGCGCGCGCTGCAAACCGATCACACCGGGCCGGTGCCGGCGCTCGAGGTACGCAAGGCCGCGCCGATCCTCATTCACGGCGACGCGGCGTTCACCGGACAAGGCATCATCTCCGAGGTCTTCAACCTGCAGTCGCTGCCGGGCTACGCGACCGGCGGCACACTGCACATCATCGCAAACAATCAAATCGGCTTTACGACCGATACGCGCGACTCGCGCTCGACGCGTTACGCGTCGGACCTCGCCAAGGGTTTCGATGCGCCGATCATTCACGTCAATGCCGACGACGTCGACGCGTGCATCGCAGCGGTGCACCTGGCCGAAGATTTCCGCGAGCGCTTTGCGCGCGACGTCGTGATCGACCTGATCGGCTATCGCCGCTTCGGTCACAACGAGCAAGACGAGCCGGCGTACACGCAGCCGGAGATGTACGAGAAGATCAAGAATCACCCGACCGCGCGCGAACTGTTCGCAAACAAGCTGATCGCGCAGGGCGTCGTGACGGCCGAAGCGGCGAACGACATGATCGCCGACGCGACCGCGCGTCTGCAAGAGGCCTACAAGAACGTCAAAGACGCGCACGGCGGGAGCATGATCGAGAAGATCGCGCAGAACGCGCCGTTGCCCACGGTAACGCTCGCGCCGGTGAGCAAAGATCAGCTGCTCGCGTGGTCGAACGAGCTGGTTAGCGCGCCCGCTGGTTTCACCGTCAATAAAAAGCTCGTCACGCAATTCGAGCGCCGCAAAGCGACGATCGCGGAAAAGGGGCTGGTCGACTGGGGCATGGCCGAGGCGCTCGCGTTCAGTTCGATGCTTGCGGCCGGCGCGCCGATTCGCATCACCGGCCAGGATACCGAGCGCGGGACGTTCAGCCACCGCCACGCAGTGCTGCACGATCCGGCGAGCAACGCGACCTACGTTCCGCTGCAGCATCTCGCAAAATCGAAGGCGAGTTTCGAGATTCACAACAGCCCGCTCTCCGAATACGCGTGCGTCGGCTTCGAGTACGGCTACGCGGCCGCGGTGCCCAAGGCGCTCGTGCTCTGGGAAGCGCAGTTCGGCGATTTCGTCAACGGTGCGCAAATCATCATCGATCAATTCATCGCGGCGGGCCAGGCCAAGTGGGGACAGACCTCGCGCTTGACGCTGTTGCTGCCGCACGGCTACGAAGGCCAAGGGCCTGAGCACTCGAGCGCGCGTCTCGAGCGCTTCCTGCAGCTTGCCGCCGAAGGGAACATCCGCGTCGCCTACCCGTCGAACGCGGGGAACTACTATCACTTGCTGCGCGAACAAGTCGCCGCGCCGAATCCCGTGCCGCTCGTAGTGATGACGCCGAAGTCGCTTCTGCGCGCCGAGGCCGCTGCGGGCTCGATCGACGAGATGGCGACCGGCGCGTTCAAGGCCGTCATCGACGATCCCAAAGTCAGCGATAAGAAGAAGATCGAGCGCATCCTGCTCTGCTCGGGCAAGATCTACTACGATCTGACCTCATCGGAGCTCTATGCGAAGATGAAAAAGACCGCAATCGTGCGGATCGAGTTGCTCTCGCCGATGCCCTCCGAAGAGATCAACGCGCTCTTCGACACCTATCCGAATCTCAAGTCGCTGGTTTGGGTGCAAGAAGAGCCCAAGAACATGGGCGCACGCGCCTACGCGCGCCGCCGCTTACTCGAGAAATTGAAGAAGCCTCTCGATATCGGCTACGCGGGCCGCGGCTATCGGGCTTCGCCCTCGGAAGGCTATCCGGGCGCGCACGCCGTCGAACAGGAACGCTTGATCAAGCTGGCGCTCACGGAGTAGGGATCACTCCATCAGCTTCATCGTGAGGTAGGTCCACTGCAGCGCTTGCGTTTCGGCAGCCTCTTTGAGGTTGGCGCCGGCGCCGTGGCCGCCTTCGGTTACTTCGTAAAAGAGATACGGCACGTCCATCGCCGCGAGTTTTGCGGCGAATTTGCGAGCGTGCTGCGGGCCGACCCGGTCGTCCTTGGTCGTCGTCCAGATAAACGGTTCGGGATACGCGACGCCGCCTTTGAGATTTTGATAGGGCGAGACCTTCTCCCAGAACGCGAGCACCTTGGGATCGCTCAGATTTCCGTACTCGCCCGCCCACGACGCGCCGGCTTCGATTTTGCCGATGCGGATCATGTCGAGCAGCGGTACTTGAATGACGACCGCGTTCCACTCTTCGGGATGCTCGGTAAACTCGACACCCATCAATAAGCCGCCGTTGGAGCCGCCCATGATGCCCAAGTGCCGCGGCGAGGTGATGTTGCGCGCGACCAAATCCTGCGCGACGGCGTAGAAGTCGTCGTACGCGCGTTGACGGTGAATCGTCAGCGCTGCGTCGTGCCAGGCCGGACCGAATTCGCCGCCGCCGCGAATGTTTGCCAGAACGTAGACGCCGCCGTGTTCGAGCCAGAGCTTTCCGATGACGCCGGAATAGACCGGCGTTTCGGAGATCTGAAATCCGCCGTAGGCGTAGAGCAGCGTTGGATTCGCTCCGTCGAGTTTCATGTTCTTGGGGTGCACGATGAAATAGGGGATCTTGGTGCCGTCTTTCGAGGTCGCTTCGTGCTGCTCGACGATGTCGTTGGATGCGTCGAACATGGTCGGCAGCGACTTGGCGACCGCGACCGAATCATCGGCGGCATCGACCGACCACAGCGTCGTGGGATCGAGGAAACCGGTAACGGCGACGTACGCGTGGTCGGTGTGCGTATCGGTATCCGTAATTGCAACCGAGGCGTTGTCGGGAAGATCGAGCTGCTTCGAGTTCCACGTGCCGCCTGCGTTCGGTGTGAAATCGAAGATACGGCCGCGGACGTTTTGATAGACCGCGACCAGGAGGTGGGAGTGCGTCGCGGCGACGCCGTCGATCGACTCGCGCGGGCCGGGCGTGTAGATCAGCGTCGGCGTGAGATGCGCCGGATCGGCTTGTGCGGCCGCCGCGTCGACGGCAACGAGCGAGCCCTGCGGGAAGACCTTGCCGTTGACGTTCCAATCCTGCTTGAGCTCGAGGATCATCTCGCCGTCGAGCATGTCGTCGAACGAGACTTTTTCCGGAACGGCGAGCTGTTTCACGCCCGACTGCGTAACGACGTAGTACAGCGCGGTGAAAAACGAGGTACCGCGCGTGATCAAGACGATTTGATGACCCGTGCCGTCGTTGAGGACGAAAGGTTGGGCCCACACGTCGCTCTTGGTTCCGCGAAAGATCTCGGTTGCGTCCGCCGGCTTTTCGCCGCGCGTCAGGCGCTTGATGATGTAGGGATATCCCGAGGTGGTCAGTTCGCCGGGATTCCATTCACGCGAGACGAGCAGCGTGTCGCGGTTCTCCCACGCGACGTCCTGCTTGCCGCGGGGCAGCGTGAAGCCGTCTTTTACGAAGGAACCCGAGCGGAGGTCGAACTCGCGCACGGTTACCGCGTCTTCACCGCCGTTCGAAAGATCGAGCAAGCAGCGCGTCTCCTCCGGCCAGTCGCAGGTCGCGCCGTGCCAAACCCAATTCGCGTGCTCGGCCGCGCTCACCGCATCGAGATCGAGCACGGTCGTCCACTCCGGCGACGACGATGCGTAACTCGCAGGCGTCGTGCGGCGCCACACGCCGCGCACGTGCTGATCGTCCTGCCAGAAATTATAGATCGCGCCGCCGAGCGAGGTGGGATAAGGAATGCGGTCCTTCGACTGTGCGATGGCGAGCGCGTCGGCGTAGAACGCTTGATAGTGCGAATCGCCTTGAATCACCGGAAGGGTCCGCGCGTTCTGCTCCTTGACCCACGCCATCGAGCGAGCTCCGTCTTTGTCCTCGAGCCAGAGGAACGGGTCGCCGGCGGGCGGCGCTTTGGCAACGGTCGTCTGTGCCGCGGTGAGCGTTTGTGCGATTGCCGGGAGCCACGCGCGCTGGGAAACGGCCAGCGCAGCGAGAATCGCACCAACGGCGATTACGCGGGATGCTGCTTTCATGCAGCCTCCATTCCAGCGCCTCCGGGAGCACCCTTTATGAGCGGATTCAGAGACGAGAAGCAAGCCTACGCGATCATCGACGGGTTCTTGTCAGAGCTCACGCAAGAGGATGACAAGATGATGGCAGGGAGTGGCATGGTCATCGCGTTCACGCTGCACAAGCCCGAGATGCGTATCGTCTTCGACGCGCGTGAAGCGCCTGTTCCCGGCCGCGCATATACGTACACGATCAACGATCCCAATGCGCCCGAACCGGTCGCGGAGTTCACGATGGATGCCGAGATCTTCGACAAGGTGTATTCGGGCGAGGCGCAGGCGATCGGGCTCATGATGATGGGCAAGGTCAAGACCAAAGGCAACGTCCCTGCGGCGATGAAGCTACTGCCGGTCGTCTCGCGCGCTATCCCCAAGTACAAAAAGTACCGCGAATTGCACGGGTGAACCCCTAATCAGCGCATCTGCGCGAGAAGCGTCGCAATATCCGGCGCGCTGCTGAAGAGGCGGCGCGCCGGTTGCGTTATGAAGCCCTCGCCGAGCATGCGTTCGTAGAGCGCGATCAGATCGTCGTAAAATCCGCCGGTGTTGAGCAGGCCGATCGGTTTATCGTGAATGCGCAGCTGGCGCCAGGTGAGAATTTCGTGGAACTCGTCCATCGTGCCGTAGCCGCCCGGCAGCGCGATGAAGGAGTCGCTCAGATCCGCCATGAGCGCTTTGCGCTCGTGCATGCTCGCGACGACGTGCATCGCGTCGACACCGGGATGCGCGACTTCGGTAGTCGCGAGCCCGCGCGGTATGACGCCCACGACCTCGCCGCCGAGCGCAAGCATTGCGTCGGCCAGCGATCCCATCAACCCGATGCGTCCGCCGCCGTAGACGATGCCGAAACCCGCCGCGTGTATCGCGCCTGCGACCTCGGCCGCGAGAAGGCGGTAGTGCTCGTTCGTGCCGGCATGCGCGCCGCAGAAGATACAGACTCGACTCATGCGAAGTGCATTGCATGCCCAAACCACCAATGCCCTCCGACGGCGTGGTTCGCGTAGCGCGCGAACGCCGGCGCGCCAGCGTCGTGAGCCTCGTTCACGGGCTGCGGCCGCAGGAGGTCGAGGAGGTGGCCAAATTGCTCAAACGGCACTGCGGCACGGGCGGGACGAGCAAAAACGGTATCGTGGAAATCCAGGGTGACCACCGCGAGCGTATTGTTGCATGGTTCCTCGCGCAGGGACGCAAAGCAAAAATCGCCGGAGGCTAAATGTTCATATCCGCATTACTCGCCGTGCTGCTGCCGCACGCACAATTCACGATCACGAGCGCGCTTTCGCTCGACACCACGACGCATACCGTCACGTTGCCGCTCCATCGCGGCGTCGAAGAGGGGCACACCGTCTGGTTCATCCTCACCGACGTCTCCAACGCGGCAATCGCGAAGAAGCTCGGCATCAATTACGCGCCGTCGCTGGCACAGCTGGGCAGCGGCGCGATCCAGAAGGGCACCAAGAACGCCGACGGCACGTTTACGTTCGCCGGCGCGCCGTTGTTCAAACCAACGCGCTCGTACGTCGCCGGTCCCAATGGATTTCCGCCGAAGTCGGCGACGCCGGGAAGCAAAGCCGATGCCGCGTATTCGCCCTTCGTCACGCTGACCAACAGCATGAGCGGCGTCGTCTTCAACGCGCCGATCGTCGCGAGCGGCGATAATCCCTCGGACGTGACGACGCACACCGATACCGAAGATCGCGTCGTCGCGATCGACACGAAGAAGATGACGGTTACGCTGACGGCGGCGCGCGGGTTCTTCAACGGCAAGCCCGTCTACTATCTCAGTCCCGACGCGTCGGATCCGGTAGCCGCGAGCGTCGAACGCGCGACCTACGCGCCCAATCTCGCGAAGGCTTCGGCAAACGGCG
>Ga0335072_10011308_pt1 | contig 12793 bp, 8 predicted proteins | sample Lox_Sample_21_FD_206725 | JGI IMG/M metagenome (GOLD analysis project Ga0335072, IMG submission 206725) | Soil microbial communities from Loxahatchee National Wildlife Refuge, Florida, United States - Lox_Sample_2.1 | ecosystem: Environmental > Terrestrial > Soil > Wetlands | place: USA: Florida...
TGGTCAATCTGCTGGCTGACAAAGCGAAACGGCCCTGTGCCCACCGGATGCCGCCAGAACTCGCGTCCGCTGCCTTCGGGCACAATGCCCATCGCGCCGGTGGAGAGATTCGTGAGCAGAAAATTGTCGGCGCGCTTCAGATGGAAGACAACTGTCCCGGGATCGGGGGCGTCGACGCTTTCCACCGAGGCGTAGGCGCCCGCCTTGCGCGAGCCGACCGATCCGTTACGAATCGAGTCGATGGTCCACACCACGTCGCGCGAGCTGAGCCGCCGGCCGTCGTGAAAGCGTACGCCGGAGCGCAAATGAAACATGAGCGTGAGCGGGTCGGGCTGTTCCCAGCGCTCGGCCAGCGCCGGCGCAAAGTGAAAGCTCCGGTCGCGCGCGACCAGCCCGTCAAAGAGCAGCTCGTCGATGCGCTCCGACTGCACATCGGTGCCGATGCGCGGATCGAGACTGTCGGGGCTGCTTTCAATCAGAAAGACGACGGTGCCGGGATCGCGCGGCGCCGAGCGGCAGCCTGCAAGAAGGCAGAGCAGCGCAACGCAGACCAGCCTATGCATACGTCACCTGGCCGAGAATCACCGGACCTGCCGCGCCGGTCGCCGACGGCACGTTGCCGGGCTGCCGATGCCACGTCTGCCACGCCAGCAGCGCGAACGCAGCGGCTTCCTTGGCCGCCGCCGGCATCCCGAACTCTTCGCTCGTTGCCAGTTCGCATCCCATCGGAGCAAGGCGATCCGACAGCATGGTCATGAGCGAGCTATTGCGTACGCCGCCGCCGGAGAGGATGTAATCCACCGCTCCGCTGCTCTTCATTGCCGGCCGCGCAAACTTTCGGTAGGCGCGAGCGATCGACTCAGCCGTAAGCGCTGTGGCCGTGGCGACGGCGTCTTCCGGCCTGGAACTGTGCTGCCGGCACTGCGCAAGGAACCGCGCCGCGAATTCCCGGCCGAACTCTTCGCGCCCGGCCGCGCGGGGAGGCTTGATGCGAAAGTACGGATTGCGAAGCTCGGCGGCAAGGACTGCGGGGATCGAACACCCGCGCGCCGCGATCGCGCCATTGCGATCGAACGGCTTGCCGAAGAGTTCCAGCGCCAGCGCATCGATCACCATGTTCCCGGGTCCGGTATCGAATGCAATCACTTCGGCGGGCCGCGCGTTGGCCGAAATTGCCGTCAGGTTTGCAATGCCGCCAATGTTTTGCAACACTCGCCCGCGCTTCGCATCGGCGAACAGGACGTAGTCAAGCAGCGGCACCAGGGGCGCGCCCTGCCCGCCGGCGAGCATGTCCGCGGGACGGAAGTTTGAGACAACCGGCACTCTGAGTTCGCCGGCCAGCACCGCCGCTTCGCCCGCCTGCCAGGTACACGGAAACGCGCGCCCGGCGTAGTGAGACGCGCGTGCCTGGTGATACAGGGTTTGCCCGTGGCAGCCGGCCAGATCGAGCCGGACGCGATGTCGGCGGAGAGTCTCCTTCACCGCTTCAGCGTAGGCGATTCCCAGCCGCCAGTTGAGTCGCGCCAGTTCCGCCGTCGATGTCACGGCCGCATTCATCGCATCGAGAACGGCGCGGCGTAACGCCCGCGGATAGGCGAAGCCCTCGTGTGCAAGCAGCGCGAGACGTGGCCGCGTCTTTTCCGGCCCGATGCGCGCCCATTCGATTCTCACCAGCGCCACGTCGATGCCGTCGCCCGAAGTGCCGCTCATCACGCCGGCAACGTTCATTCCGCGCCGTGTCTGCGTCTTCGCGCTCATGCGGTCTCCGCGTGAACGAGAGTTTGCCTGGCCAGCCCCGGCGCCCTCGAAACTGGCGCGCATTCGTCGAAGCTCTCGCGGAATCGAAGAATCCGGTTGCGAATCGCTTCGAATTGGCGCGGCGAGAGTGCTGGCGAAAATGCGGCTGGAATCAACCTGGCGCGCTTGCGCGTTGCCTCCCGGGCGCGATCCAGCAGTAGTGCGCGAAATACTGCCGACTTCTCCGACTCGCAAACCAGTGCTTCATACGCGCGCAGAATCAGCTCAGGGCTGTGACAGATTTCGAGCAGATCGATCCCGGCGCGCACGGCGGTGAGCGCCGCTTCGTCAATGGGTAGGAATTTGAGGATTCCTCCCATCTCCATGTCGTCGGAAAAGAGAATGCCGCGATAGCCCATCCGCTTGCGCAGGATCGTCGTGATCCAGAACTTCGATACTGTCGCCGGCCGCATGCCTCCCGGCGTCTGTGGATAGGCCGCATGATTCACCATCACCATGGGCAGCTGGTCGCGCAACTCGCGGTAGGGCGCGAGATCTTCGCGCCACAGCTCGGTGAAACTTCGCCGGATTGTCGGCGTTTCGCTGTGCGAGTCCAGTGCGCCCCCGCCAAGGCCGGGAAAATGCTTGCCACAGCCGGCGACCCCATGCGCTCCCAGGCCGGCGAGAAAGCCGCGCGCATATGCGACTACGCCGGCGGCATCCGCAGCGGCGCTGCGCGTGCCCATCACCTGCGCCGATGCCGGCAATGCCAGATCGAGGACCGGAGCCAGCGTCGCGTTGAATCCGAACGCTTTCACGCCTCGTGCAATCAGCTCGCCGTGCTGTTCACACAGCTTGAACTTTCCGCTGATCCCGGCTTTCTGCGCAACCGCTTGCGCCGGCGGCATGGGCGCCAGTGCGTCGCGCAGCCGGTCGACAGTGCCGCCTTCCACGTCGACGCAGCGCAGCGCATGCGGCGCGCACAGCCCGATCGCATCAGCCAGCAGCGCCCGCGTCTGCCGGGCGTCGCAAACATTGCGGCGAAAGAGAATCACGCCCGATGGGCGGATCAACCTCAGCCATGCCCGTTCGAGCCCGCTCAGTTCGGTGCCGGCAAGGCCTACTACCAGCAGGCTTCCCGCGGCGTGGCGCAGATTCGCAGTCACGCTTTCTCCTTCAGTTCCTGCTGCAGCTCCTCGATCAGGTTGAGCGCCTGGAGCGGAGTCAGCGCATTCACGTCCGTCGCCGCAATGCGATCCACAATCCGCTGCGAGAGCGGGGTGAAGATCGTCAGTTGCATGGGCCCGGCGGTTTCTGCCTGCACGCTTTGCTGCTCCTGTTTCTCGTGCTGGCGCAGGACATGCTTGGCGCGCTCGATCACCGCCGAGGGCAGCCCGGCAAGGCGCGCCACTTCAATTCCGTAGCTCTTGCTGGCCGCGCCCGGCTCAATGCGATGCAGAAAGACGATCCCACTGGCCGCTTCCTTCACGCCCACGCGCAGGTTGCGCACGCGCTTCAGCTTTTCGGCGAGCAGGGTCAGCTCGTGATAGTGCGTGGCAAAGAGCGTCCTGGCTCCGGTCTCGGCATGGAGATATTCGACCGTGGCCCACGCCAGCGAAAGGCCGTCGAAAGTCGCCGTGCCGCGGCCCATCTCGTCGAGCAGAATCAGAGAGCGGTTCGTCGCGGTATTCAGGATCGTTGCCGTCTCCGTCATCTCCACCATGAACGTGGAGCGGCCGCGGGCCACATTGTCGCTCGCGCCAATGCGCGTATAGATGCGGTCGACCAGACCGAAGCGCATGCTCTCGGCCGGCACAAAGCTGCCCATCTGCGCCATCAGAACTAACATCGCCGCTTGGCGAAGATAAGTGCTCTTGCCGCCCATGTTAGGACCGGTAATCAGCAATAAGCTGGGCCCGTCCTCGCCGGCGCTGAGATAGAGATCGTTGGCAATGAATTTCCCTTCGCGCGTATCTTCCATCCATTGCTCAATCACTGGATGGCGCGCCGCCGCCGCTTCCAGAACCGGCTCCTCGGCGAGCTCTGGCCGCACGTAGCGCCGCGACGCGGCCAGATGGGCGAAGCTGGCCAGCAGATCGGCTTCGGCCACGGCAGCCGAGGCGCGCCGGATACGGCCGGCGGCTTCGAGCACCGCCTGGCGCAGCACGGCGAAGATCCGCTTTTCGATTTCGATGGATCGTTCGTGCGCGGTGAGAATCTTGCGCTCGTACTCCTTGAGTTCCGGCGTCGTAAACCGCTCGGCATTCACCAGCGTCTGCTTGCGCTCGTAGTCGGCCGGCGCCAAGGATAAGTTGGCCTTGGTGATCTCGATGTAATAGCCGAAGACCGAGTTATAGCGGACCTTGAGCGAACCTATCCCGGTGCGCGTGCGCTCTCGCTCTTCGATCGCGGCAATCGACTGCCGTCCATCCGTCGAAATTGCCTTCAGCTCGTCGAGCTCCGCATCCACTCCATGTGCGATGGCGCCGCCGTCCGTGAGCGTGAGCGGTGGCTCTTCCACCAGCGTCAACTGAATCCGCGATGTTACATCGGCGAGCGGGTCGGCACGTCCGGCCACTTCGCGCCACTTCGGCGATTGCAGTGCTTCCAGCGCGGCCTTGAGCCCAGGCAGCTTTGCCAGGCTGGCCGCCAGGGCGCGCACATCGCGGGGACCGGCGGAGTCAAGCGAAAGCCGCGCCAGCAGCCGCTCCAGATCCTGGATGCCCGCGAACACCCGCCGCGTCTCTTCGCGGCGCATCAGGTCGCTGTGCAATTCGGTAACGGCCTCATAGCGGGCTTCCAGCGCCGCGGCATTCGCAAGCGGACGCAGGATGGTCGCCCGCAGCAGCCGTTTGCCCATCGGCGTCAGGCACGCATCGAGTGTGTGGAAGAGCGTAGCCCGGTCGTCCTGGCCTGAGAACAGCGGCTCGACCAGCTCCAGATTGCGCACGGTCACCTGGTCGAGTTCGAGAGCCGTGGAATGTTCCTGAAACCTGAGCGAGTCGATGTGCAGCGCGTCGTTGCGCTGTGTGCTGCGGACATAGTGCAGCACCGCTCCCGCCGCAATGGCCGCCGCCGGATGCGCGTCCAGGCCGAAGCCTTCGAGCGAGCGCACCTGCAACTGCCGCTCCACGAGAGGAACGGCAAAATCGCGCGTCCACACCCAGTCTTCCACGCGCGTGCAGGCCGGAATGCGCTCGAGGTCCGGCCACCTCTCGGCGCTCGCCGGCAGCAGAACCTCGCTCGGCTGCGCCAGCAGCAATTCATCCATCGCCTGGCGGCGCGATGCCGAGCCGGCGAACTCCGCCACGCGAAATTCGCCCGTGGAGACATCGAGCAGGGCCAGCGCGCAAATCGCTGACCCTGCCGCGGCGCCGCCCGTCTGGCGCCCCGCGCGGGCGCGGTCCTTCGGCCCTTCCGGCGCCGCCATCTCGAACACGCCGGCGAGAAAGTTATTGCGCTCCTGGCCGAGGGTCGCGTCGAGCGCCGTCCCCGGCGTAAGCACGCGCGTGACTTCGCGGCGGACGATCTTCCTGGTCAGCTTGGGATCTTCCATCTGGTCGCAGATGGCAATGCGATAACCCTTGCGCAGCAGCCTGGCCAGGTAGCTCTCCACCGCGTGGTAGGGTACGCCGCACATGGGAATCTGCCGCTCGCGGTCGCGCGCCGTGAGCGTGAGCTCGAGCTCGCGGCTGGCCGTGACCGCGTCGTCATAGAACAGCTCGTAGAAGTCGCCCATGCGGAAAAACAGCAGCGTATCAGGCGTCTCGCGTTTGGCCGCGGACCATTGGCGCATGAAGGGCGTGAGCTCGGCGGCGGCTTTCTCCAGCATCGCATTCGGCAACGGCGCTTCGGAGATGGTGTCGGTTTGGTCAGGTTGCGGCGGCACGCTTTCTTCCAGCTTAACGCGGACCGAAGCGCGTGCTTGACTGCTCCGTCCCGCGGAAATCGCTCCCCCCTCCGCGCCGGCACCTTTCCTCGCGCACCAGGGTGCTGTAGAAGTGCGCCACCTGTCCCAGCACCTGCGCATCGGAGAAGTTCTCGCAAACCCAGTTGCGCGCGGCCGTGCCCATTCGGCTTCGGCGCTGCGGGTCGCGGAGCAGTTTCAAAACGGATTCTGTGATGGCCAGCGGGCTGCCGGGCGGAATCAGCAGCCCGGTCAGTTCGGGAATCACCGAATCACGAGAACCGGTGGATTCCGTGGTAACCACAGGTATCCCGGTCGCGCCGGCCTCGAGTACGACGTTGGGAAACCCTTCGCGCCACGTGGGAAGCACGAAGATGTCCATGGCCCGGTAATACGGAGCCGGGTCTTCCACGCGGCGGCCGGTGCAGTGAATCCGCGGATGAGAGCAGATGCATGCCTGCTGAAGCGGGCTCAGACCGTCCTCGGCGGAGTCGAACCAGCCGACCAGGAGCAGGCGTGCGTCGGGCACAATCTTCAGCACCTCCTCGAAGGACTCGACCAACTCGGGTACTCCCTTGTCACGCGTCAGCCGGCCCACAAAGCCGATCACCGGCGCATCGCGGGGAATCCCAAACGCCTCCCGCACATGGCTCTGGCCAGGCGAAAAATGGTCCACGTTGACGCCGTTGGTGCTGCCGTTGCCCAGCAAGGCAAGTTTGGCGGCGGGAGCGGCACCCAGTTCCAGCGCCTTGGCCCGCATGCTTTGGCTGTTGCAAAGCACCACGTGCGCACAGGCTGCGGAGACGCGCTCCGTAGCCAGCAAAAGGCGCCGCTTCCATCCCGTCGCCCCTTCGAACTTGAATCCACGAAGCATGTAAACGCGCACCGGCACGCGGGCGATGCGGGCTGCAATCGTGCCCAGCAGCCCTGCTTTAGGAGTGCTGAATTCGGTCATGTCGGGCCCAAGCCGCCGCAGCATCCGCAAGAGCCGCACAAGAGAAACTAGGTCAGAGAAGGGCGCAATCTTGCGGTGAATGGGCAAGGCAACGGCGCGAGCGCCCTGTTCTGCCGCGGTCTGGTCGAGCAGCTTGCCAGGGCTCGCCACCAGCGTCACGCGAAAACCGGCCTCGCCCAGCGCGCGCAGCCGGCCCTTAAGATTCAGGCATGTCTGCGCATCGGTTATGCCCACCACAATATGCGGCGAGGTGTGGTCCACCCGGGGTTCGGTTGTCGGATGGGGTGAGATCGACTCGGATGCGTGCATCGGCCGGCCTGCGCTCCTTGCAGCCTGTTATGCGGATTGGCATCCGCCGTAGGCTATGCTCGCAACGCAGAACAAAAACCGGCGTTCAGGTCCGCGCGAAAAAACCGCATGGCAAACCTGCGAAGAGTGCCGGAAAAAATGGCAGTCACAAAAAGCAGCAATGAAAAGCTTGTTACCAATGGTAATTCACGAAACTGGAATATGCCGGATTCATTTCTATAAATGACGCGTTCTTGCCACGTTCCCGACAAAGCCGCGAAGGCTGACTTATACTCGCCTTACTTGCAAAAAAGGCATTCTGTATGGCGGCATCTGCGCGTCCGCGTCTTCTGCTGGCAATCCCGCACCTGGGCGGCGGAGGCGCGGAACGGGTAACTGCCCTGCTGGCGCAGGAGCTCTCGCGGGAAAGGTATGGCCTGCACCTGGCGGTGGTGACGCAAACGCAGGCAGAGCTCGCTCCGCCGCCCCCGGGCCTGGAAGTCCATGCGCTGGGCGCGCTGCGGGTGCGAACCGGAGCGTGGGAGTTATTGCGGCTCGTGCGCAAACTCAAGCCCGACCTGATTCTTTCCGGCATGGCGCACTTGAACTTTCTGGTGCTGATGCTGCGCCCGTTGTTCCCGAGAAAAACTCGAGTCCTTGTCCGGCAGAACAGTACAGCTTCGGCGGCGCTCGAGTTTGGCGGGCTGCCCTCTTGCACGCGCGCATTTTACCGGTTGCTCTATCGGCGAGCCGATCGCGTAATCTGCCAGACGGCGGCGATGAGCGCGGATCTGGCTACGCAGTTGCGAGTTCCGCGGGCGCGGATTGTCGTTTTGCCAAATCCGGTCGACCTGGACGCGATCCGCGCGTGCGTGCAAGAACCGTGCGCAAGGCGCCGATGGCCGGCGCCGGATTCACCGGGACCGCATCTGCTCGCCGTGGGCAGGCTGTCGAAGGAGAAAGGCTTCGACCTGCTGCTCGAAGCGCTGGCGGTTGTGCGCAGAAGCTTTGCCGGCGCCGATCTGATCCTGTGCGGTGCTGGACCCGAAGAAGCATCGCTGAAATCCCTGGGCGCCCGGCTCGGCTTGGCGAACTGCATTCAGTTCGCCGGCCACGTTGCCGATCCTGCCGTTTTCTTTCAACGTGCGTCAGCCTTTGTGCTTTCCTCCCGCCATGAAGGGATGCCGAATGCCTTGTTGGAAGCGGCAGCCGCAGGGATTCCGATTGTAGCGCTGCCTTCTTCGCAAGGCGTGATCGACCTGCTGCGCGATCGGCAAGGCGCCTGGCTGGCGCGCGAGATTTCAGCCACTGCACTGGCCGACTCGATGGGCACGGCTCTTCGCGCCTTCCGGCACGGAGAGCGTTTTGCGCATCCCTGGGTCGAACAGTTCGGCCTGCGTCGTGCGCTGGCCGCCTACGAGGAACTGATCGATGCCGTTCTGAGGCAGAAGCGCCAATGACTCACGTCGCCATGATGATTCCCACGCTCGACCGCATCGGCGGCGCCGAGCGGCAAGTCATGCAGCTTGCGAGTGGGCTCTGTTCGCGCGGCTGGCGCGTGACTGTCATTGCCCTTTCAGGAAGTGGAGGCTCCGCGAAGAAACATCTGCGCGGCGATGGAGTGGAGTTCCTCAGCCTGGAAATGCGCAAGGGGCTCGCTGATCCCCGCGGATGGCTTCGGCTGCATCGCTGGCTGCGCCGCGAGCGGCCGGAGATCGTCCACGCCCATCTGTCCCATGCGGTATGGATCGCGCGCTGGTCGCGGCTTGCCGCACCTCTGCGTACCGTGATCGGCACCGTGCACACTTCGGCGACCGGCACACTGGGCCGGCGCCTCGGCTACCGCTGCAGCCGATGGCTTCCCGATTGCGTGACGACCGTAGGCGAGGCCGTGCGCGAGGCGTACGTTGGTTCCGGCATGGTGGCCTCTGCGCAATGCCGCGTCATTCCCAACGGAGTCGACACGGATGTGTGGAAGCCTGACCGGGGCGGGCGCGAGGCGTTGCGCCAGGAGTTGGCGCCTGGCTCCGGGTTCCTCTGGCTTGCTGCAGGACGTCTGGAAGCGGTGAAGGACTATCCAACGCTTTTGCACGCGTTTGCACAAACGCGCGAGCCGTCCTGGCTCGCGATTGCCGGGGCGGGGCCGCTCGAACATGACTTGCGCGAACTGGCGCACAATCTCGGCGTTTCAGGCCGCGTGCGCTTTCTGGGATTCGTGCGCGATGTCCGGCCGTCGATGCAGGCAGCCGACGCATTCCTGCTCTCGTCGCGCTGGGAGGGCCTGCCCATGGGGCTGATCGAAGCGGCAGCTTGCGGATTGCCGGCCGTGGCCACCGATGTTCCGGGCTCGCGCGAGGTGGTTATCAACGGCGAAACCGGCTGGCTGGCGCCTGCCGGCGATGCCGCGCGGCTCGCCGGCAAAATGACCTGCGTAATGAGAGCGTCGGCTGACGAGCGGCGCGCGATGGGCCAACGGGCTCGTCAGATTGCGGTCGAGAAGTTCAGCCTGGCCGCGGTGCTTGATCGCTGGGAAAAGCTCTACGTGGAGCTGCTCGCCCGCAATCCCGCGCCCAGACGCTGGGCGGGACGAAAAGGCGGGCCGATCAGCCGGGATTAAGGATTTTCTTCGCCGCTCTTCTTGCCCGAGTGCGCAGCAATCGTCCAGCAGCAGCAAGCCGCTCGGCTGCGGAAAGCACCGTGGCAGGATTCTCTTCGACAACGCGCTGCAAGCAGGTGAACTGTGCGGCATACCGATCCAGAAAATCACGCAGTTGGACAATCTGTGCATCGGCGGCCGTGTTCGCGTGGAGGCAGATCGTCCATAGGCCATCCCGCTTTTCTGCCGGCGCCCAGAGCTGCTGCGGAATCCACAACACCCTTTCATCCAGGTACGGTCTTCGCGCGAACCCGTCCGAAAGCACGGCCATGCCCTCGTCGCGCAGTGCTCGCAGCGTTGCTCGGTCGAACCCGTGGCGTGGTGCGACCCAGATCGTCGGGTCGAGCCCGTGGGAACGCAGCGACACAATGCCTTCGCGAATCCACTGCCGCTGCATCGGCTCTGGAATTCCGGCGAACTCTGACTCGCGATGGAGCGGTACCAGGCTTCGCCCGCGGTTCGTGCATGCGTGCCGGTAGCCGTGAAGGCCGATGGTCGCGCCGGCTGCTTCAAGCGTGCGCATCGCAGGCCAGAAGTCAGGATCGGGCGCGGCGAATTCGAGCGCCGGGTCGCGATTCTCCGGCACGACGGCCAGGATCGGCCGGATGCCGAATTCGCCGATCAGCGCGGCATACTGCTGCCAGCGATCCCGCGCGTAGGTGGGGCAAAGGTCGTCGAAGCGCAGCAGATATTGCGCCGGGCGGGGAATCACGCGGCTTGCCTCCGCGCCGGGGTTGGCAACAGCTTCCACGTCCAATACCAGAGGAAGAAGAACGTCGAGGCAGCCCACAGCGAAGTCGCTAGCGCGATGCCGGCCACTCCGAACCGTCGCATGAGAAGCAGATTGAGCCCCACATCGAGCACAAGGTTGAGGATGCCGCAGTAAAGGATGAGGTCGTTGCGGCGCATCGCGACAAGGAATCGGTAGAAGATGCGGCTGGTGACGATGAAGGGAATCTGAAGCGCATACATGGCCAGCACCGGCGCCACCACGGCGGTATCGCGCGGCCCGAAGGCGCCGTGCTGGTAGGTGACGCGTATCAACCAATGCGCGCCCGCGATGAGTGTCAGGGCAAGCGGTATCGAGACCAGCGCCGTCAAGCGTAGCCAGGTGCGCAGCGTGTGCCGGCAGCCGATCCAGTCTTGCTGCGCGACCATGCGCGACAGGTACGGAACAATCGCGGTCGAGATCGCGCCTGCCAGCAGTGTGAGCACCACGCTGACGAAGCGGCTGGCGTATACCAGCGCGGAAACGCTGCCCGCGGCAAGCATGGCCGCCATCGACTGATCGACGAGAAGCCCGCCCGACGCCACGGCCGAGCTGAGCAGTACCGGCCAGTACTGCCGCGCCACTTCGCGCGTGGCATCGTTCATCCCGTGCCATCGCAGGCGCAATGCGTAGCCGTGAACGCGCATATTCCACGCCACCAGAATTGCGTGGGTTGCCGCGCCGGCTACGCTGCCCGCAACCATGGCCCAGACGCCCATGCGGCTGGCGCCAGCGCCGGCAGCATGAAGCGGTCGAACGTGTTCAGCACCGCGGTGCAATTGGTGGCAATTCCGGTGATCAGCACGACCGGCGCCAGCGCATAGAAGAGACGTACAGCGAGATCGAGCTTCGCCGGCGCGAAATGCGAGGCAATCAACGGAAAGAATGCCCGTGCGGTGAACACCATCAGCAGAGAAACGCCCGTCAGCAGAACGCAAAGTGAGACCGTGGAGTTCGAAAACAGCTCCTGCGCTTGGGCGTGGCCCTCCCGCTCCCGCACGCGGATCAGCGTCGGCACGAGCGCCTGGTTCATCGATTCCGAGATGAGGTTGATGAGCAGGCCGGGAATCAGGCTGGCCGCCAGAAAGGCGTCCATGGCGTCGCTGCGGCCGTAAACACCGGCGACCGCGAACTCTTTGAACGTGGCGACCATTTTGACGAAGATGCCGGCCGCTGTCACCGCTGCCACGGCGCGCAGGATACGGCGATTGACGCTGGAACCGGAAAAGATGCTCGCGCACCGCGTGATGGCGGACATGGCTGGCGAAAGAGTTCCCACCCTCTGCCTTTCTAGGAGAGTTGGCCCGCGGCGAGCGGGAAGCCTGCGCTGCCGCCGGCAGGAAAGACCCCTGCCAGCATTTCCGGTTCTTCTTCGGCAATCCGTCCCGCCATCGCGACGACGGCCAGGAGCAGCCACGTCGAGCGATTCTCTTCGGTCGAAGCGGTGAGCGACGAGATCATCCACACCAGCAGGGCAGTGGCCAGTGCCACCGCGAGCGGGCCGCGCAGCCGCATCGCAGTCCGGATGGCCAGCGCCAGGATTGCCGTTGCCAGAAACAGCGCGCAGAGCCCTCCTCCCACCGCGATCGAAAGCGCCGTATTGTGCGCGGTGTCGATGGGACCTAATCCCGCCGCGTCCACGAATGTGCCTGCGCCTGTCCCAACCACTGGAGCCCGTACAAAAGCCTGCCAACCTTGCTGCCAGATATTCACACGTTCGTTGAGGTCTCCTCCCTGAATCTCTTGAACAATTGTGTTGAGCCGCCCCTGGGTTTCATTCGGAACAATGGAAACAATGGCGGCGCCGAGCAGGGGAACTACGATGGCTCCGGCAATCGCACGGCGGGGATGATGCGGCAGAAGCAGTATCGCGGCGCCGGCCATGGCCGGCACGGCCGCAATAAACCCTCCGCGCGAGGCTGTAAGAAGCACTGCGAGCACGCCCAGCGGAAGGTATCCCCAGGCCAGAATCCGGCCGCGCCACGTCGTCTCTCCGTCGATCAACAATGCTGCAATGGGGATTCCGAGATCGAGGAACCGCGCCGTGTCGTTGGGGTCCAGACCCTCGGCGAAAAATCGAATCTGTCCGCTGGCCACAGCTTCCGGCGTGGCAAAGTTGGCGATCGTGATGATGGCCAGCTCCCAGGAACCGGCGACATAGGCGCGGAGCAACATGCGCAGATCGCGCGGCGTGTCAGCGAACTCCCACACCAGCCACACAATCATCATTTCTTGAAAATAGGCGCGCAGTTTTAAGAGACTCGCTTCCGCATCGATGGTCCAGAAGCAGGAAATGCAGAACCAGACGAACAGCGCCAGGACAGCCCACTGCATCGCACCCGGCCGGCGCACTCGGCCCGCTTGCAGCACTGCCGGCACCGCAGCGATCAAAAGAAGAATCCCCAGGATGCGTGCCACCGGGCCAAGCGGCTCTTCCAGCTCAATGGAAAACTCCCATGGGATGGCGAAGGCAAGTCCGAG
>Ga0335072_10011309_pt1 | contig 12792 bp, 8 predicted proteins | sample Lox_Sample_21_FD_206725 | JGI IMG/M metagenome (GOLD analysis project Ga0335072, IMG submission 206725) | Soil microbial communities from Loxahatchee National Wildlife Refuge, Florida, United States - Lox_Sample_2.1 | ecosystem: Environmental > Terrestrial > Soil > Wetlands | place: USA: Florida...
TTCGCCTTCTTCGGCAAAGAATTGTCTGGCGCGCAACAGGAGCGTCCACGCTGGCAGCGCGACGTAATGATCGTCAATGCCCAGCTTGGTGATGTCGTCGGGAAAGTTTACGCCCAGAAATATTTCTCTCCCGAAGCCAAGGCGCAGGCCCAGGACATGGTTGCCAAACTCATTGCGAACTATCGCAAGCGCATCGAAGCGCTTCCCTGGATGAATCCTTCAACCAAAGCCGAAGCGGAAGCCAAGCTCTCGACGCTCTATGTGGGCGTCGGATATCCGGAAAGCTGGCAGGATTATTCGAACTATGACGTGAAGCCCGGTGACATCTTCGGTAACATGTGGCGCGGAAGTTTCTCGCGCTATGAGCGCGAGACCGCGCGCCTGGGCAAAACCGTCAATCGCAGAGAATGGTCCATGACGCCGCAGACGGTAAATGCGGTTAACCTTCCCCTGCAAAACGCGCTGAATTTCCCAGCCGCGATTCTGCAACCTCCGTTTTACGATCCGAAGGCTCCCCCGGCCGTCAATTACGGCGCCATTGGCTCGATCATGGGCCACGAGATCAGCCACACCTTTGACACCGAAGGCAGCACATTCGATGCGAAAGGAGGTCTGCGCAACTGGTGGACTCCCGACGATCTCAAGCATTTTGAAAGTGCCACCGCGGCCCTCGCTGCGCAATACAGCACCTATAAGCCTTTTCCCGATCTCTCGGTGAACGGCAAGCAGACATTGGCCGAAGACATTGCGGATCTCGCCGGCATAACGGCCGCTTACGACGGCTTCCATGCAACGCTCGCGGGCAAAACGGCTCCCCTGCAAGACGGTTTCACCGGCGATCAGCAGTTCTTCATCGCGTTTGGACAGAACTGGGGATCAAAAGTTCGCGAGCCCGCGCTCCGCCAACAAGTCTTGACCGATCCGCATGCTCCCGCGCAATACCGCGCTGAGACGGTGCGCAATGTCGATGCTTGGTACAAAGCCTTCGACGTAAAGCCAGGTGAGGCTCTCTATCTGCCTCCGAATGAACGTGTGGTGATCTGGTAGGAATATCCTCGCTGGCGTCGCTGCCCCGACGCCAACAAGTTCTGCGCGCGTAGTTTCTAGGATCGTCCATGCCGGCACGTTGTCCAATTCTGAGGCAAAACCAACTTGGGGATACGGTTACGCCGGAGGGCGCGCCACTAATTTGCAATGAGATGCTTCCAATTGGTGTCCCAAGGCCTGAATTCAGCAATTGAAGTTCAAACGAATTGGTGGATCCCGACGGCACTGTAAGGCTTCCCGGTTGCAATGACAGGTTAAGAGCTGCAGCAATAATGTTGAGACTGATTTCGAGTTGATGGGTGATCCCGGCAGCCGAGCCGAGAACCTGGAAACTTGCCGTTGTACTCGGGGTTGCAGACGAGCTGATGGTCACGGTTACCGCCTGGCTAGCACCGCCCGGCTGCAGAGTGAATGATGAAGGGGAGAACGTGATGCCAGATGGCGCTCCCGAGAAGGAGATCGAAACCGGTTGACTGAATCCGTTGTATCCGACGGCGGAGATATTGAAGGCTTCCGATGCGCTCTGGCCGATCACCATAACATTGTTTGTCCCGGTACTGATCTGAAAGTCGGGGCTTGTGTCCAGGGAAATGGGCAGCTGGGCCGAAGCAGAAACGGTTCCACCGCTCGCGTTAAACGCGACAGTTCCCGAAGATGCACCGGCCGCGGCCGTGAAGTAGAAGGTTGCTGTGCCTCCCGGCAACACGCTGAAGGTTGAACTGCTCACGGTGACACCGGAAGGCAAACCGCTGATGCTTCCGTTGACAGACTCATTGAATCCATTGACCGCGTTGACGGAAAGTGTTGCTTGTTGTTGCACGCCTGGAATGAGCGAGAGACTGGAAGGCTGCAAGGATAAACCAAACCCCGGCGGACCGGTTTGCCCACCACCCCCGCCGCTCCCTCCGCCGCAGCCAGTAGCCTCGAGCATCACCATCAGCGACGCTGCAAGAAACACAACCAGCATCTGTCCGCACAGCGTCTGATACATTCTCTGGCAGCCACGAAGAAGGAGAAACCTGCGACAAGCGAGTCATCGGCTCCGCATCCGCTTCCACTCAGAGCCTCCCGAGCTATAAAAGATCCTCGTTCAGAACCGCGAATCATACCATTGCCCTGTGTAAATGCAAGCTGCCCTTACCTGCGGCGAGCGCGTCAGGTACCTGAGCCCGCTCTCGAAGCTTCGAACCCTCGACTTTCTTTGTATCTCGGGCAAGAGAGATTAGGGGTGCTGAATGCAGCCGCAGTCGAAAGCGGGCTTCGGCCGTCTAGCGTCCTGCGGAAGGCGAGATACGCGGCATTAACGCAAGACTTAATTGAACCTGTCCAGATCGAAGAGGAGACCGTCTCTGCGGCTTCGATTGTCGTAGGAGTTGTTTTGTTGATTGTCTTCCTTTTGATAACGGCGGTTATTCGAGCGAGATCTGCAAGCGAACAGCAGAAGGAAAGATCATGACTAGATTTCATATTCTCGAACTCATCGCTGGACAAAATCGACCCCTTACTTGTTCGGAGATAGCAAAATTGTCGGGTCATCCTCGTTGGCACTCACGATCTTTTCGCGCTTCTCTGGCTACTCATCTTCGAAAACTGCGGAGCTGGGGATTGCCGCGTCGCGAGTTGCACTCATGGTACAGGCCAGCACACTCCCGCCAGCCGCCATATGTCTGGACGTTATCCGTAAGAGGCAGAGAGCGGCTTTCGTGGGCACGGTCAACAGGAAGACTCAGCTAGTGAATTGCTCACAAGGAGAAACGAACATGAATACGAGCAACATAGCAGTGGATTTGCGCCTTTCAACCAAAGCTGACAGCAAGGTTAAGGCATTCGCAGATGTGACCATTCCTCTCGGCAGCGAAGGCCTGGTCAAGATCTCAGGGTTCTCAGTCATTCAGTCCGATTCTCAACCGCCGAGGGTCGTTCCTCCGGCTCGGAAGGGGCAATTTCGGTATTTCGACACGATTGCTCTGATCGGCCAGATACGCCACATCGTGGACGAAGCAGTCTCGGCTGAGTACGCGCGACAAACGGCAGCGAAGTCCTAGCGACCCGAGGGGCATCGAGAGCAGTCCGGGATGGGGCAAATAGCGCGGGCGACGAGCTTGACCACTTCTCTCGACCCGCGACGCGACGGGCACGTCCTGGATTGCTCTGGGTGCCTGGCCCCTGCAAATGCCCAGAGCGGGGGCAAAGAAGTGGGAATGGAGGTCGAGTCAGAGACTGTCACTGTCTCGTCTCTTAGACGTTGCTTGAAAGGAGAAGTGTGTCTCAAAGTCAGAGGCAGTTACGAGAGGCCTGGGGACAGTTCTTGAGTCAGTTCCCCTGGGACTGGTTTGTCAACCTCACATTTCGCGGAGAGGTGCCGACATTCCGCGCCTACCGCATCGTTGACCGGTTCCTTCTTGACCTAGAGGCCGCTGCTGGCGTCCCGATCCACTGGTTCCGCGCTGACGAATACGGTGCACGGCTCGGCAAGTTTCACATGCATCTGCTGATCGGGAACGTTGCGCACTTACGGCGGCTCTATTGGATGGACGCGTGGAATCGTCGAGCAGGTTACGCAAGGATTCTCCCATTCGATGACCGGCGAGGAGCTGCTTTCTACGTGGCCAAGTACATCACGAAGCAAGGCGGCGAATTCGCGATGAGTGAAAACCTCGGGCGATCGCAAACGCAACCCATTCTGCAGTTGCCTGGAGCACAGAAAAGCGGGTTCCACCGGCTTCCCATGACGCACGAACCGCCTAAGCGTTCAGGAAATACGAAGCCATTGCAGAAAGAGCTTTTCATTCCAAAACGGCTGTCTCGCCCTTCTCCATCCATCATGGATGTCTATCGAGAAGAAGTGACGCGTTTCGGCAGAGGTAGGTTTCGAGAGTTCTGTTGGCCGCGATGAAAGCGGACACCAAGCGTCCAGTGCAGCATATTCGGATGTCGGGAACATCCAGAAATGGAAGATTTTTCACGATGGACAGCCAATGGCTCACAGCAACGGAAGCGGCTGAATATTTGAAGGTCAAGCCCCGCACTGTTTTGAAATGGGCCAAGGAACGCTGTATCCCGGCGCACTCTCAGGCTCTAAGCGCGTTACTTGGAGGTTCTTAAAATCCGAGCTGGACGGTGTTATGCTGGCCCCGCCATCTGCTGCCGAACATGGGAGGGTTCAATGGGCGGCAGAATAAGAACAGGAAGTGTCGTAAGGGATAAGCGCGACAAGGTTTGGCGCTTCTACTGGTGGGAGGACGGAAATAGGCGGTCCAAAACACTCGGGCGTTTTCCAACCAAGGCTGAAGCATGGGCGGCTGCAAAACCTCTACGCGATGAATTGGAAGCGAAACCAAAGGACAGCTCCAACCTGCCAACGGTTGGCGGGTTGGTGGAGCAATACAGAGCAGAGAAGATGCCAACGCGACGTGACACGAGGGGCGGGTACGAATCGTGGCTCCGCGTTTACATCATTCCGAAGTGGGGAGACTCTTCGATCACGGACCTCCAGGCTCGCCCTGTTGAGATGTGGCTTCAGTCTCTGGCACTCGCTCCAAAGAGCAAAGTCCACATTCGCGGCATTCTCAACGCACTTTGGAATTATGCAATGTGGAAACAAGCCATAGCGATGCAGGTTGATCCCATGAGCTTGGTGACGGTGAAAGGCGCGTCTAAGCGCATACGGAAACCGCGTGTTCTCACGGTCGAGCAATTCCGTTTGCTCGTGTCGCACCTTCGGGAGCCATTCGGTACGTTGGCGCTGCTGTGCGTGTGCTTTGGTCTTCGCATCAGTGAAGCGCTAGCATTGAAGTGGTCTGATGTTGATTGGCTGAACGGGACCTTGCGCGTAGAGCGCGGTATTGTGCAGCAAATTGTGGATGATGTGAAGACGGACGATTCACGCAAGACACTCACAATCGCGGATGACCTGTTAAACGTGCTCAAAGCGTGGAGGCAAACGACGAAATTCTCCACCCCGGAGCATTGGATCTTTGCATCACCCGTCCAGCTTGGTAGACTGCCGTACTCTTACACGGGAGTGAAGCAGGAATTTCAGCGGGCTGCTGATGCTGCCAACCTCGGTCATCTTCGCAGCCACTCTTTCCGGCACACATACCGAACGTGGCTTGATTCGGTCGGTACGCCGGTTGGCGTCCAACAACGGCTCATGCGTCATGCGGACATCCGCACGACCATGAACCTATACGGTGACGCTGTGACGCTGGACATGCGCGAAGCACACAACAAGATTGTGGGCCTTGCGCTCAACGGCACGGGGAACGGCACGGAAGGCGGTTCAAGTAATTGAAAAGATGGTGGGCGCTATAGGATTCGAACCTATGACTTCCACCGTGTGAAGATGGCACTCTACCGCTGAGTTAAGCGCCCACGTAGTGCGGTAAGTTCATCATTATACACAAGTTCCCGATCCACCGACCTCTCACTGAATCGCCCTCGGGTCCCGCACTAGCACTCGCATCTCGGCTGGAATCAGGTGTTGAAGCACTCCTGCGCGGCGCGCTTTGCTGTGCGCCGTGAGTGCGAGTAGGCGAGCATCATGTCCATTCTGGAATGGCGCAACCCCGTCCCAAAGCTCTTATGCGACTGTGCGGCGAAAATAGAGGAATGAGCGTGTCAACATCAAAAGTCGGTTGTGTGGCTGAGATCACAAGAATTGGTGATCAGACACGCTCAGCCAGGTTAGCTGCATATAAAGGAAATCCCTGGAGCCGAGGTTGCTTCTAAGCGTTGTTGCAGGTTCTCAGCCGCCGGCGCAGTACGCGGAAGAATGATTGTGTTCATCACTGGAAGCTGCCAGAGGAGTGTAAGGTCTCAACCTTGGAGATCACCCCGGCGTTAGTCAATTTCTCAATCATCGGGAAAAGGTCCCAGACAGACACGCCGATAATTTCGGCGATCCTAAGCAAATCATTTTTCCCGTCGGCATAGGCGATAAAGTCCATCATGGACTTTACGCTATTGGCAGAGCCTTTCTGACTTAGTGTTGGATACAGGCCTCGTTTCCCCAAACACGGTTCCCCGACACAATTGACTTGATAATAGAAATTTTCCTCCAACACCTCAATACAGCGGCGGACCATCTCGTATCCCCCAGCCAAACCACTTGCCGTAACCAAGTTCAGATTGTCAAGCGATGTGTGATATTCGGGATAGGTTCCGTACTTGCTACGGGAGAGACCAACGACCGGGAGATCAGCACCGGGACTGCAATATTGACGCTCGTCGCTGCCCCGATCGAGATAAGAAAACGTAACGAAGTGGGGGGACATGGATCTCAAGCTGTGACGCGCGACTCTGTCCGCCAAAGTGTTCGCGTAACGGGAACTCACATAGGAGAACGCGCGCTCGTCTCCCACACAGGAGACGTTAAAGCCCGCCACAACGTTTTGCCGGAGATATTCCAAATTGCGGCTCATATAGGTGAGGGAGCCGATCGTTTCAGGAATAAATGCAATCCGGTAGGTGTAGAAGCGCGGCTGGGATTGGAGCCACTGGCACACGAAGGTGGTCACGACTGGGCCAGATAATTCATTGTTCGCCATTGAGGGATGGCAAACATAAGTTGAAAGAAAGACTTCCTTCGCACTGGAGCCAGGAATGATGCACTCGCCGTATGTGAGCGAGCCCTCCTTTAGGTCGCTGTCGATACGAACGTGATAAACATCCGGCTTGAGCTGCAAGCGCTGGCGATGCGTCAAGCAAAATCCCCACCGCTCCTGATAGTACGAGGTCACGTACGGGATGGCGTCCGGCTGGTCGGGCAGGCTGAACAGGTGCTCGTTAAGTTCAGCCAGATTCATCCGCCGATCGATCGGAATGGAGTACCCGACAACGTGCAGATTGTTGAGTTGAAAGTCAACGATTCGGCGCCCGGATGAGTCGGCGATAAACGCCTCGCGGATCGTCCATTCGCGCGGAACTATCCAGTCAAACACTGGGGTGCCAGTGGGCACTTCGTGAATCTGGATGGGGATCGACTCCTGCAGGATACGAAAGGTTTCGCGCACACCAGGACCGGTGAGGCTGCGGCAGATCGGAAAAAGTCGCGTGGCCAGCTCGTGCATGCTCTGCCCAACGCCTGGATCTTTCGAAGAAAGAGTCCCGGGTCCGTTGACAGATGCAAGCATGGCTACGGCGTTGCCCCCTTAACGGCCTCCACCACGAAGGCAGAGCACAGAAACAGTCCCCGCCAACCGGACGCCTCGTGTTCGAGCCGAATCGCTTCTTCGCGAAACAACTCTTTCATCCCGCCTTCAAGGTAGGGCATGGCCGGATGATAGTGATACCAGAGAAGCTTCGCCTCTTCGAAACCGTGCTTCGTGAACAGATCGAGTATCTCGAACGGGTTGTGAAAGCGCGAGAGGATGGCGTCGTAACCCGGAGCATCGGAACCTTCGATCCTGTTCCGCATGGCAGGCATGTCCATCCGCAAGCGGGACTCAAGATCCTTGGCGACAGCTTCTTTCACCTCGGCGCTAACCCCGGCAAGCAGATCGTTCAGGATAAAGTCGGCTGTATAGCGGTTGAACGTAAAAAGTGAAAACAAGCTGTTGCGAAACTCAATGAAAACGGTACCGCCCGGTCGCACTAGGGCCGCCATGTTCTCCAACACCATGTCATCATTGGCCACGTGCGGCATAACGCCCATGGCCATCAATCCGTCGAAAAGGCCGTCCTTGAAAACGTGGGCATAGGTAGTGGGGTCCTGGATGTCGGCCAAAAAGATGTGACCCGGGTCCATCCCGTTCTCGCTCATGCGAGCGCGCGATGCTTCGACCATGGCAGAAGAAATATCAAAGCCCCAAATGTCGACGCCGGCTCGTCCCAGCGTCGCGAGTGGCGTGCCCTCGCCGACCCCAACCTCGATCACACGCTTCAGTCCCTTGGTCGCGAAGGAGTTAAGCAATAATTGGAGACGGAAATAATTGGCCGGGTAGGGCCGCGACAGATTGAGCAGTCCTTCTCGCTCGTATTGCTGGTGGTAGTTGGCTGCGGCGGCATCATAGTGCTTGCTGACGGCGGATTGAGTCATGGGTTCCGATTGTAGCTGATCGAAGATGCGGCGGCGAGCGTTGCCGCGCCCAACCCGACCCTGCCTGATCCAGATCGCTAGCTTTTGTCCTAGAGAGGATGGCCCTTGAAGAAGTAGATCAGCTCGATAATCAGGATGACCACCACCATCAGTTCGAGCACGAAGGCGCGAGACTGGTTGAATTGCTCGACCATGAAACGGTAGAGGTCTTCGGCGGTGTTCAGCTTCTCTTTGACAAGATCTTTGTAATCGGGAACTCCGACTTTGGCTGCGCAGAGCTTGTAGAGGCGCGCGGAGAACATGTCGCTGAGGAACTTGATGGCATTATCGGCGCGTTCAGTGAGCTCGTTGACGTCGAGCAGAACCGTGTGCAGTTTCGAAGCGGCGCGCGCCGTGCGCCAGCGCGACCAGAGGCCGGTGCCTCCGCGATCGAGAAAGTCGTAAACGTCTTGTAACTCCCTGGTGAGGAACTCGTCGTAGTGGCGAAACTCGAGCAGCTGCGAGTTGGCGTACTGCAGGAGCTGAATCGCGGTTTCGGCTCCCGCGGGCGTGTCGTAGATGAAAGCGGCATTCCAACCGATGACCGCGAGATCGTTGGGATAGTACGAAATGCGGGATTGAAGGATCTCCTGACGTTCGCCTTCGGAGAGCTGGGCGGTCTCTCCGCGCACGATCTGGGAGATCTTGTCTCCGTGCGCGGCAAGCAGCGCTTCTGCAGCGGGAGAGCCGTCGATCTCACGCACCTGGAAAATGAAGTAGTCCTCTTGCAGCCAGGGTTCGGTGTCATCGGGCCCGGAGTGATAGGGCTTCACCAGCGCCGGAGCGGCGCGTTCCAGGCGCTGGCGGGCAATGCGCGTCGCGACGGACTCAAATCCGGTGTCGGAGGTCCAGCGGCTGGAGAGCTGGACAAGGTCGTCCCATGTACCTGAAAACGGCAGTTCGAAGACAAGACTGATGACGCCGTAGTCGAAGTACTTGATCTGGCCTTCGAGGCGCTCGCCGCTTTCGAGGATCACCGGGTCGAGGGTTACGACTACGGGAGCGCGCTGGTATTGCACGTAGCTCGGCGCGGTGTTTTTCAGCGGAAGCTGCTGCGTCCGCGCTCCGATGATGCGGCGGAGTTCGTCGAGGCGGATCTCTTCGGCGACGTCGAATTGGATCAGGATCAGAACCGAACCGTGGAGCGGCGTAGGCGTGGAAGGTCTGGTCTGCGTCTTGGAGAGGTCTTTCGGGACATCTCTTGCCACGTCCTTTGCGGCGACGACCGTCGTGTTGCTGGGCGGCGCAGAAATTGTGAGTTCGCGATCCATATGAAGGCTTTCTCGTCCCGGTCGAAGCGGACCCTGAGAACGCGCCGAAGGAGGGCGCTAGAGACTTCTTATATTGTCCCAGAAACCGGGGAATTGGGCCACACGCCGGGAGAATGTCCGTAAGTTACTGATATATCATTGGTTGCGTGAAATGGCCCACAACAGCATTCCGCCGGCAGCGAGGGCCCCGAGACCCAATCCGGCCCGTTGCATGGAGCTGCGAATTTCGGCCTGATGCTGGCAGACCGACGCGGATTCGGGGCGGGGATCGCCATCAGGTGCTCCGTGGAACAGCATCTGCAGAACTTGAGCAAGGTGCAGGGCCCGGCGGTGGGTGAGCTGAGCGATCTGCTCGCGGCAACTGAATCCGTCGGCAATGATAAGCCAGTCGGCCGGAGCTTGGCGGACGGCGGGAAGAAGTTCGAGTTCGCCGATGGCGGCCGAGACTTCGTATTTCTCGCGCTCGAAACCGAAGGATCCGGCCATGCCGCAGCACCCGGGCGCGGGCGATTGGAAGTCGATGCCGACCCGTCGCAAGAGCGATTCTTCGGCGGTCATCTTCATGATCGATTTGTGGTGGCAATGGCCGTGCAGCAGAGCTTTGCGGTTCAGCTGCGGGAGCTGTGCATTCGGACCGAGTTCTCGTTCAAGGAATTCGCTGAGCAGGAATGTCTGCTGACTAAGGGCATGGGCACGCTCGTCGCGCGGGAACAGGTTGATGAGTTCATCGCGGAAGATGGCGACGCAGCTGGGTTCGAGACCGACGACCGGGATGCCAGCTTCGATTTCGGGTTCGAGCGTGTCGAGGATTTCGAGCAGCAGCCGCTCGGCGCGATCGAGCATGCCGAAATCGTAGAGCGGGCGCCCACAGCAGAGGTTGGCTTGCGGGACAAGGACGCGGTATCCCGCGGCCTCCAGAACTTCGACGGCGGCGCGTGCGGTTTGCGGCTGGAAGTAGTTGTTGAAAGTATCGGCCCAGAGGATCACCGCAGGGGTTGAAGCCGTGCCCTGATACGAATCCGGTCCTGCGGGCAGACGCGAACTCCGTTGCGGTGAAGAGCCGAGCTCCGACGGTCTCCGCCGGAACCAGGATTTAAAAGTTTCCGGGGCGAAAGCGGGGATGCTGCGTTGAAGTGGAATTCCGGCGACGAGCTTCGTAATCTCACGGAAGAACGGCAACTGCGTCGCCAGGTTCACCAGACCGGGTGCATTCGAAGCCAGCCGTGCCCACAGATCAATGTTGCCAAACGCATAGGCGTTCAGCGGACGGACGCGGCCCTCGTAGTAGTGCGAGAGAAATTCAGCTTTGTAAGTCGCAACGTCGACGCCGACGGGGCAGTCGCTCTTGCATCCTTTGCAGGCGAGGCAGAGATCGAGCGAGTGCTTGACCTCCTCGCTGCGCCAGCCATTGCGGATGACTCCATCCTTTCGGGATGGGCTTTGTCCCGCAGTGCCTTGCGTCATTTCCCAGAGTAGGTGCGCGCGGCCACGGGTCGAGTGCTCTTCTTCACGGGTAACGCGATAGCTGGGACACATGACGCCGCCTTCGTCGCGCCGGCACTTGGCGACGCCAACACAACGCAGAGTCGCGCCCGACAGACTGCCGTTATCTTCCGGAAATTTGAAGTGGGTTTCCGGTTCCCACGACGCATATCCAGCGCCCAGCCGGAGATTTTCATCGAACTTATAAGGATCGATGGCTTTTCCGGGATTCATCTTCCAGTCAGGATCCCAGGCGGATTTGAATTTACGGAAGGCCTCGACCAACTTGGGGCCGAACATTTTCGGAAGCAGCTCGGCCCGGGCCTGTCCGTCGCCGTGCTCGCCGGATAGCGATCCGCCATAGCTGACGACGAGATCGGCGGCCTCTTCGATAAAGCGGCGGAATTTCGTGACTCCCTCTTTCGATTTCAAATCGAAATTGAGCCGATTGTGCACGCATCCGTCGCCGAAATGACCGTAGAGCGAACCTTTGTAGCCGAAGTCGGCGAACATCTTGCGCAGATCGCGAAGGTAGCCGCCAAGCTTTTCGGGAGCGACGGCCGCATCTTCCCAGCCCTCCCAGTTCATGGGCTCGCCCGGGACGTACGAGGTTGCGCCGAGGCTGGTCTCGCGAATTTCCCAGACACGCTTGGCTTGCGTTCCAGAATAGAGCTGGGTCGTCGGGGGATTGGCGCTGTGACTGAGTGCGTCAATCACGCGCAGTGCGTGGGATTCCGCTTCGGAGAGCGTCTGGCCTCCGAACTCAGCGAGCAACCATCCCCCGCCTTCCGGCAGAAGCGCAAGACCTTCGGGATTGAGATTCTTTGTGCGCGTGTAGCCGACGAGAAGATCGTCGAAGCCTTCGAGCCCAATCGGCTTGTGCGTCAGGAGTTCAGGAACGTGGTCGGCGCAGTGGAATATGTCGGGATAGGCAAGGACGAGGAGGACTCGCTCCGGAGGACTTTCAACCAGTCGGCAAGTGGCTTCGAGAGTCGTGGCGCAGGTTCCTTCGGATCCGACCAGGGCGCGGGCGACGTGGAAGCCGTTTTCCGGAAGCAAGTAGTTCAGGTTATAGCCGGAGACACGGCGCGGGATTTGCGGGAATTTTCCGCGGATCAGATCAGCGTAGTCGGCGGCGATTTGCTTAAGCGCGGCGTGGATCTGGATTGCTCGATCGGAGGCGCTGCGGCCCGATGCTTCCGGGCCCCCTGGGCGGACAAATGCGTCCGCCCCAACGCAATCTCCAATGAAGTTCTGGCCCAGTTTCAGGCGCGTCCCGTCATAGGTGACCACTTCCAGTGCGTCGATATTGGCGTCGGTTTTTCCGGCCATGACGGAATGCACGCCGCACGAATTGTTGCCGATCATGCCTCCGATGGTGCAGCGATTATGGCTGGCGGGATCGGGACCGAAGGTAAGGTGATACTTTTCCGCCGCATTGCGAAGATGATCGAGCACGACTCCAGGCTGCACCCGGGCGATGCGGCGCCCGGGATCGATCTCAAGGATCTTCGTCATGTACTTCGAGAAATCCAGGACCACGGCGACGTTGCAACATTGTCCGGCAAGCGACGTGCCTCCGCCGCGGCACAGCAGCGGCGCTCCGAATTCCCGGCAAACGGAAATTGCTGCCAGAACATCGTCAGTGCCGCGCGGGGCCACCACCCCGATTGGAACCTGCCGATAGTTGGAACCGTCGGTGGCGTAGAGGGCACGGGCGCCGCGGTCGAAGCGTACTTCGCCCTCAATGGCGGCGCGCAGAGCCTCGGCTAATCCTGCGGCGTCGTTTGTCCAATGGCGTTGGGCGGAATCTGTGGATGTCTCTTGCATGGGCCCGGGGTGTCGGTCCGCTCAGTTCGAAGATACGGACGACTTGCTCACGTTGGTGATCTGAATTTTAGTGGATCCGCCACT
>Ga0335072_10011311_pt1 | contig 12791 bp, 10 predicted proteins | sample Lox_Sample_21_FD_206725 | JGI IMG/M metagenome (GOLD analysis project Ga0335072, IMG submission 206725) | Soil microbial communities from Loxahatchee National Wildlife Refuge, Florida, United States - Lox_Sample_2.1 | ecosystem: Environmental > Terrestrial > Soil > Wetlands | place: USA...
TGGAACTGGCTCTCTTCTTCGGAGGTGTCGAAGGTCCTGGTCTTGAACAGAACGCGCCCGCTCATCGACATCTGGAAGTGGGTCACGCGCCATTGCCCCTTCCCCACGTCGGCCTGCTCGATGACGATCCATCCGCCCTTGTTCAGGCGACCGAGAATGCCCCAGCCGAAGTCGACGTCCTGCTGGAGATGGCCTTCCAGTCTGGAGACGCGTCCCGCGGCGGAATCGATCCAGATTTCGCCGGTCATCGCGGTGAGAACCTGCGTTTCGAGGTTGGGCGGATCAAAGTCGGGATTGGGTTTGAATGTGTATTTCTCTACCCGGCCGGCCGGCTCGACGCTACTGCCCGCGTACGTGTAGAGGAATGCTTTGGGCAGGGTGCGTAGAACCTCGAGGGCGCGCGCAGCATCCTGATCTTCGCTCTGCTTGCGATGGCGCTGGCGGCTGGGGTCACTGAGCAGCGCGTCGAGACGCGCCTGCTCTTTCTGTTCTGCGAGGTTGCTCAGCGGTTGTCCGTTGATCTCGATGAGACGGGCGACGGACCCATCCCTGGTTTCACAGATCTCCTTGACGGAACTGACGCGTGGACTGGACTTGAAGAGGCGATAGCGCATGGGGTGCGCCGGATCCTGTGCCGCTCGCAACTCGACTGCCAGCGCCTGCCTGACGATCGAGGCAGGGGGCGCATCAGACGGCGCGCCCTGCTGGGCGAGCGCGACCTGCGCCAGGAGTACGAGGGGGAGCAACCGCATTCTTCTATCGGCCATTCCTTGTAGATGTGGTCATTCCTATTATGAATTTTAGACGCGCCGGTATCGATGGGGTTGCAGGAATTGAAGTACACGGGGCTGGTTGCGTATAGTTCGGTGGAGGGCCACCGGCGTTTTCTTGCAAGCATGAATCGATGGCGTATGACGGGCTTGTGTCCAGGGCAGCCAGCTCAACGTGCCTCGTAAAGACGCTGAAATCAGCGCCTCGGAAGGAACTGCACCATGGCATCGGAGAATGGTCTCGCGCGGATCGGCAAGACGGTTGTCATTCGCGGCGAAGTAAAAGGTAGTGAAGACTTGGTTGTCGATGGGCAAGTGGAAGGGACCATCAGCCTGGCAGACGGGCGGCTCACGATTGGCCCCGACGCCAATGTGGCCGCTGACCTTACGGCAAAGGATGTTCTGATCATCGGGCGTCTGAAGGGCAACATTGTTGCGAGCGGCCGCGTGGAGTTGCGCGCCGGCAGCCTGGTGGAGGGAGATGTGAAAGCCCTTCGACTCGCTGTGGAGGACAATGCGGTCTTCCGCGGCAAGGTGGACCTGACGCAGGGCGCGGCCGTGAACGCGTAGGGAAATGCGCCCCATAGGAGATTGGACGGGAAAGCATGGCCGGCCGCGAGGCACATGAATCTCCGTGGTGATTTGTCCTTTTCTCTAAAAGCTGAGTTTGACTTCCACGTGCGGCGCGAGAGTGCGGGATTGACACACGACTGCCAGGGACTTGAAGGTGATTCGCAACTGGTTCGATAAGAAACTCGAAGGCTCCGGCACTGCGCCGGCCCTCGCTGGTCCGAAAATGCCGCGGCATTCGGGCGCGTGGTCGACGCTGCGGAAGCGTCTGAAAGCCGAACCGGGGTTGCGGGTGATCGACGCCGGCGTGACCTCGCCAACGAACATCAATTACCTGACAAGTCTTGGGCACAGCATCTTTCTGGCCGACCCGGTGACGGAAGCGTGTTCAGGCAACTGGCAGACGGGCGTGGACGAGGACGAGAATCCGATCTGGAACGTTGAAGGATATCTCGACCAGGCGCTGCAGTTCGCCGGGCGAACGTTTGACATCGTTTTGCTGTGGACCACGCTCGATTACCTGCCTGAGGCTCTCGTGGTTCCCGTGGTGGAACGATTTCGCGATGCGATGAATCCGGGCGGCCAAGTTCTGGCGCTGTTTCACACGCGGATGCAAGGAGAAGACACGGCGTTCTGCCGTTTTCATGTGACCGATGGCGACGATGTGGAGATGCAAATCGCACAACCCGTTCCAATGCAGCGGGTCTTCACGAATCGCAGCATTCAAAGCCTGTTTGCAGGCTGGTCGGGTTTCAAGCAGTTTCTCGCCAAAGACAGTATCTCGGAAGTCCTGATCACACGCTAAGTAACGAGCCCGCTAAAAACCAAATCAACCATGCAGGAGGAATCATGGCCTCGTTGAATGGAACACGCATAACGTGGCTGGGGCATGCCACGGTGCTGGCACAGACACCAGGCGGGACCAACATTCTCATCGATCCGTTCATCGGAGGAAATCCGAAGTACCCGAAGAGCTACAAGCTGCCCGACAAAATCGAGTTCATTCTGCTGACACACGGCCACGGCGACCATATCTCGGACGCAGTACCGGTGGCCAGGAAGCACGGGTCAAAGGTCGTAGCTATTTATGAACTGGCGGCGTATGTCGGCTCCAAGGGAGTGGCGGACACGATTGGAATGAACATGGGCGGCAGCGTGGAGGTGGGGGACGCGGTGGCGACGATGGTGGATGCGAAGCACTCCGCCGGCGCCGAAGATGAAAAGGGGGTGCATTACACGGGTGTGGCCGCGGGATTTGTCATCCAAGTGAAGAATGGACCGGTGCTGTATCACGCGGGAGACACGACTGTGTTTGGCGACATGAAGCTGATCGCGGAGTTATATCATCCCGAGGTTGCGATGTTGCCGATCGGCGGATTCTATACGATGGGCCCGAAGGAGGCCGCTTTGGCGGTTCGGCTCCTGAATCCGAAGACCGTCCTTCCTATCCATTTCGGGACGTTTCCGCCGCTGACGGGCACTCCGAAGGAACTAGAGGCGCTGGTCGGTGGGACTGCGAAGGTAGTGCACTGGGTGCCAGGCGAGACGTTCGAATAAGTCATCGAGCAGATCATGTGAAGACAAAAATGGAATGGCATTTGAGCCATTCCATTTTTGTTGTGAACTGAAGTTATTTTCCCGCGGCAGCTTTTTGTTTTGCCCAACGGCGCCGAACTGCTTCGGCGATTCGTTTTCTTCCTTCCGGGGTAAGATTTCTCTTCTTTCTGCCGCCTCTTTTTGCTGCCGGCTTGGCAGCTTTTCGTGCCTTGCTTGCGGTGGCTCCGCCGAGCAGAGTGCGTGCCTTCTGCAATTGGGCAATTTCACTGTCGATCTGTGCCAGAATTTCTGAAACTCCCACGATCCCTCCTGCGATATGTGGCCTTAGGAAGCATATGACCCATCGACTGCCACTTGTCCTTTGGATCACGATACGCAACCATAGACTAATTTACAAACAAAAAATAGGTGATGTTACCGCGGATGAATCAAGCCGGATTTCTATGGTAACCAACGGATTCGACTCGAAGTGACCATGCACGACGGTATTGGTCGTGTTTTATCTCATCGCCTTGTCACCTAGATCATCGAGTAACTCAACCAGATACGACAGGAAAGTCCAATGCAGCATGCTCTGATAAGTGTCGTGTCAGACACCGCGGGAGGACTTGGGAGGCTGACCTGGCTGCACTGTGGGAACGCCGGGGGGAAGGCTGGAGGGTTCCTGAGCGCCGAGGCGAATGGTCGCCGATTCGGCCGCTCGAAAACTGCGGAGATCGCGCAGGATCTCGACCTTTTCGCGCGCGTACTGGCCCGCCAGGCGTGTGAGTGCGTACGTGATGATGTCGCTGTGATGCAAGTCCTGAACAGACGGATCTCGTCGCATATTCAGCCATAAGCGATGTACGAGTTGCACATCGTCGGGACTGAGCGCGGGAGCATGCGGCCCGATATAGAACACGTTGGCGTCGCCGTTTGAGCTGATGACAAAAAAGTTGAATTGCCGTTTCGGTTCGGGCAGCGCTTCCCACGCCTGGCCAAGGTGGAACGCCTGATCTTCGGCGCTCATGGAACTGGAGAGGCCGGAAACAACCGAGTCGACTTCAAGGGAGTTGGCGGTTTGCGCGAGCGCGGCAAAGACATCGCCGGCTGGAACGACAAGGAGCGAGACTTTTTTGCCGAAACTTTCGGCGACTGAGACAGCCTTGGTGAAAAGCGTTTGCTCGTGCTCGCTGAAGCTTTGTTGTTCAGCACTCAGATATTCAGGGCCGCCGACGCCCATGAGACGGACGCTGATGACGACCACGTCGCGGTCTTCAGTTTTGGTGCGGGCGAGGATCCATTTGAGAGCAACCGGATTAGCGGCATCGTGCATGGTGACCATGACTCCACCGGGACGGATGGCTGCCGACTCACGGTCGACCGTGTCCTGATGCTCCAGTTGGAAGTGGTCTTTCATCTGGCGTGCCGTGACGGCGTGCTTTCGGAGATTCTGGCGCTCAGAAATCGTGAAGATGATGAAGAAAGCCGCAGCGAAAACGACGCCGCTTATGGTTGCCACCGACTTTGTGAACAGGTTTGTGACCGCGGTTGAGAGCAGCGCAAGAAAGACGCAAAAGAGCCCGACCGGAAACTCGGTTTTGCCGATGGTGAAATTGGGCGGGACCTTCCATCCGCGCTCGCCATGGTATTTCCAGCGCAGCACGAGCATGGCGAGGCTATTGAAGGTGAACGACCAGATCACGCCGAATGCATACGCTTCGCCCAGGGTAATGACGTTGCCGCGGGTGGCGATGATGGTGAACATCTGCAGTCCGAAGACGAGGTTCACGATGCGGTGGCTAGTACCAAAGCGGGGATGGGGCTTGCGGAACCAGTCAGTCAGAACGCCGTCTTCCGCAACGCGCATCAGCACGCCCGTGGAGCCGATCATCGAAGTATTGATCGCGCCGGAAAGAATCAGGAAGCCGACCAGCACGACGAAAATGCGGAAGATGATGCGCCAGAACAAGGGGCCGACCATGAACATGGCGAGGCCGGCAATGAGGTTGTCCTGGTAGACGTGGGTTCTGGGGGCGTCGGGGATGATCATCGAGGCGAGCAGAGTGGCCCCGCCGGTAAAGATCAAGCTGTAAATCGCGATGACAATGGCGGCGCGCTTCAGGTTCCTCAGCTTGGGGTGCTCAATTTCGCGATTGACCTGCGCGAGACTTTCTTCACCGCTCATGGCGAGAATGGAGTGCCCGAATGCCATCACGATGCCGAAGAGGCCGAAACTGCCGGCGAGACCGGTGCCCTTCAAAAAGCCGAGAGCATCCTGGCTGAAATGCAGATGGGATGGAGTGGGCGGCGGTGGCAGATGCACGCCGCGAACCAGCACCGTGTAGACTCCCCAGATCAAAAGGATGACTACCATCACGGTGGTGATCTGCATTACGCGCAGGGCCTTATCGCTCGATTCTTCAATGCCCTTGATGTTCTGCCACCAGTAGTAAATGGTCACGGCGGCCGCGAAGATTGCCGAAGTACCATTCATGTCGAACTGGAAGGCGTTGCCATGGATGTCTTGCAACGCGGGCGGCAGCCAGTGGTATTGGTTGACGACCGTCATCAGTTCGTTCATCAGGCCGGTGATGTACTGGCCCGCTGACACGCCCGAGATTGGGCCGGTGAGAATGTAGTCGAACATGAGCGCCGAAACGCTCAACTTGGCGAAGGTGCCTCCCAATGCCTCCTTGACGACGCGATACACCCCGCCGCGCGTGAACATCGAACAACTCTCTACGTAAACGGCGCGCACGGCAAAGCTGAAGAGCATGATGCCGAGGATGAACCATGGTGCGGAAGCTCCCACGGCCTGCTCGGCAATGCCTCCGGCATAGAACGCTGAAGAACCGAGATCGTTGAGGACGATGGCGGCGGCGCGCCAGAAGGAGATGAACGTGAGCATCACGGAGGATGCCACGATGAGCCGAACGCGGTCAGAAGGTGGGGCTACGGTCGTTCGAGTAGATGCCATTGGAGCTTTTGCCGCCGACTAGAGCAGATCGAATCGGGCGATCACAGGCCAATCTGCCCCCTGCGCCCTTGGCTGAGTCTATTTCCGAAACATATTATCGTCAATCATCTCAGGCTATTTTATTCAGCGGGCGAGGGTTATTCGTCGCCGAAAAGCTCTTTTCCATCTTCGATGAAGCTGATGAGCACCACGACAGCCGAGCCAGCAAGCCCGATGAAGAACATGATCGCCAGCAGCCTGATTCCGAAGATAGCGAGAGCCATGAAGACGATTGTAGCCGTTTTGCAGCGGCGAGATGACCAGCAGCGATCGGCCACGCACAAACCGTGGCAAGAGATTGCGACTGTGCGAGGCAGGGGATTGGAGGCAGGTCAGCCATCGGCGCCAGATGCTTTAAACTCGGACCTGTATGCAACACCACCCATGGAGGTTGTGGGCCGCAGCCGGCCTGTCGGCAGGGTTGCTGGAACTGCCGTTTCCGCTGGCAGGTCCGATGCCTCCATGGCGAAGCGTATTTGCCTGGTGGGGGCTGGTTCCACTGCTGTGGGCGCTGGTAAGAAATGCCGACGCCGGTGACCAGCACGTGATGCGCCGTGGATTCTTGCTGGGCTACGTCTGCGGGGTGCTGTGGTACTGCGGCAACTGCTACTGGGTGCGCGACACGATGCAGCGGTATGGAGATTTGCCGCCAGGTGTTCCGACGCTGCTGCTGCTGCTGTTCAGCCTGGTGCTGGGATTGTACTGCGGGCTGTTCGGGTTCTTCGTGACCCTGATCCGCAGGGCTACCTGTAAGACGGGGCTTGCGCTGGCCGCGGCTCCGGTGCTCTGGGTAGCGCTGGATCTGGCCGCAGCGCGGATCACCAGCGTGCCGTGGGACCAGCTTGGATATTCGCAGGTGGATAACCAACTGGTGAATCGGATCGCGCCGTGGACAGGAGTTTACGGGATCACTTTTCTGCTGGTTGCGGTAAATGCTTTTCTCGTTGCGGGAATCACGGTCAAGGGCGTGCGCACCCGCCTTGCCTGCGGAACTTTCGGAATAGCGCTGCTGCTTGCCGGATGGTCGGGGATCCTAGCGCAGCCCCCGAAGGCCGAGACCTCGGCGACGGCGGTGCTGATTCAACCCAATCTCGATGTGGGCGGGGTTGGGTACTGGAACGGACCGGGCGAGTGGAATGCGCATATGGCGGAGTTTCTGCGGCTGGCCGAAGAGCAGTGCAAGACTTATCTAGCCGGAATTCCGCAGAGCGGCGCGCCGACGGGCGAGGTAGTTTGTCCGCCGTATGCAACGCATCCCGATCTCGTGGTGTGGCCGGAGTCGCCTGCGCCGTTTTTCGAGCAGGATCCGCGCTTCAAGCCGTCAATGGGCTCAATTGCGCAGACGGTGCATGCACCGCTCATCGTGAATGGAATCGGATCTGATGCCGAACCGAACTCGGATGACACGCTCGATCATGTTTCCGCCGTGGTTTTCGGCGCGGACGGAGACGAAGTTGGACGCTACGACAAGATTCACCTGGTTCCATTCGGCGAGTTTGTTCCATTTCCAAAGCTGCTGTTCTTTGCGCGCAAGCTGACGGGCATGGTTTCGAAGTTCACTCCGGGAACGGAGCGGCGCGTGTTTTTGCTGAACGGGCATCGCTATGGAATTTTCATCTGCTACGAGGCGGTGTTTGCCGAGGAAGTGCGGCAGTTCGCGAAGATGGGCGCAGAGGTCTTGGTGAACATCAGCGATGACGGCTGGTATGGAGACACCAGCGCGCCGTGGCAGCACCTGAACATGGCCAGGATGCGCGCGATTGAGAACCGGCGCTGGCTGCTGCGCGATACGAATAACGGAGTCACGGCTTCCATCGATCCGTATGGCCGTGTACGGCAAAGCATTCCGAGGCATCAGGTGGATGCGCTGCCGGCACTGTATGGATTTCGCAGCGATATCACGTTCTACACTGCGCACGGCGATGTATTTGCGTGGGTATGCGCTGTGTTCTCGATTTGCATCGTCGTGTGGCTCGTGAACCGGCGACAGGGCAAGTCAGCGGATCGGCGAGTCAGCGCATAGTGCTTCGCAAGACCAGAGTGGCAACTTGATATACTCAGTGCAGGCGTTGTCGACGGGTGCGCACTCAGCGAAATGAATGCTGATTTGGAGTGCGGTTGACGCGCCAATTCGTTCATCAAGTCAGGTCATAGAGCAAAAACGATGGCATCCATTCAGGATCTTGAATTTGCTTATGCTCCCGTTCGGGACCAAGTCCGCGACCTGCGGGAGTATCTTTGACCCTGCCCGCATCCGCAGGGAACTCTCAGACATAGAAACCAAGCTGGCTGATCCGGCCATGTGGTCGAATCCTGCGGCCAGCCAGCCGCTCATGCGTGACCGCAAGCGGCTTGAAGCGCTTGTGGCCGACGACGACGAACTCGTACGGCGTACTGGCGATATCGAAGCCTACTTCGAGCTGGCGCGCGAAGGCGAGGACGTGCTTGCCGACCTGGAGAAAGACGTGAAGGGCCTGGGCACGTTTGCCGAGGACCTGGAGGCGCGGACGATGCTCAGCGGGGAGGCCGATCCGCTGAATGCGATTGTCACGGTGCATCCGGGCGCAGGCGGCACCGAGAGCCAGGACTGGGCCGAGATGCTGCTGCGCATGTATCTGCGCTGGGCAGAGCAGCAGGGCTTCAAGACAGAGATGAATGACTACCAGGATGGCGAGGAGGCGGGCATCAAGTCGGCTACGTTCACCATCATGGGCGAAAATGCGTTCGGATTGCTGGCGGGCGAGAGCGGAGTGCACAGGCTGGTGCGCATTTCGCCGTTCGACTCGGCAAAGAGGCGGCATACATCGTTTGCATCGGTTTACGTGTCTCCGGAGATTGATGAAAGCATCCATGTTGATTTGAAGCCGGAAGATCTGCGTATCGACACGTACCGCTCGGGCGGCAAGGGCGGTCAGCACGTGAACACGACCGACTCTGCCGTGCGCATGACGCACTTACCAACGGGCATTGTGGTGCAGTGCCAGAACGAGCGCTCGCAGCACAAGAACCGCGACAAGGCGATGAAGATGATGCGGTCGCGGCTCTACGAATATGAGCTGGAAAAGAAGCGCGCCGAGAGCAAAAAGCTGGAGGATTCGAAGCTGGAGATCAACTTTGGCTCGCAGATCCGCTCGTACGTATTGCAACCGTATCGCATGGCTAAAGATCATCGGACCAAGGTGGAAGTGGGCGACGTGGACAAGGTGCTGGACGGGTATCTCGAGCCCTTCCTGCGTGGATATCTGCTGGCGAAGCGGAGGGGAACGGCAGTGGGTGGACCGGACGAAGAAGTGGAAGTGTAAAAGCGGGGTCAGTGGTGAGTGGTCACTGAACGGGGCAGGTGGTGACGATGCGGAGTGAGAGCGGGAACGATCCGGCAGTGATTGCGGAGATGCTGCACACGGCGCGCAACATTGCCGTAGTGGGCATGAGCGACAAGCCGTGGCGGGCGAGCCGCAACATCGGGCGCTACCTCGCCGAGAATGGCTACAAGGTGTTTCCGGTGAATCCCGCGCTGAGCGAAGTGATGGGATTGAAATGTTCTCCCGATCTGGCGACGGCATATGCAGCCGCGAAGGAGCAGACCGGTTCCGGCATTCACCTGGTAGATGTGTTTCGCGCGCCGGAGCATGTGCCGGGGATTGTGGATGACGTGATCCGGCTGGCGATTCCATACCTGTGGCTGCAAGACGAGGTGATTCACGACGAGGCAGTGACGCGGGCCCGCGCCGCAGGTGTGAAATGTGTCCAGAATGACTGCATTTTCAGGCAGCATTCGAGGCTTTCGGGAGATCATTGAAAGGGCGCTGAACTGCCAGCTTGTAACCGCGGTAGACCGGAAAGCGTCGAATGAGGAGAGTTAACCGATCCTGATGCGCCGAGCATGTCTGAGCTTCGCAATTCTGCTGGTGATGACAGCGGGGACGAGTGCCTCCGCGGCATCGAACTCGGCCGACGTGGCGCATTTGCACGTGCAGCTGGTCTTTCCGAAGAGCGATCTGAAACCCGGCGCGCCGAACCAGGCAGGTCTCTATTTCAAGCTCGAGCCGGGCTGGCACGTTTACTGGAAGAATGCCGGCGACTCGGGCGAGCCGCCGCACATCAAGTGGATGTTGCCTGACGGAGTTTCTGCGGGGCCATTGCAGTTTCCCGCGCCCAGGCGGCTGCCCCTGGGGCCGCTGATGGACTTCGGCTACGAAGGACAGGTGCTGTTTCCGTTCACGGTGGACGTGGCCGGCAGCGCGAAGCCGGGTGCCGCGGATCTGAAGGCGCACGTGGACTGGCTGGTGTGCCGGGAAGTCTGCATTCCCGGAAAAGCCGACCTCGAAGTTCAGCGAACGATAGGGGCGAGCGGATCGACCGGGGGAACGGACGTTCAGCCGGATCTCGATCTCTGGACGAGCGCGGCCGGAGTGCTGCCGGCGCCGCTGCCGGCGTCAGATCGGGCTGTGTTCCAGCCGACTGCGACGGGATTCAAGCTCGCCGTGAAAACCGGGAGGCACGAATCGCAGGCCGTCTTCTTTCCGGATGAACAGGACGTGATCGATAACCCCGCGCCGCAAAAGGCTACGGGCATGTCGAAGGGATTCGTTCTCGAGTTGAAGAAGGACGCGAGCCTTGCGGCAACTCCTGCGCAATTGAAGGGCGTGCTGGAGCTTTCGGGTGGGCGCGCGTATGAAGTTGCAGCTGCGCCCGGCGACCTTGCGATTGCGGGCACGGCATTTGCCTGGGCCTCGCTGGCGCGCGCGACGGGCCTGGCCTTTCTGGGCGGACTGCTGCTGAACCTGATGCCGTGCGTGTTTCCCGTTCTGTTTTTGAAGGGACTTGCGCTGGTGCGGTCGGGCAGCGAAGAGCGCAACTCGCTGCGGCGGCATGGATATGTGTATGCGACCGGGATCCTGGTTTCGTTCTGGGTGCTGGTGGGTGCGCTGCTGGGACTGCGAGCGGCGGGCGGAGCGCTGGGATGGGGATTCCAATTCCAGTCGCCGGTGTTTCTGTCGCTGATGGCCGCGCTGCTGTTCTTTCTGGGGCTTTCGCTGGCGGGGCAGTTTGAGATTGGGTTAACGCTGACGAGCGCGGGCGGATCGCTGGCGGCGAAGCAGGGATACGCGGGCAGCTTCTTCACCGGCGTGCTGGCGGTGGTGGTGGCGACTCCGTGCACCGCGCCGTTCATGGGGGCGGCGATCGGGTATGCGCTGAGCGAGTCGACGGCCGTGACGTTTGCCGTGTTCACCGCGCTGGCACTGGGCCTGGCCGCGCCGTATGTGGCCCTGACGATGCAGCCGGCGTGGACACGCGTGCTGCCGAAGCCGGGCGCCTGGATGGAAGTGCTGAAGCAGGCTGTTTCAGTGTTCATGTTCGGGACGGTGATCTGGCTGGCGTGGGTGATCGCGCAGGCTTATGGCGCGAATCTGCTGCTGGCATTGCTTTCGAGCCTGCTTTTGCTGGCGATCGCGGGGTGGTTCCTGGGGCGGTGGCCGGCAAAGGCATGGTCGACCAGCGTAGCGGTGCTGATTGCGATCGCGGTGATTGTGGTGAGCGTAACGGCCCCAGCAAAATTGGCCGAGTCGTCCGTGGTTCCGGCCGCTGCGTCGACCGGAGGGCCCGTGGCGGCCAGCGCGTGGCAGCCGTGGTCGGCGGATGCGGTTGCGAAAAACCAGGCGCAGGGCCGAGCGGTGTTTGTGGATTTTACGGCTAAGTGGTGCTTGAGCTGCCAGGTGAACGAGCGGGTGGCCCTGGAGCAGCCTGCCGTGCAGAAGGCGTTTGCGGATGCCAATGTTGTGCTGCTGAAGGCGGACTGGACGCGTGAAGATCCGGCGATCACGCAGGCTCTGGCTTCGCTCGGCCGAAGCGGGGTGCCCGTGTATGCGCTTTATGCGCCGGGGCAATCTACTCCGACCCTGCTGCCCCAGGTGCTGACTCCGGGGATTGTGACGGATGCGGTGAACCAACTGCCGAGAACTACCACCCAGGCTTCGACGGCCAACTCCAAATAAGGCCCGGGCTCTGATCCTCCAAGGCGAGAGCCGACACGAGGAAGCTAGAACTTCCACGTAAAGAAGTGACGTCCAACTGCCTCGTAGGTGGCTTGTTTTCCGCCTGAGGCGAGATAACGAGGCTTACCTGACAAGTGGTGGGCGTACTGCTGCACCTGGTCGGCGGTTTCGCGCGTCATGATGCGGAGACGGGTTGTGACGCGCACCGGAACCGGTTCAGTTTCCTTGTGCAGGTTGCCGTTGAACTGACTTGCATAGGTGAAATCGTTCCATTGTGATGACATGTGCTTCTCCCTGGGGTTGCGAGAGCCGGCTCGAATCAGGTTCGATCTGAGTCCGGCACCGTTCGTCGCCTCGGATTCGCGCTTCGTTGCTCCCCTTGAGCGGCTGCTCTGTTGGGATTCGCGATTTCTGAGGCGTTTCCGCGATTTGCCAGGTTATAAGCAACTGACGTGCCAAACTTCCTCGTCCGTTGCCGATGTGGATTCGGCCCTTGAATAGAAAGCAGTTGGCGCATGGGGCAGAAGAAACCGGTGCAATGACGAGGGCGAAGTGACGACTTTTGGTGACGACATGCCGTCCTGTGATGACGCTTATTAGTCACACCTGGTGTGATGCGATCCAACTTCAGGATCCGCGCAGACGTGGCGGGAGGTGCAACCACCCCCCCGCGTGCTTTGGCGCAAATTCCTGATATGAAAGAAGTTAGCGAAAGGTCAGATTTCTAAATTCATGCAATCATTGAGGTTAAGGGCAAAATCCTCAAATGAAAGCGGTTAGCAACTACGGTGGGGAAGAGTCTTTTCTCAACTCTTCCACTTTCTATTGTGCGCTTTCGCGTGAATTAATCGGCAAGTCGCGGACTGGAGGAAGAATCGATGGTCATCGCCGCGCAGGTTC
>Ga0335072_10011312_pt1 | contig 12790 bp, 11 predicted proteins | sample Lox_Sample_21_FD_206725 | JGI IMG/M metagenome (GOLD analysis project Ga0335072, IMG submission 206725) | Soil microbial communities from Loxahatchee National Wildlife Refuge, Florida, United States - Lox_Sample_2.1 | ecosystem: Environmental > Terrestrial > Soil > Wetlands | place: USA...
TAGCGTCATCTAACCAAGTACCCGTCAATATAGTAGTAGTTGCTTTTAGAATGCTTCCGATTCATTGAAGTGCTCTCGCATTGGAGTGTATCAAATCGCCAAAAAAGCCCTTTGTAGTCGAATTGCTATGCTCACTCCTTGTCTTTAGAACCAGCAAAGGCTTATCGCCAAAAGCGCTCATGCTTGTTAACCCTCGGCCGCTTGGGCAAGAACCAACGCCAACCCGGAATGGTGTACAACATGCATTTGTGTGCATGGCTTCTAGTAGATGCATAATTCACCGAAATGGACTGATCAATGGATACAAATAAACCCCAGGAAACTCCCTCATTCATCATCCCCTGACCCCGATACATCATCATCACCCATGGCCGCCATTGCTGCACTTGCAATGTCTGCACTTGTCGACCCATTATCGTCTCCCTTTTCGATAGAGGCAGCTCGACCTAGTCCAGGCTCATCTGCTGCAACATCCGCATCCTCGTCGTCATCGTCGTCGTCGTCCGCAATCCTGCGGAGCTGATGCCGCTGTCGACCTGGTTGTCTTCTTGGCGCCTCATCCTCCTGGTCAAGCATATCCTCGTCTTCCATGTTATCATTTCCAGCAGGCGTGGGGGCTTCTGCGGGGCTTGCCTCGTCCGATTCAGACTCCACCACAACTTCCGCCGACTTGTACTTGCTCGAAGCCTTGCCAGGAGCCTTCCTCTCCAGCTTCCTCCGCTTCTTCGGCTTCTCTCTGCTTTCCGCTTCGTCGGAAAGACTCCTTGCGGGCGTACGAGAGACACTGCGAGTACTCCTTCCCCCCAATCCATCACCGTCATCTTCAATGAATCCGTCGTCATCCTCGCGCTTCTTTCGCTTCGAGCCAGCCTTCTTCGACTTGCGCTTCACCCGTTCTCCGGTCTCCTCGTCATCCGTCCACTCAGCAGCCTCACGCGCCAATTGCTCTGCACGCAGTTGCTCTGCCATCCTTTCTGTCTCTTCAATAATCCTCTGCCGCTCTTCCGCAATCTTCTTCGCCCTCTCCTCTTCCTCTTCTTTTCGTCTCCTAATGACGTCTTCTCTCCTCTTGAGTTCTTCCTCTCTTCTCATCTTTGCCTCCTTCAGCTTCACCGCATTTTTCTCCTCGTACTCTCGCTGTGCCTTCTCAGCTCGCTCAAGCTGCTTCCGCATGGTGTTTTTTGCCATAGCAGCCCGCTGCTCAAGAGCATTCTTCGGATATGGTGGCTGCTTGACCTTTGCAATATCACCAAAGGTAATGATTGCGTCTTCAAGACCCGAAGCTGCAGTATGGACGTCTTCTAGGGTGCGCTGCGCTTCCGAAAGACTGTTGACAAGCTGTGCGATCTGGAACTGTACAAATGCGACGTTGAATTGCAGGTGAACCATGTCTGGCTGTGCCGCCAATGCACGCTGACTGTATTCAAGAGATGTATTAAGAGCCGAGATAGACTTGTCAGCCTTTCCCTTCAGGAGCCATACTCTTGACAAACACGCGAGGATTTGCGCATTTTCGCCGCGTCCATCCTTCTTCAATGCTGCCTCATAGTTCTCAACACTGCGTTGATATTGGCGAAGCTCCGCATAGACATGGCCCAAATTGATAAAAACAGATGAATCGCGAATGGCATCTCGGACTTTAGTGAAGATCTGTACGGCGGCGGTAAAGTCTCTCTTGTCGTCTACCAGAGCAATGGCAATACCTTGTGCTGCGTAAGCATTCTTTGGGTCAAGCTGCAAAGCCTTGTCGAAGAACTCAACCGCCTTTTCGTACATTCTTCTTCGCTTCTCCTTTTCTGCTTCCGTGCTGCGTGGCATGTCTCGAGCGTTTAGGAGGTAGATGTTGCCCATTCCCGTAAGCGAGTATTTGTCATGCTTGTCGTAGCCTTGCAAAGTGTGCTTGTAATGCCTCTGCTCCTGGTCTTCGGCGATATTGGTTGTTCGTCGCTTCGAGCGATTCAGGTACCAGCCCATCAAAGCCCGAACTTCCACATTTCCGTAGTCACTTTGATACAGCGCAGCAATCTTCTTTGGGCCTTGGTCAGTGGGCGACTCGCGCAAAGAGATGTAAGCTAGTCGAGCAGAGGCATCAGTATAGTCCGAGTGTCGAGCGAGAAGGCCTTCGTAGACTTTCTGGGCCTCTGGTAGAAGGGATAATGCCTCGTAGGTACGTGCCAAGTTGTAAGAAATTGTCGTGACAAGCGCGTCTGTGTCGGTCTTGTCGGTTTCTTCTGCGTCGGGATCATCCCGCTCGGCCTCTTGCTTCTCAGTGAGCTTGACACAAGCATTGAGCGCAATTTGGAACGTCTCTCGGGCCAGGTCGTAGGACTCTGAGGCGTATAAGAAGCACGCCATATTATTCAGTAGCTGCGGTGGAAGGTATTCTCGAAGTTGGGATAGATAGAGAGCGTCGTCGTCACCTGCTTCCGGTCGGTCTTCGTCAGGAATCTTTTCGAGCTGCATCATTTCCACCTCTCGTAAGCACTTCATGCTTTCAACGGCCTGATTGGCTTCGTAGAGCCGAGCGAGGTAGAGGAGAACGGATTCATCCGGCTTTGCTTTGGTCTTCTCATCTTTCCATGACTTTCGAACGATCTCCAGAAGATGGATGGCCTTTTTCGCTTGCCCTTCTTTGTCTTCCTTGCCGCCAGCTGATTGAGCAGCAAAAACTTCCTCAGCGTAGAGACACCCCAGCAAGGTCATTGCTTCAAGGTTCTTGCTTGATTGCAGCAGCTTCTCAAGGCGGAATTTGGCATCGTCGAAATTCTGCATTTGAACCATTACTTGAACAACGCCAAATTTTGCTGGCAGGTAGCCTTTGTCAGTACCACCCCTGGCTTGATCAGCTCGATTGTAGTAGTCGCTTGCTTTTTGCATTTCGCCCATGTTATGCTCTTTCCGCGCCAGTAGATACCATCCGTCACTTGCAATTGCATTGACATCGGTCTGTTCGATTGCCTTCCTTGCCAGAGGCTCGACGGTGGAATAACGCTGTGTCAATAGAAAGTAGTTCGCAAACGTTGCGCAACTTAGTGGGAAATCCTTGTCGATTTTGTATGCTCTCTGCGTGTATTCAGTCATGGCTCTCTTGTAAAGTGTCGTGCATTCTGGATCGGAGGCAGGATATTTGGCGCTTTCGGATAGGTAGTAAATACCTAGAAGGGCATTCGCAACTTTGGAGTCCGGATTCTGTGATATAATCAGCGGTGTGTCGGTCTTTTTGCATCAAACACGGCATACCAGTGCAAGAGAGCGCTCCCAAGCCAACTTTGATCTGTCCTTGAAACCGAGCTGCCACAAACAGCAGCCAATTCCAATCCTGGGATCCGGATCAGTTAGACCAGGCATCTTTCCAAGGACTTCTTGATAACCCTGTAGGGCGTCCGTAAATCGGCCCAGAAGATATTGTGTTCTTGACCTGCCCAGGATGGCCATCATGTTGCGGCCTCCAGACGACTTCGAAGCCTCCTCAAAGCATTTCAGCGCTTGTCTGAGGGACTCTAGTCGCTCAGAGTCGCTAGCACCAGTGCCTGCTCTTGAAGATGATTGTAGAGAGGCGCGGAGGAGGAAAAGAACGCCACGGGTCAGGAAGAGCGGAGGGAAAGCTGGGTTAATTCGCAGGGCATCGTTGATTGTCGACGTGGCCTCACGAAGGTAGTGGTCTTTTGTTTTGGCTTCTGCTACCATCTGTCCTTCTGGAGCAACGCGAGGTGCGTGTCTGCTTTTCGATAAATGTAGCCAACATATACATCCCAGCAAGCTCAGTCTCTCTTTCGGGACACTGCGAGCGAGAGACAACAAGCCTCTATTAAGGATCTCAATTGCATGGTCGAGCTGGTGCTGTTTGGCATAAGCCAAAGCGATTGTGATCCACAAGTTCTTTGATGCCTTCTCATTCTCTAGCAACTGACACAACTCGGTGGAGTCATCAAGGAGCTCCTCTAAGTTGACTTCGACGGCTTCCTCAATGTCCAGACCTGAGACAGGAATATCGATTGCGGAAGGGATATCGGAGAAACGCATGGCTACCGGGGCGGTCGTGACACTTTGGGTCTGACTGCCATTCGCATGGCCATTTATGGTGGGTGCCATGGCTTGAAGTGTGAGGAATGGACAGATCGAGCCGATTCAGCCCAAGGAGGCTGACTGCGCTGTCACGGTGAAGTGAGCATTTTAGATAAGGGCAGAGGTGGGCAGCGGCTGGAATTCCCTCGTGGATAAGAAGTCACCGAGGAGTTTCCGGCATCAGACCCAAATTGCCAACCAGAAACAAAGTCGACGCAGGTATTTGATAAAAAAAGTTGTGGCTCGTAGCGCAAAAGATGAGTTCCCAAGCCTTGGCATAATTAAAGTGTAGGCCAAATTGGGAACAGCCCGGAAAAGCCCAAACCGCAAAAAGATATCAGTCCGCCGGCTCACCCCCATAGGTTACTTGAGCAGTATCACAAAATCTCCCATTTCTTGCATGAGGCTGTTACATGAGCTGCAGTCCAATTATTTTGGAATACGGCATTTCGATTGGCTCCTACACCCAGAAGCGTCCGAACGCAGTCTATATGCCCCCGCTGGACTGTGTCGGCGGGGTAGTGGCAGTGGAGGACCATTCGGCTGGATTAGAAGAAACATGGGTTGAGAAGCTCCTATTACTCCGGCGTTTGGCTTGGGTCTGCATGCTGCGAGGCTGGGCCCTAGGCTCGTAAAGTCCTGCTTTTTCCATTCTCTTTCCATTCTGCCCCACTTTCTTTCTCAGTACTCTCCTCTCGACTTGTGACATTGCTACCTGCAGCCCTGTGACACCGCGACAGTCATGTCGGAAGCGTACACGACTCTCTCGGCAGCCTGACAACTGTTTTCACCCCTCCCGCATCGTGCCCGTCCTCTTGGACCTACGAAGGTGAGCTTTGAGCTAAAAGTTTTGCTCTACAGCGTCCTGTCAGACTTTTGTGGTGAGATTGAGGAATCCTGTCTCCTCGTCTGTCATTTATACAATCTTAGATGGGATAGGGCCTCTGCAACATTTACGGATCCCAAGAGCCCTTTGCTCGCGTCTTCAAATTAACCGCATGTATGGAGGTATCTGCGGGAGGGGCACACCGCTCTTGCGGGACAGCATGAACAGCTTATGGCACGTATTCTGTCTGATCTTATTCGTCCTCGTGGGTAATTTTCGTTAGTACGACGCTACCGACAGGGGGGGATTCGCTCGTAGAGTATGCTTCTAGCCTGTGCATCTCACGCGTCTTGACCATTGTACACAACACCACTTCATGGCTCTCTCTACACTAAACCCACCTTTTACCAGCCCTAGAGGACCTTATTACTCTTACTCCGCGTCCTGCCAAAAAGAAGATCGGCCCAGCGGCTCACCCGCGATATTCGACGTAATATCCTAGTCCTACGCGAACTCAATGACTACGAGGACGAACCAGAATATACGTACGAGCGTATAGCCGATGCACAGGGAGGATACACAAAGTATTGATAGAATACTCTGTAGAATCGTGTCAATCGTATGAGATTCGCAGGCGAGGAGCATGCCGAGCGACCCCCGGTCGGTGGCGCCGTACTAACGAAAATTACCCCTGAGGACGAGTAACGGCGGAATCGATTGATAGGTGCATACTTCGTATCACCTGCTAATTCGCTGGCTGCCACTCCCTCTTCATCTTGAAACTCTTGTCGGACTAACTCCGAACGTAGCTAACTTAAACGCCCGCACGGGTTTAAAATTCATACCTTCTCAGACTTTCATTCTGTCTGATGCTGTCCCTTATTCCGTGGCGGCTTGGACCATAGAATACCAGAATACTCGTGACACTGACAAGTCATGTCATCAGGTCAATTCATCAACCCTCCCCCATTCGGGACTGCTGGCGACTATGCTGGAGATTTCAGCTTCGCGCTCGATTCCACTTTGAAGATAAACTGGACTGGTGCTCCGTCCCTTGCGACGCTGTGGCTGTTCAAAGATGGCGACGCGTATAACTGCACAGAGTTTAATCTCTCAAAAATATATTGTGCTCCAATACTTTGTAAGTATCTGTCAGCCAGAACAGGTATAGGACAGCCATGTGCCCTTAGGAGTTCTGCCTTGGCGCTAGTATGGCTGTCGCCTACACCAACAATGGCCACCTCAGAGATGCCTACTGATGCCTGCGGTGATCTCAGTAAGTATATGGGTACCTGCTTCTAGCGCGTCATCTGCCTGCTACTGCCTGGACAGGTACTGTGTACATAAATCGCCCGCTACGCCCGGGGACAGTGGGACAAGCAATGCAGCATCTTCTTGACCACCAGATTCTAATCACAAGCCCGAGCTTGCGATTAGTGCACGTGACGTAAGTCTGACAGTATCCCACGTCGCCCAGCGAGGTTGTTTGAAGTCCTCGCAATATACACAGCGGACTTCCAAAATGAGAACGAATACGACTGGATCGTTCAAACCTACGATTCCAACCACCTCCACGGCCCCCATTTACTACATGGTAGTCTATGATTTCTGGCTTGGGGGCTTTTGTGAAGATTAAAACAATGGCGATGAATCAAGCATCGATGATTTGTGAATAAATTGACCACAATATCTGCTATGAAGTTCACGATTTTCCAAGTATGACTTTGTAGTGGACTAGATTTCGAGGGGCCTGGGCTATTTTAAATTACTGTTACATTTCCTAGCCACTGCGACGATTCTTAACAAAACGTCCAAGGGCGGCTACGATCACTTTCGCCTTTCGCGATGTTGAAACAGCTTAATATCTCTACATATCTCTTTCTCGCCAACTTTGGCTGGCGACCTAATAACATGAGCGAGAGTCAGTGGCCTTGATGGTCTTGACTCGTTGAGCCTGATGCAATCATGGCGAGTTAGACCGCGTTTTGCGAGAATTGCGGCTCTCATCTTTGTCCTCTCCATATTCACCCTTCGGCATACATACACACGCACAGCCAATTACCCACTCGGCGACTACAGCTTCCAGAAAGATTACGTATACCGAGGACCAGAATCAGAGGACAAAGTCGTCGTCCTCGCCAAAACACACAGCGAAGATATCAGCTGGGTTATGAATGAACTCCCAGAGTACGTTACACTGCCTCAACAACCCTCCACATATTGACAACCTACTAACACACACTTCCCTTCCCCCAGCTGGCAACATGCCATCTACTACATGGACGAACCACACTTAGGCATCCTCCACCCCATCCTCAACAAAGGTCGCGAAGCCATGGCCTACCTCACCTTCCTAATCGACCACTACCACAACCTCCCCTCCACAATGGTTTTCGTCCATCCACACCTCCAAGGCTGGCCCCAAGCCTGGCACACCGATGCCGACGGCTACAACCAAGTGTCCTCTATCCGCTCTCTCAAACTCGACTATGTCCAAGAACACGGCTATGCCAATATGCGCTGTATTCACGACCCAGGCTGCCCCGCCGAAATCCAGCCGTTCCGCCAAGAAGAACACAGGACAGCTGAGCACGCTATGCGTGATGCGTGGCCATATATGTTCGGAGGCAACATATCGTCTATACCCAAGGCTATCGCGGAGCCGTGTTGTTCGCAGTTCGCCGTATCAAAGGCACAGGTCTTACAGAGAAGTCAGGAAGATTATATAAGGTATAGACAATGGCTTTTAGATACGCCGGTTGATGATGCGACGACCGGCCGCGTTTTTGAGTACCTTTGGCATGTTATCTTTGGGAAACAGCCGGTTTATTGTCCGGATTTATTCTCTTGTCGTTGTCAGCAATTTGGTCGTTGTTGATTTTGGGTTTCGACGATGGTGACGATGATGAGGAGGTCTATCGTATTCGATTCTCTACTGGAAACGGACCCTCCGAAAGATCCCACAATAGATCCTTAACCACCCGAACCACCCCTGAGCTCCCTGCCTCACGACTCACGTCCTCGACCCTACAAACTGATACGCTGGCGAACTTAACCTCCGCTGGCACCGTACTGCCCACATGTTGACAATAATTCGCGCCGCTACATCTGCGAATACGAACCCAACACGTTAACCGCGATCCCCTCGACACGATCTGTCAAGCCTCAGACGCCCTAAATAGCATCGATCGTTTAATCAAAGCCTAGCTATAGGTAACGAGGCTCACTTCAGCTGGCATCGACTCGCTCTGCTACGCACTCGTGACAGTAGATCGTACCGTCTCATTTTCTTCGCTCTTACCCCTGTGGCAGACCAGAAACCCCCGAACCAGAATCGAGTCGGTCGTTCAGCCAATTCACAGAACCCACAGACCAGAATCTCTCAGAAAACCTCCGACACTGGTATCGTACTACTACGAACTAACCGACCGACCCAACCGCTGCTGTCCCGCCGCAGCTACGATTCTGAACTAACCTACTGATCGTGCCGATACACCTACGATCTACTACTGATCGATAGACTAAGCCTTGATGGATCAATAATAGGATGATATGGATGATCGCCTGCAGCCTGGCAGATAGTGGAGAGAGAAAGCACATCATAGATCGGCACATGGTGTCCAGTAAGAGCCTGGAATCAGAAGTTAGCCGGCCACCTCCGAAGGGTGCGAGACTTGAATCTTCTCTTACTATCGGGGGTATAGCGCCGAACATGATCAATCAATCGAACTTGATTATTTACGCTCGACCTAAGATCAATACCTGACAACGACTGCGCCGTTACGCCTACGATCAACGGTATGTGCTAGCACCGTACTGCTACGAGATAAGCGGGCTAGATACCAATGGGACAGAATGTTAATGAAACGCGAGGAACTGGGATAAGATCTGGCACTGATTCTCTTCTCGGGGCCAGCGCCTCGGCAACGTGGGCGTTGCCTGGTCGAAGGGAGGGAGTAGTGTTACGCATTCAGGTCTTAGCATATGGCTTGGCACACACAGATTTGTCTTTTGTATCTAGCCACGCCGTCTTCCTTCCTTTCTTCCTTCTTTAGATTTGTTGTCCTACTTTAATCACACTTCTATGATTTGCTGTAGACTGGCTCCTTAACAGCCGAGTGGAAGAGTGGAACCTTACATCCTATGAATCGATGTGAGAGAGGCTTGCCTTGGCTCGAGCCTGATTAAGATGGCTTGCACCCCCCACCTACATCGCGACCGGTCTCACCGTCATTTAGAGTGCTGAGAGGCGGCTCCCTGCTCTCCGCATTACTATAATGGCATTGTTGGCCGGTACCACTTCTGCAATAATCATTAACCTGGAAATGACATGCTGGTCGTATCGTCACGAGGCATCTAAAACATTCAGACAGCCTCGCAGCATGTAGTCCACAAGGTCTGAGACAACAGTGAGTAGATGGGCTCCAGCCCCAGGCCGGAGCAATGCGACATTGAGATCACGTCCGCCTGATGAGGCGCTTTCGACCCAACTGGAGCTCGACAGGTCCACTGCGACAGCTACGAGAGCTTGAAATCGCTCGGCGGATGCCTGACAGCGCAGGATCCAGCCCGGCGCTCCACGGAATGAGGCCGGACCTGAGTATCATCACCGGTGAGGCATTTTCCCTATTGGCCCCGTCGCGCTCTCAGCCCGACCAGGTCTCACGCCGACCGTCGTCAATCTCTAATCTCGCTAACGAGAACGAACAGCCCCCTGTTCTTACTAGGGCTTTGGATGACCCGAGCTTGGCAGCCACGTCAGTGGCTATTTTGAGCCTGCTTCACCCTCGCGAATCGCTGCGCCATTCCCCAGCGGGGCATAGGCTGGATGTGTGGCATTTTCTCCATTAGCCTACATCGTAGCGTAATCCGTGCCAGTCCCAACCCCTCCTTCGACCAAAACCAGCCGTGGTGGAGATTGGCAACAGGACGATGTAGTGATGATGTAGCCAGTCAACATGCTAACGCGGCCTTGATCGACCAAGGGTGGAGACGCGAGGAGGTGTGATGAATTAATAGACGAGGCTCGAAGGACGGCAGTAGTGGTCCTACATCTAAAGCCGTCGCGTGACCAAGTCACCGGCGACCTATTGAGAACGCCGGGCGCTTCATCGGCATTATTTATTGTCAAGGATCGACGCATGGGTCGCACGGTCGACGAGACAATACTGCCGAGGCGTCGAGCGAATGAGAGTCAGCCGTCGCGCTGGAGCATTTTTCTCACTGGCCGCGTCGTATCGCTGTGGGAAGGATTGGGGGCCGCTAGGGAGTAAGTGGAGCTCGGCGCGGCCTGAGGCACGACGGAGGGGGGGAAGTGCAGCACGATGAAGAGTGAGGGGAAAAAAGGGAGGGAAAGAGTTGTTGGAAAAGCGGCGGGGGGCGAGTGCGTCTTATACCTGGCGAAAGGGCCGGGCTAGCAGATGAGGCAAGCTCCGACGCCATGCCGGACGCAGCGGGTGGTGAGGGCGGTCACGAGGCCGCTAAACCGGATCACGTAATTCACAGGTGCATTTCTAACCCTTCTCCTAATGTTTCGTTTACGTCCTCGTGTGCGGTAACTCATTAATCCCAGTACCCCCTATTTCGTGTGTACCCGGAGGGCTAGCTTGCTGAGGCTTTGCCTTGGTCGTAGCCCTTGTCATCGCCTCCAAAATCTTGTTACGGTGTCTCAGTTCGCGATATAGGAGCATCACGGCGCCGATCAGAATGAGGCCCAATGGGATCCCAACACCGAGACCTATGGCGATAACGCGAGGATTGGAGGCGGTAGAAAGCGAAGTTGAGGGGAGTGTTGATGTGGGAGATGTTTGGCCGGATCCCGTCGACGCTGTGGGCGCTGAGCTGCTTATGCTCAACGGTGTAGATGACGCTGAGCTGGATGTCGAATACGAGCTAGACGTTGGGTTGCTAGACGTTGGGCCCGGTATCACTCCTCGTATCACGGTACCCACGGGTACTGTGAAAGTTGACACACCAGCGGTACAGCAATCATCACCGCAGCAATAATCCACTGGTTTCCCACTCGATCCGGTATCTGGACAAGCGTAAATGTCACTTCCAGCAGCGCCAGCTAGTTAAAGTTAGCGCAATCGCGCAAGTCAGCCTGGACACAAGAAGTGATACGAAACGGACCTGGGCATATTATGGCGCACCCTGGTGCATTGAAGTTTGGGTCTGTACATCCAGATTGTGAAACAAGGTTATTGGCGTCAGCATTGAAACACATCCCATTCGAAAGGCACTCATCGCCGCTGCTACAACAAGGGCCAGTTTCATTCGTATAGCAAGGTTGGTAGTTAGAGATGACGACTATATAACCGCCTGGGCCATAACATGTCGTGGCTGAGACCTTCAAGCTAAAAGGACCGTAAAGCAGCAAGAGCACTCCTGCTGCCCTCCTACTGGCCGAGGTAGTCATGTCGAAGGCGGAGTAGGAGCAAAAGGTATAACCGGACAGGGAGTCTGATCAATTCTGATAGGTAAGAGGGTGATGGAGATTCTGGGGAAGAAGAATGCCTAGTTGGGTGATACAAAAGGTGGGAAATAGCTGCACCCGAAGAAAAAAGGGAATGGTTATTTTGGGGGAAACGACTTCGGTGTCAGTGATTTAGCCCCCATGCGACCTTATTAGCCGGGGCGTCCTGGATAGCAATTGGGCCCACTTCGCTTGCAGCAAGTACCAGAGGTATGTTTTCTAGCACAAAACAGGTAGCTTTGGCTACACCGAGCGAAGCCGGGGATAGCCTGGAAGCAGGATAGGTTCCTGGGCCTAGGGCGTCATTATCCCTTCGTCGATCACGGGTATTGCATCTTAGTTGTCGATCATTGACAAGGGGGTTCATTTTGGGCACAAATATGACTATTTCACTCCCAAATAGCTAATATAGTCTATTCTGACGATGCCATTGGTCGAAACAAGGGCCCTCACGACAGAGATGGGTCCCACGGAGTCCACAGCCAATATTAGTGATGCCGGGGCCGCGGGGAGCCCTGGGCCGACCCCATTTACCACCTCTCCGAGAGGCCGCCTCGGGTGATTCCATTTCAGTCGTCTATCCTCCGGGTGCGCCTTACACCACTGACAATGGCTACAGGTAGGAAAAATGCTCCTATGGTGCCCCGGGGGAAGGTACCCATGGGTGGAGAGCCCCGTAAAAGTGTGTCCTTCGGGGACATTAAAGAGTGCTTGAGATATCTAATTCAAGATGGCTCGTCTTCCCATATTAGGAAGGCGCTGCACGCACATAGATTGAGCGTTAGAGGGACGCGGCGAGGCCTCAAGGGATAGGCTCAACATGGATTACTTGCAGAGGTCCTTTTTTAGGTCGGTGCACCTCCGGAATATCTGATAATTGGGAATCTAAGGGAATAGGTAGCGGCGATTGTGAATATCGACTTGGTTTCTTTATCTGGCGCTTGGGGCGTTGGGAAGCCATGGGATAAGATGTATGAGAAGAGATGTGGCGATATGTTTACCTCTGTTCGGGCATACCCGAGCGCTGAGACTCTACGATGTATAGCGTGACCGGCGAAGGGATAGGCATGCCTCGCGCTGTGTATGTGGGAGAACTTCCCCTGGGCGACCTTCACCCACGTCTCGAGTGCATCCCAGCGACTCCCAAAACAGAACGATACCGTTGGACGGAAGTCGCGTCCGCCATGCATGCGTCATTAATCCACCTAGTTGCCGCCTCTATCTGTGATTCTTCTATGATTGTGCTAAGTAGCCCTCCTAGCAAATCATTCGGTTTCAGCCAAACTGTTTCAAAATTATTACGGCAGACTACTTGGTTGATGCTTGATCATCCAAGAGTGCCTCGCTTTAAAAGCGAGGGATGGTTTTCCATCATAGGCATTCTACTGATTAGCCCACAAATAGTGGGGTTGGAGGCACAGACC
>Ga0335072_10011313_pt1 | contig 12788 bp, 9 predicted proteins | sample Lox_Sample_21_FD_206725 | JGI IMG/M metagenome (GOLD analysis project Ga0335072, IMG submission 206725) | Soil microbial communities from Loxahatchee National Wildlife Refuge, Florida, United States - Lox_Sample_2.1 | ecosystem: Environmental > Terrestrial > Soil > Wetlands | place: USA: Florida...
CAGCGAAGCCCCAAGACGCCGGATGGCGGCAGCGACGTCCGGCACATCCCGGTGCAACGCCAGCAGCAGCAGCGGCATCGCCAGGAAATAGGCATTGCCGCAGCCCTTGAACTGACGATGCGCCGATACGAACTGACCGACGGGATTACGCATCACTGCGACGTGAATTGCCTGCGGGAAGTTCTGCTGCATCCAGCCGATGCGCCCAGGCGTGCGGCAGAATTTTAGAATCGGCTGCGCGTCATCGGCGTGCGCCATGCGCAGCAACATGGCAATGTAATCGCGCAGGCCCGGAAGAGCGGCATCGGCTTCGGCAAAAAATGCAGCCGTGGCGAAGTCCGGCTCGTGGCGCCGCACGCCGTTTGCCGGCGTGTTCAGCAACGGCAGGAACTCGCTGAAATATGGGCTCGGCAACGGTGGATGGCCGGACAGCCACGTCGCCGGGGTTCGCGAGTCTATTTCTGCACGATTGAGCGACGCCAGGTCTTCAAACAAGGGCTCGTAAAAGCAGACCGTCCCGGGCAGCGCGCGGAAGCGACTCCAGATCCAGGTACCGCGCGTGCGCCAGCCGGTGTGCAGAAAGACCGGCGGCGCGCCGGCAAGTTTCGCGACAAGCGGAACCGTTGTGGCCTCATCCCCTTGGATGGCAGCCAGTGACGAAATACCAATGGGCAACATTCATTCGACCAACCGATTCGTAGGCCGCGATCCTGCGGTTGGCGGTATTGCGGAGATACTGCCCACCCGTAACGCGGCTTGGCAGTTGGTAACGAACCGCTACACAATAGCTTGCCGCGCGGGCATGGCACCGCGACTTTCCCGCACGGGTTGCTTGCTGGCCTTGCACAAAGAACAGCAGTTGTGACCATCTCTATGTCGCTATAATTGAGCCGGCCATGAAGACGCTTCTGATCGTCGTTCATTCCCGCACCGGCGGTTCCCGGCAGATGGCGGAAGCGGCCCATAACGCCGCGGCCGCGGAGACCGACGTGCAAACCCGTTTGCTCGCCGCGACGGCAGTCCAGCCCGGGGACGTGCTGGGTGCCGAAGGCTACATATTTGCCGCGCCGGAAAACCTTGCAGCCTTGGCCGGCGAGATGAAGGCATTCTTCGACCGCTGCTATTATCCGGTGTTGGACCGTATCAACGGCCGGCCCTACGCGGTGATGATCTGTGCCGGTTCCGACGGCAGCAACGCCGCCCGGCAGATCGCGCGCATCGCCACCGGCTGGCGGCTGCGCCCGATTGCTCCACCGCTGATCGTATGCACCCACGCCCAGACGCCGGAGGCAATTCTGGCACCCAAGCAGATCGAGGCCGGGCAGATCGAGCGCTGCGCCGAGTTGGGTGCCACGATGGCGGCAGGACTGGCGGGCGGAATCTTTTAGAATTGGCAATGGAGCAGAGAAACAGAACGATAAATGCCTGGATTGCGGCGCAAATGCATTGCTGCGTTTTTCAAAACACAATTGTATTGTAACACATTATCAACGGCAGCGAGTCGGCGTGGTCAGAACATCGCAACGACTGTGTAAATAGCACAACAGCCCATCGAATCTAGGAATTTCATCGCATCACGGACCGGGGAGTCATACTCCGTAACGCCAAATATTCGGTTCCATCGGACGAATTCACCATTACGTGTTTCCCCTGTCCGAAATATTGGTAAACTGGCTTTGTTGAAACGACAGATCGCTGCTCGCCGCCAAACGCAGCATATGCGCATCGATCTGCTCCGCCGAAGCCAGAAGTGCCGCAGCCGCGGGACTTTCGTCAAGGAGACACCGCCGACGTTCTGACACGGCCAGGCACGCATCGACTGCGCGCCCGATCTGTCGTGCCCATAACAAGTCTGCAACCGCAACACCGGGCGGCGTTTCCCGGCGAAGGGAGCCGTTCGCACTTCGGAAAGGAAAATTATCTTAAATGAGCACAACCAGCGCCATTACCGCCGACGATTTCCTGGGTACCCTGGGGGTCAATACGCATATCGGCACCTCCAGTGCGTATTCAGATCTTTCCATGACCGAGCAAAATTTGGCCTATCTGGGGGTTGGGATCGACCGCGATAGTACGGCCAGTGCCGGCGATATATCGGTATGGCAACAGGTTTCCCAGGCCACCGGCGTGAAATTCGATTTCTATATGCCCGAGGGTGCGTCCGCCTGGGACCAGGACGCGCTGGCGCTGGTGCCGCAGATGGCGGCGGACGGCATCCTGCACTCGATCGAGGGCGGCAATGAGGAAGACGATTCCTATGCCCAGTCGAACGGCAATTCGCTGTCCTGGACGGCGCAGTTTCAGCAGCAGGTCTATGCGATGGGCCAGCAGGAAGGACTGCCGGTCATCAACATGAGCTTCGGCTCCGGCTGGACCGCGGCGAACAACTGGGAAGGCGACTACCCGGACGTCGGCGACCTGTCCGCCTATACCAACTACGCCAATGCCCACACCTATCCCAATGTCGGCCAAACTCCGAACGAGGTAATCGAAGATCTCAACAGCGACGCGCAACTGGCGGCATGGTCGAGCCCGGTTATCACCACGGAGATCGGCTGGCAGACCAGCCTGTTCAGCGAGACCCAGATTGCCCAGTACGTCGTGGACGCCACGTTCGACGGTATCGCCGACGGCGACGCCGGCATGTACTTCTACGGCCTCTACGACGACTCTTCGGGCGACTGGGGCTTGTTCAATTCCGACGGCACGCCGCGCCCCGCGGCAACCGCGCTGCATGATCTCACGACGCTGCTGGCGGATCCGGGCAGCGATGCCGGCAGCTTCACGCCGGGCTCGCTGAATTACAGCCTGTCCGGCGAGCAATCCGGCGACAATTCGATCCTGATTGAGAAGTCCGACGGATCATTCTGGATCGGACTGTGGAACGAAGGCGGCAGCCAACACACCGTTGCGGTGAACCTGCCGTCATCGGCATCGGAAGTGGACGTGTTCGATCCGGTCACCGGCACATCGGCGATCCAAAGCGTCAGTGACACCAACAGCGTGTCCGTGAGCCTCGGCGATGATCCGCTGTTGGTCGAAGTAGTGCCCAACGGCAGCAGCGCCGCATCCGACCCCAGCGCCACGGCCACGACCACGACTTCGACCAGCAGTTGGTCGGGCTCCGATCCGGGCAGCAGCGCCGCCACGGATCCCAGCACCACGGCCACGACGGGCCCGAGCAGCGCCGCGACTTCGTCCAACGATCTTGCGGTGACGGTGCCCGGTTCCGAGACGGTCGCCGCAGGCGCGACGCAGGCGATTTCCGGTGTTTCCGTCAGCGACGCCTGGGCCGCCGGCGAACCCGGCAACATGGCGCTGAACGTCTGGGACAGCAGCGGCACGCTGACGATCGACGGCCAGACCTTCGGACCAGGTGGCGGCCAGGTACCAAACGGCATGTTCTCGGGTTCGCTTGCCCAGATCAACGCCGATCTTGCCACGCTGCAATACACGGCAGGTTCTAACTCCGGATCCGACACGATCACGGTCGACGTTTGGGATCAGGCCGGCGTCGAGGTGACGAAGACGATTCCGGTCACGATCGGCAACGGTTCGGGCAGCAGCGCCACCACCGGCAGCGCCATGCCAGGCGGCAATGGCACCACCAGCACGGCAACCGCTGGCGGTGCCGCCGGAACGCCTACCGACATGGCCCTGACCGTGCCGTCATCAGAGACCGTTGCGGCGGGCGCGACGCAAGCGATCTCCGGAGTGTCCGTCGCCGATCCCTGGGCCGCTGGCACGTCCGGCGACATGGCTCTGAACGTATGGGACGACACCGGCACGCTGACCGTTGATGGCCAGACCTTCGGACCCGGCGGCGCGCCGGTGCCTGGCGGCATGTTCTCGGGTTCGCTCGCGCAGATCAACGCCGATCTCGCCAGCATGACCTATACCGCCTCCGCCGGTGGAGGCTCCGACACGATCACGGTCGATGTCTGGAATCAGGCAGGACTAGAACAGAGAGAGAACATTGCCATCTCTGGTGCCGGCAACGCCGGCGCCGGCGGTTCCGCAACCACAACGACCGGCACGGACCCGGCCGCCACGACGAGCTCAGGCACCGGGTCTGGCAGCGGCAGCCAAACGACTCAGCCGGAAAACGCGGTGACGATCGCGGCCAGCGATGCCAATCCGGTGGAGATCGTCAACAATACGGCCATCACCGCCACCTCCGGCAACCACATGCTGTTCATTGGCGGCACCGGCAACACCGCACTCCTGTCCGGCGGCACCGATACCGTGCAGGCGTTCCAAGGCAACAACAGCATCACCGCGACAGGTGGCAACGACACGATCCAAATTGCCGGCAGCGGCAATGTGGTGAACGCCAGCGGCGGCAATGTCACCATTGACGACGGCGGCTCTGGCAATACGATCGTCCTGCCGGGCGCGGCCAGCGGCAATGACGACATCTTCGGCTATGTCCTGCAAAATGGCGACACGCTGGATTTGCGCAGCGCACTCGCCTCTACCACGTGGAACGGAAGCCAGGACACGCTGGGCAATTACCTGTCCGTATCGACCTCGAACAATAACGCGGTGATCAGCCTATCGACCACGGGCTCTGGGACGGGCTCGGCAATTGCCATATTGCAAAACGCAGGCCAGGTAAGCCTGGCAGCTTTGTTGCCGCACGCAATCACGTAAGGTCATCGCGGCGACGGCAGCCGGTTCAGCGGGCATGGGCACCACGGAGATTCTGTCCATGTCGCTGCACCGTCGCGGTTCATCACACAGTCCTGCAACAGGATTGTTGCTGGTGTGGAAATGAGCGTTTTGACCAATTTGCGCAAGCGAATATTGGCAAATAATCCCAATTGAACGCCCTGCCTTTTTGTGACCGCGTCGCTTGCGGCCATCCGGCCCTTGTTCCCATCTTCGTACCACCTATGGATTTCTCAACTCCCGCCGATGTGAATGGCATTACGTCGTGTGGCATTGAATAAATTTGAGCCACCTATAAGTTGATTATAGTTGCCCTAATGCTGTCCCCGTCCCGCGCAACTACGATGCGGGACGTCTCGCTACAACCAGGTTGGACAGCGTTTGGGCAATCGAGGCAGAACATATGTTGCACATACCCGCCCGACTCCGCCGGTTCATTTCGCCGATGGTGCAGGCTGGCCCTGTGCAGCAGGCATGGCGCAACCTGCCGCTGACCGATGCTCCACACTTGCTCGGCTCCGGCCCGCTGCTGGTTCTCGCCCCTCATCCGGACGATGAGAGCCTGGGATGCGGGGGCCTGATGGCAGACTGCCAGGCGCGCGGGCAGCCGGTTTATGTGCTGGTGCTCACCGATGGTTCTGCATCGCACCCTCGTTCGCGCACCCATCCGCCATCCCGCCTCGCTGCGCTGCGTGCCGAAGAAACGCGTACCGCGGTTGCCGAATTAGATGTCCCCAAGGACCGGGTTGATTTTCTCGCCTTGCCGGACGGTCGCGCACCGCTCCGTGGGGCGCCGTTGCGTGCCACAGCGCAACGAATCGCCGAGCATGCGAGGGCACGGGCCATCCGTGCGATCTGCGCGACGTGGCCCGGCGATCCGCACCTCGATCATGTCGCCGCCTATCGCGCCGCCGCGCTGGCCGCCGCGATAATCGGTGCTAAACTGTTCTGTTATCCGGTCTGGGGGTGGACCTTGCCGCCTGACACCTGGGTGCCGCCCACCCCTTCACGGGGCGGCCGGATCGACATCACGCCCTTCGTCGCGGCAAAGCAACGAGCCATCGCCTGCCACCGCTCGCAGGCCAGCGGCCTGATTCAAGATGACCCTGATGGCTTCCAATTGGACGCCGAATTCCTCGCGCATTTCCGCTACCCATACGAGGTCTTCATCGACGCTTCGGCAGACACGCAACAATAGAGGTCAGCATGGGGGACAATCCGATCCGTGTTTCAGTCATCATGCCGGCCTACAACGCGGAAACCACCCTGTTTCAGGCTGTAGAGTCTGCTCTGCGACAGACCGAATCGCGTCTCGAGGTGCTGATCATCGACGACGCATCCACGGATGGCACCGTGGCAATTGCTGAAGCACTGGCCACCCGGGATACCCGCGTTCGCATCCTGCGACAGCGGTCGAACCGCGGCCCCGCGGCGGCACGTAACCGCGGCCTCGCCGAAGCAGCAGGCACCTGGATTGCGCTGCTGGATGCCGACGACGAATTTTCCCCAGAGCGCCTCGAAACTTTGCTCGCAATGGGCGAATCACACGCTGCGGACACCGTCGCCGACAACTTGCTCCTGTGCCCGGCAGGCGATGCAACGCACGCCACCCCGATGATCTCGGTAAAGGCTCTTCCCGCAGCAAAATGGATGTCGGCCGCCGAGTTTGTCACCGGCAATATTGGCAGCCGCTTCACGCCACGCATCAGCTACGGCTTCATGCAGCCCATGATCCGCCAGGATTTTCTGAAGCGCCACGGCCTGCTCTACAATGAGCGTAATCGCTTCGGCGAGGATTACCTGTTTGCTTTGAACCTGCTGCTGTGCGGTGCGCGTTGGTGGATCACGCCAGCGGCCATGTACCGCTACCGCGTGCAATCGGGCACGCTGACCGAAGTGCAATCCGCAGCCGATCTGATGCGAATCCGTCAATTCGAGGACCGGCTCTTGCGCACCCATCCGATGGTCGCATCGAACCCCGCATTGGCCAGCGCCTTGCACCGGCATAAGCGCGTGATCGAGCACTTCTACCACTATCGGGCGTTCACCGACGCATTGAAGGCCAGCCAATTCAAGCCGGCAGCGCGCCTTCTGCTGCAAAGCCTCAGCGGCTTTCGTCACATCATGACCGAAAGCATGCTGCAGGCACCCCGCGTCATGCTCAAAGCATTGCGCGGAGGCTTCCGCCATCCACCCGGCCAAGTTGCCCTCTCGGCTGCGCTGGGCCTGCCGCCCAATACCGGCACCAGCAGTGCGATCGCACGAAAATAACCCGAGGCAACCGCTCCGCTTAAATCATCGACCGTCCGCGCCGGAACGCCGCCTACGCCGCCAGCTTCTCCGCAATCGCTGCCAGCTTCGGCACGCGTCCTGCAGGACCAAGCGCGGCCAGCGTCGGCTTGGCGCGGAACTGCCGCCCCGCAGCGCGCCGCACGTCCTCCGTGGTAACCGCGTTCAGCTTCGCCACCGTCTCGGACGTGGGCACGACGCGCCCAAACACCTGAAGCTGCCGCGCCAATTGCTCCGTGCGGCTCCCAGTGCTTTCCAGCGACATCAACAGGCTTGCCTTCACCTGCGCCCGCGCCCGCCCCAACTCCGGCTCCGTCACCGCATCCTGCACCTTGCGCAGTTCCTCCAGCGTGACAGGCATCAGTTCCTCGGCCTCGCTTTCGCCGGTGCCCGCATAGATGCCAAACAATCCGCCATCCATGTATGGCGCGCTGAACGAATAGATCGAATAGACCAGCCCTCGCTTCTCCCGCACCTCCTGGAACAATCGCGACGACATGCCGCCGCCGAGCAATGTCGAAAGCAGCAGGGTGGGATAGTAATCGGGATCGCCGTAGCCGATGGACGGGAAGCCGAGCACGATGTGCACCTGATCTAAATCGCGATCTTCCCGGAACTCGCCGCCCCGATAGCGCCCGGCCACCATCTTCGGCGCGGTATGCGCCGGCAGGTCGGCAAAATGCTGTCTCGCCAACTCGACAATCTGCTCGTGCTGCAGATTGCCGGCGGCCGACACCACGACATTCGAAGCGGCGTAGTGCCGCTTCATATACGCCGTCAGCATGCCGCGTGGCATGCCCTTGATGCCCTTCTCCGTCCCCAGCACCGATCGCCCCAGAGGCTGAGACGGGTACGCGGCCTCCTGGAAGAAGTCGAAGATGATGTCGTCCGGCGTATCGTTGGCCTGCCCTATCTCCTGCAGGATCACGCCGCGCTCCCGTTCCAGTTCCTCCGGCTCGAACGTAGAGTGCGTCAGGATGTCGCCGATGATATCGGCGCCAAGCTCGGTATCCTCCTTCAGCACCTTCACGTAATACGCGGTTTGCTCGCGCGCGGTGTAGGCATTGATGTGGCCGCCGACCGCCTCGATTTCCTCGGCGATCTGCGCCGCGGTGCGGCGTTCGGTGCCCTTGAACGCCATATGCTCCAGGAAATGCGAAACACCATTTTCCTCGGCCGTCTCATTGCGGGAGCCGGCGGCGACATAGGCGCCGAAGGAGACGGTCTCCACGCGGTCCATGCGTTCGGTGACAACGGTCAGCCCGGAGGGCAGCCGGGTAAGCTGGATGGCATCGGTCACTGGTTTTGGTGTCCTGAGAAGGAAGGCAAGACGGTAATATAGGGCCGGTGGGGGGTGCGAGTCAGCCCTGTGCGTCGGGAGCATGGGGAAGCGGGTGAGCCAGCCGAACGCTGGTGACCGCGCCGTGCTGGCCAGCCTCGGGCCTACCCGGAACGGTGTCCGCGATTCCAGCGCCGGGCACCGCTGGCCGTCGGTTTGACGCACCCGGGCTTCACGCGATTGCCCCGCGGGCGAGCCGTTCGTAGCCCGAACCGAGGTAGTGGTGCAAACGACGCGCCAAGCGATGCCGTGAGCATGTCGTGACTTCGTTGCAATTTAGCTCTACGCCGCCTAGCATCGCGCCCGAATGGAGGCACCGATGCAAGCCGCGGTTCGCAAGCTCGGCAATTCCGCCAGTATCGTCATACCCAAATCAGTGCTCTCCGAACTCGGCCTCGGCGCGGGTGACGCGGTTGATCTACGGCTTGAGGATGGACGGCTGATTCTGGCACCTGTCCGCCGGGCCCCGCGCGCCGGCTGGGCTGACGCCGCGCGTGCCATTGCCGCAGCGGGCGACGGCACACCGATCTGGCCGGAATTTGGCAACGTTGGCGATTCCGACCTGGCGTGGTGACCCGGGATGACCGAGTCCGCCGGGGCGACGTGTGGCTGGCGGCGCTCGATCCCACCATCGGCCGCAAGATCCAGAAGACCCGGCCCTGCGTCGTCATTTCGCCGGCGGAAATGCACGACTACCCGCGCACGGTGATCGCCGCGCCGATGACGACCGGGAGCCATGTTGCCCCCTTTCGTATAACGGTCCATTTCCAGGGCAAATCGGGGCTGATTCTGCTGGATCAGTTGCGCACCCTGGACAAGCAGCGGCTGGTTTCGGCGGCTTGGCCGCGTGACCGATCGCACCTTGACCACCACGCTGGCGACGCTGCGGGAGATGTTCGAGGCGTAAATGACAGCGCGCCGCTACTATGCATTCGTCTCCGCGGTAAGCCGTGTCGTGCAGCCGTTGCAGCAGCGTCACGCCGGCGGGGCCGTGCACGAAATCGCTCTGCACCGCCACATCCAGGTCCAGCTTGCGCAACTCCGCCGCCACCGCGTCGCGCGCGTGCCCGCACTCATTGCTGAATGCGCTGATGTACATTCTCGCCACCGGCTGCCAGTGGCGCGCGATCCCAAAGGATCTGCCTCCCAGAAGCACGGTGCACGACTATTTCGATCGCTGGACCTGCGATGGTACTCTCGAGCAGATTCACCGCGCGCTTTATCCGCAGGGTCAGGTGCAGGCCGGGCGAGACGTCAGTTCGCTGTCCCCGGCGGTCGACTCTCGGAACGTCAACGGCACCGGTAGGGACTGCAGAAAACCCGCCAACGCGCGCTGGCATCGATCGGCCCGGCGGCAAACGTTTCCGGATAGAACCTCAGCGGACCCGTCTGCGGCCCCGTGCTAGGACGCCACTCACTTCAGCGGACCGGCCTCGCAGGGCAGCGTGCCGCATTCACCCCAGCAGGTCCCGCACCGCCTGCACCACCGCCCCCGGTGCCTCCCGCGACAGGAAATGCCCCGCCACCGGCACCACCCGCCGCTCATATCGCGCGGTGAAATGCCGCGCATGGTCCGCAGACCCGGACACCGGCCCGACCCCATCCGCCTCGCCATGCAGCACGATCGTCGGCACCGAAATCGCCGGCTGCGCCGCCAGACGCCGCTCCAATTCTTCCACCGCCGAATCCCCCGGCGCATTGCCATAGCGATGCCGGTACGACTGGATCGTCACATCGACAAAGTCCGGATTGTCGAAACTCGCCGCGGTCGCCTCGAAGGTCGCATCGTCGAACTGCCAGTTCGGCGACCACAGCCGCCACAGCAGCCTTGCGATATCCCTGCGGTTCTGTGCCAGGCCAGCCCGCCCGCGCTCGGTATGGAAATACCACTGGTACCAATGACGATATTCCCGGGCCGCCGCCGCAGGCCGGCCCGACGCCGGGATGTTCTGAATCGCGTAGCCGTTGATCGACACCAGCGCCCGCACACGCTCTGGCCACAGCGCGGCCACCACGCAGGCCGCGCGCCCGCCCCAATCGTACCCCGCCAGCACCGCCTGACCGATTCCTAACGCGGCCATGAAATCGCGCACATCGGCACCCAGCGCCGCCTGCTGGCCCGACCGCGGCGTCGCGCCGGACAGGAACCGCGTCGGGCCATACCCGCGCAGCCACGGCACCAGCACACGGCAGCCGCCCGCGGCCAGGGCCGCCGCCACATCGTCAAAATCATGCACGTCCGACGGCCAACCGTGCAGCAGAATCACCGGCACGCCGGAGGCTGGGCCGCTCTCCAGACCAGATAGGCCTCTTCCAGCACCGGCGTGCGGATGGTCTTGTGCATCGGCGCGACCCGTATCGCAGCTTCGCCACCGGGTCCAGCACCACCTTCGCATGGTCTTGTTGCATGCCCGACCGAATGCCATGTCACGCTGAGGGGTTCAGCCCCGGAGAGAGAGGGGTTCAGCCCCGGAGAAACCACGCCGCCATGATTCGAACCCAGCGCCTAGCCGCCCGCGCGCACTGGACCCTGCGGGACCAGTTCCGCACGATCGCGATCATGGCGCAGCTATTGCTCGGTGCCTGTAGCGCGACGCCCTATCATGCCGATGCGCGTCCCACCCCCGACAGCTTCGCCCCGCTGGTCAAGCGCGTGCTGCCCGCGGTGGTGAACATCGCAGTCACCGAAACCGTCTCCGGCAACGACATCGCCGCCGAGCTGCCGCCCGAACTTCGCGACACCCCGCTCGGCCGCGAATTCCGCCGCCGCTTCGGCAATCATCACGAACAGATGATGGCGGCTGGATCGGGATTCCTTATCGATCCGTCGGGGATCATCGTCACCAACAACCACGTCGTGGACCACGCCAATAAGATTGTCGTGTCGCTGGCCGACGGGCGCCAGTTCCCGGCCCACGTGCTCGGCACCGACGAGCCGACAGACGTCGCGGTGATCAAGATCGACGCGCCCGGCCGGCTGGCCAGCGTCCCCTGGGGCAATTCCCGCCAGGTCGAGGTAGGTGATTGGATCCTCGCCGCCGGCAACCCATTCGGCCTGGGCGGATCCGTCACGGCCGGCATCGTCTCCGCCGAGGGCCGCGACCTCGGCTCCAGCCCGTTCGACAGCTTCCTGCAGCTCGACGCGCCGATCAACCCGGGCAATTCCGGCGGGCCGATCTTCAACATGGACGGGCAGGTGGTCGGCGTTTCCACTGCCATCGTCTCGCCGTCCGGCGGGTCCGTCGGCATCGGCTTCGCCATTCCATCGGCGACCGTCAGCAACGTGGTGGGCCAATTGCTCGCCCATGGCAGCATCGCGCGCGGCTGGCTGGGCGTCGCGGTACAGGATTCGGAATCCGGGGGGGTCCTGATCGCCGGGGTACAGCGCAATGGACCTGCCTTGCATGCCGGCATCCATCCGGGCGACGTAGTGGTGGCGCTGAATGGCGACCATATCAACAACGCCCGCAGCCTGATCCGTGCCGTCGCCTCCATGCCGCCGGGGCAGTATGCTCGCCTGACGGTGCGGCGGCAGGGGCGCGACATCGAGCTACCCGTCACCATTGGCCGCCGGCCATCCGACCTATCCGAATAGGCCCTGCGGCGCGCTAGGAGGAGAGATTAATGCGGATCCTGGTTGTCGAGGACGACAAGGACGTCGCCGGTTTCGTGGTGCGCGGCCTCAAGGAGGCGGGGCATGTGGTAGAGCATGCAGATAACGGCCGCGATGGACTGTTTCTCGCTGCCAGCGAAAGCTTTGATGCGGTCATCCTGGACCGCATGCTGCCCGGCGGCATCGACGGTTTGAAAATCCTGGAGACGCTGCGGGCCCAGAAGAACCACATCCCTGTGCTGATCCTGTCTGCCCTCGCCGAAGTCGATGAGCGGGTGAAGGGCCTGAAGTCCGGCGGCGACGACTACCTGACCAAGCCGTTCGCCTTCGCCGAATTGCTCGCGCGGGTGGAAGCGCTGGCCCGCCGCGGCAAATCGGAAGGGCCGGTGACCAAGCTGACGGTCGAGGACCTGGAGCTGGACCTGCTGTCCCGCCAGGTAAAGCGCGCCGGCCAGAAGATCGACCTCCAACCCAGGGAATTCCGTTTGCTGGAATACCTGATGCGCCATGCCGGCCAGGTAGTGACCCGCACGATGTTGCTCGAAGGGGTGTGGGATTACCATTTCGACCCGCAGACCAACGTCATCGACGTGCACGTCTCCCGCCTGCGCCAGAAGGTCGACAAACCTTTTCCCACGCCGCTGATTCAGACTGTGCGGAACGCCGGCTACATGCTGCGGGCCGAGCCGGCATACTGATGTTGGAGGCAGGCACGCTGCGCCGGCACAAGAGTTCGGCCGGGTCTCGCCTGCTTGCGCCGCGGAGCATCGGGCCGCGGTTGCAGGGAGGGGTGCCCGCGACCCTCATCCGTCGTTGAACGCCCCCTTCTTCGCTGATCATGGCTGGCTTCGGCGCGGCCAAAGCCCACGAGAAGAG
>Ga0335072_10011314_pt1 | contig 12787 bp, 8 predicted proteins | sample Lox_Sample_21_FD_206725 | JGI IMG/M metagenome (GOLD analysis project Ga0335072, IMG submission 206725) | Soil microbial communities from Loxahatchee National Wildlife Refuge, Florida, United States - Lox_Sample_2.1 | ecosystem: Environmental > Terrestrial > Soil > Wetlands | place: USA: Florida...
AATATTGAGTGCGACGAAAACGGCGAAGATGACGCTGGCCCAGACGATCGGCTTCTGGTACCAGTAGTCGTCGTATTCCCTCGGAATATTGGTTGCGCCGTAGACCAGGCCGACGAGTTCGGACTCAGGCTTGGGCTTGGTCATGAAGCTCACCGCGATTGTGACGATGACGCCAGCCGACCAGGCCCAAAACGCGCGGTAGATATTTTCAGCCATATCTTTGGCATCGGGCGAAAACGCCACATAGCGGAGCGCGTGGGGATCGAACTTGACCCACAACCAGAGGCCGATGGACGTCACCGTGCCCACGAGCAGGCCCCAGAACCCGGCGGCCTTGGTCGCGCGCTTCCACAGCATCCCGACGATCACCGTGCCGAACAGAGGCGCGATAAAGAAGCTGAAGAGCTGCTGCACATAGTCCATGATGGAAGCGGCATGCTGCACCAGATAAGCGGTGCCGACCGAGACGAGCACGCCCAGCAGCGTGCACCAGCGGCCCATCTTGACATAGTGCTGGTCGCTGGCCTTCTTGTTGAGGAAAGCGCCGTAGATGTCGTAGGTCCAGACGGTGGAGAAAGCGCTGACGTTGCCGGCCATGCCGGACATAAATCCGGCGATGAGCGCGGTAACGCCCAGGCCGAGCAGTCCCGGACCGCAGTAACGCACCAGCATCAGCGGCAGCACCTCGTTGAAGGTGTGCTGGCCGGTCTGTAGCGCGACCGTCGTCCCCACCAGTTTGTAGGGCAACACACCCAGCGCCAGCAGGCCGGGCAGAATCACGATGAAGGGAACGCACATCTTGAGCGCTGAGCCGAGGATCGGAGCCATTCTTGCCGAGCGAAGGTCCTTTGCAGCCAGCACGCGCTGGACGACGAGGAAGTCTGTGGTCCAGTAACCGAAGCTGACCACGAATCCCAGTCCGAAGATGATGCCGAACCAGTTCACACCCATCGGGTTGTTGTGGAAGTGACCGAGCGTGCTCCAGAGGTGGACGTAATCGTGAGAGTGCAAACGCTCGAAGATCTTCGCCTCCAGATTGCTCCAGCCGCCCACCTCGATGAAGCCTAGAATAGGAATCAGCAGCGAGCCGATCCAGATGAGGAAGAACTGCAGCACTTCGTTGTAGATCGCTGAGCGCAGGCCTCCGAGAGCGACGTAGACCGCGACGGTGATCGACGAGACCCAGATCGAGAAGTTGAGATCCCAGCCCAGCACCACCTTCATGACAACGGCCATGGCGTACATGTTGATGCCGCTCATCAGAATTGTCATGAAGGCAAAGCTGATGCCGGAGAGAGCGCGCGTGGCGGGGCCGTAACGAAGATTGAGATATCCGGGAACGGAATTGACCTTGGAGATGTAGTAGAAGGGCATCATCACAAGACCGAGGAAGAGCATCGCCGGAATGGCGCCGATCCAGTACCAGTGCGTTGCCAGAATGCCGTACTCGTAGGCCGAGCCCGCCCATCCCATCAGCTCCAGCGACCCGAGGTTGGCGGAGACGAAGCTGAGGCCCGCGATCCACATGGTCATCTCTCGGCCGGCCATGAAGAAGTCTTCGCTGGTGTTGGAAGCTCCCTTCAGGTAGAAGCCGATGTAGATGACGATGGCGAAGTAAATCGCGATCACGGCGATGTCCACCCCGTTGAGGTGAACGAGTTGCGTCTTCACGGGCGATGCGGCGAAGGCGGCGAGCAGGGTTTCTGGTTGCATCAATCTGTTTCCTCTAAGGTGCGTTAAACCGAAGAAAGCGGGGAAAGCGGGTCATGTCTGCTGTCCGTACGTGGCTTTTGCGCCATGCTTGCGGAAGTAATGGCAATCGAGGAGCGCCTGCGAGACACCCTTGCAGGACGCATTGAGCGTGGTTGTGAAGTAGGCCATGCGAGCGATGGATTCGAGGATTACCGCATGGTGTGCGGCATCCATGGGGGTTTTGCCCCAGGTGAACGGAGCGTGTCCATGCACGAGGACGCCGGGGGTTGCCGCCGGGTCAAGGTTCTTAAATCGGCGGACGATGGCAGCGCCGGTGTTGAAGACGTAATCTCCGCTGATTTCAGCATCTGTCAGTTCCTCTGTAACCGGCACCGGGCCGTAGAAATAGTCGGCGTGGGTGGTTCCATAGGCAGGGATGGAGCGCCCGGCTTGGGCCCATGCGGTAGCGTACTCGGAATGAGTGTGGACGATGCCGCCGATGGAAGGGAACTTGCGATAGAGCAGAAGATGTGTGGCCAGGTCCGAAGATGGGCGGAGAGATCCTTCGACGACCTTGCCGTCGAGATCAGTGATGACGAGGTCCGCGGGTTTCATGGCTTCATAGGGCACGCCGCTGGGTTTGATGGCGACCAGTCCGGACTGGCGGTCGATGCCGCTCGCGTTGCCGAAGGTGTAAAGGACAAGACCGCGGCGGACAATCTCGAGATTGGCGTCCAGGACCTGGGTTTTCAGATTTTCAAGCACTACTGGGCCTCAATTCTCTCAAAATTAGCATATTGCGATATTGCTAAAGCGATTTATCATAATTTATTCGGCAAACGTTTACTGGAACTTTGAAGGTATGCGCTTTACACTAGGCAAGTCAAGCGAAGGGTGGCATTTGTGCGGGGGAAGAAAAGTTCACGATTGCCAAAGAAAGAAAAGCGCCGTCTCGACATTCGAGATGTCGCGAAGCATGCGCGGGTTTCCATCGCCACAGTTTCGCGCACCATCAACCGGGTGCCGACGGTCGATAAGCAGCTCGCCGAGCGGGTATGGAAGTCCATTGAAGCGCTGAATTATTTTCCGAATACGCAGGCTCGCTCGCTGGTTTCCGGGCGCAGCCGGTTGTTTGGGCTGCTGGTTTCAGAGATCACGAATCCGTTTTTCCCGGAGCTGATTCAGGGGTTCGAGGAGATTGCGGTTAGCAACGGCTATGAGATTCTGATCGGCTCGACAAATTACGACCTCAACCGGATGGACAGCTGTATACGCAGGATGCTCGAACGCAATGTTGACGGCGTGGCGGTGATGACGTTCGGGATTGAGCAGCCGCTGCTCGACGAGCTGGCTTCACGGGATGTTCCGATGGTCTTTGTGGACACGGCCCCGCCGGTGCCTCTGGTGCGCGCCCTGGTGGTGGATTATCGCAAGGGGATTCGTGAAGGGGTTCAGCATCTGGCAGCGCTTGGACACCGGGAATTCAGCTTTATCAGCGGGCCTCTGCAACGGCTGTCTTCGCAGCTGCGCCAGGCGGCTTTTCTTAAGTCGCTGGCGGAGATTGGCGCTCCTCCGGAGCAAGAGTGGCTGATTGAAGGCGACCACACGCTTGAAGGCGGCATGGCGGCGACGGAAAAGTTGCTGAAGGGACGGAAACTGCCCACGGCGTTAATGTGTTCGAACGATATGACGGCAATCGGAGCCATGCGCGTGTTGGCAAGAGCCGGAGTGAAGGTACCGGAAGACATTTCCATAATCGGATTCGACGACGTGCACCTCGCCGAGTTTGTGAATCCTCCGCTGACCACGGTGAGAATGTCGCGCAACGATCTTGCCCGTGGAGCGTACGAGGCGCTGCGTGCGATCTGTGAGACTCCTGAAGCGAGCGCCCCACAGATGATTCCCACCACGCTGATTGTGCGGCAATCGACGAGTTATCCCCGCGGGTCGGCGCTGAGCAAACGAAAGCGAAAGACCTCGCACAAGAGCGAATGAAACAATCGCGGACTCCGTCTATCTCTGGCGCGCCAGGACCAGCGTGATGTCGTCAGGCTGCTCCTGTCCGCCGATCCAGCTCCGAAGCGATTGCATCACCTGCTCGGAGACTGCATCGAGCGGCAGATGTCGATGGCGCCGGACGATTTCCAGCAGGCGGTCCTCGCCGAACTCCCCAAACTCGTTTTCCGGCTCGGTGACGCCGTCACTGTAAGCGATGAGGATGTCGCCAGAGCGGAGCCGCTCTACGCCCTGCTCGTAACTCACGTTATCGATTAGGCCGACAACGGTTCCCCCGCAATCGAGGCGGGTAACGGAGTCGTCGGCGCGCAGCAGAAGCGGAGGGAGCTGGCCGCCGGTCGAGTAGATGAGGCGGCTGTTGGCTCCGTCATAGTGAGCGAGAAAAAGGGTAGCGTATTTTTCCGGCTGAGTGCTGCGGTAGAGATGCCGGTTGAGCAGAGCGAGGATCTTTCCCGGTTCTTCAAACATATGGCCGCACTCGATCTCCTCCTCTCCTGCGCGATGTGTCGCCGCGATTGCCGCAGCCACATTGCCTTCGAGGACCAGCTCCTCTCCGGCAAAGCGATAGGCGCGGACGGCAGAGTGGAGCGTGGCCATCAGCAGCGCGGCGGAAATTCCCTTGCCGCTGATGTCGCCGAGGGCTATGCCGAGGCCTGCGTCGCCGAAGACGAGAAAGTCGTAATAGTCGCCGCTGACGGTGCGCGCGGGGTAGCAAGCTCCATGCAGCTCAAGCATGCGCAGGTTGATGCTGCTGCGGGGAAAAAGATTGGATTGGACCTCCTGAGCGATGGACAACTCGTTCTGCAGGCGTTCTTTTTCGCGCTGCTCCACAAGCAGGCGGCCGAGCGAAGCGGTCATGTCGTTGAAGGAGCGGCTGAGCGCGGCGAGCTGGTCGTTGCGCGTGACCTGGATGCGGTGGGTGAAGTCGCCGTGATCGATGGCCTCGGTAGCATGGTAGAGATCGCGAATAGACCGGGTGATGGTGCGATTGAGCCGCACGGCGAGGAAGAAGGCGAACAGTTCAAGCAATCCGAAGACGAGGGCTATGCTGATGAGCACGTCCTGCAAAACGGGGGCGGTCGTTCTGAGCGACGTGCTGAAAAGACGCTGGTAAAGCTGCGAAGGGCGCGAGTCGACGCGGGTGAAAGTCGAGACGGGCTGTCCAGTGCGCCAGTCGAGTGTTTCGAGCGGGGCGATGAAGGTGACGGGAATGTCGTAGAAATGTAGTTTGGGTGGAAGCTTTCCGCCTTCCACGGCATGATTGTTTGGCTCTTGGGCCAGCCCGTTGAAGCTCTTGCCGTTGACGGAAACCTGCACGCCTGAGTTTTTTGAAGAGCCACCCAGCGTGACGACGGTTTGGGGGTTTGCGTTCCCCACATCATTGTTCCCGAGGTTGATGTCGGAGATGATGGTGACGGCTCCGAGGCCGCTGGCGATCTGATCGACGTTGTTCTTCTCCAAAGGCAGGCTGGTAACGGTGGTGACGGTTGTCGTGCCAACGGTCTGCGTGTCGACGGCGCGAAGGTAGAGTTTCCCGCGGTCGATCACGACTTTATCAAAACTGCCGTGCACCCAGAAGGGCAGCTGCTGGATGGTGGTGTCACTGAAAGTAGACGGCACGAGCGGTATGGAGCGGCCATTTGCAAAGGCGGCGAAGGCAATCCCGGTGCGCGGGTGGTCAGGAGCGGTATCGTCAAACTCAGGCAGAGTGAGCGATGCGGCTTTGGGGTTAGCGGCAAGCAGGTGCGCAGCATGGATGGCAAGGGCGCGATTCTCAGAGGCGATATGCGCCTTCTCCAACTCGATGACGCCATTGGCGGCAAAGATGGCGAATTGTCCGGAGAAGACGTAGAGCAGGATGCCCGCCAATGTAACAAACAGCACAACGGGCGCAAGACCCATGAGCAGATAGGTGACGATGAGGCGGTTGCGGACCTTCCAAAGAACAGAGCGCATGAGCCAGCGCCAGAGCAGTGGAATAGCAAAGATGATGAGCAGAAACAGCGTGAAGCTGCCGATGGCGTGGAAGAACAGGCCAGTTGGGCCTGGCAGCAACTGAGCCACAAGGAAGACCAGATAGGCCAGCAAAAGCCAGAAGGCGATGCGATGAATTTTGCCTTCAGGAGGGTCGCGGCGGACCCGGCGAAAAACACCTGCTTCAAAGTTTCGTAAGCGTCCCATGGGTTGGCTTGAGTTTAGCTGATGAGGCGGGCGGCGATGAAGCGAACGACTTAGCGAACCACTTTATCAGCGTTTCGTTTTTTGTTTTGTTCTTCGACCTCGGCCTGGTGAGCCAGGCGGAGGGTGTGACGGGTGGCGGAGAATTGGGCTCCGGCGAGCAGGATCAATCCTGTAAGAAAGGCCCAGATCATCAGGCCGACAGAGACGGAGAATGGCCCGTAGGCGGCATCGAGGTTCATCCAGGGAAGGACGAGAACATAGATGGTCTTAGCTCCTTCCCACAAAAGCCCGGCGCAGACGGCAGTAGGCAGCACGGCCCGGACGGGAAGCTTGCGGTTGGGGAGAATCCAATAGATCAGAAAAAAGATGCCGATGCTGAAGATCGCGGCTGAGATGCGCAGGACCGCGTGAGCGAGGAAGGTAAAGACCGCGCCCTCTGTCTTTCCGTGGAAGATGATTTCCAGGAGATGGCTTTGCGCGGCGGTGAAGGCAATGGAGAAAAGCGCCAGCACTCCGACGCAGAAGGCGAGACCGAGCGAGATGAGCTGATTGCGTAGATAAGAGCGGTTCCTGGTGACCCTCCAAACGCGGTTGAGAGCGACCTCAAGCGGAAGAAAGACTCCGGTCGAGGAGATGAGCAGGGCGACGATAGAGATGATCTGCGCCTTGCCGCGCACGTGCGCAAGGATGGCCATGTTTCTGACCACGAACTCCTGGTGAGCAGGCAGGAAGTAGCGCAGCATATCGGCGAGAATGCCTTCCATCCGGGGTGAGTGGAAGACGCGCTGCTCAATCGTCCAGGTCATCACGATGAATGGGAAAAGCGACAGAATGGCGTTGGCGGCTACGCTGAAGGCATAGGTGTGAACCTCGCTCTGCGCCAGATAGCGGACAAGAGAGGCGATCTGATGCCAGAAGCCGGAGCCAGGCCGTGCGAGCGGTGGAGGATCGGGAGCGAGTCCGGGGTCGGGAACCGGAGCCCCGGCGGGGTTGGGGATCAGACGAGACCGGGAACTGGCAACAGGGTCGCTCATGCTTCTTTCCTGATGCTAAGGCATTCACTGCATGCAGGTAATATCGTGCGGGTACTTTGGGACACTGTTCTTTCGTAATCAATCAGATATAGTTCGTAATCCGGCCAAAACCGGGTGATAGTCCGGAGAAAATTTCACTTGCTTTAGACCGTATTTCCTGCCATAAATTGAGGACCATTTTCGTTTTTTTTCGTATGAAAATGGCTTGGGCCAGTATTTGCGAGGAGCAGTTGATGAAAGAAAACGGTGTAGTGAAGTGGTTCAACGGTGCAAAGGGCTATGGGTTTATTCAGCGTTCGACGGGCGAAGACGTGTTTGTGCACTTTTCCGCGATTCAGGACTCTGGATACAAGACACTAAACGAAGGTGAGGGTGTAACGTTCGAGTGCCAGCAGGGGCCAAAGGGTTTGAACGCGGCCAATGTGGAGCGCGCCAGCTGATTTTTTGACCTGGTGGAAAAAATTTAGCGTGGTTTTACTCCGGTCTCCTGCCCAAGGCTTGAGGCCGTTCGTGTCTGTTTGAGTCTACAAATGGCCCAGGCTGCGGCTTCACGCAGGACAGGGTCTTCGGAACAGGACCATTTTTCGAGGCGCTGCAGATAGCGGACGAGTCCGCTATTGCCCATGGCGATGGCCAGATTGCGGCGAAAGCCCTCGAACTTTGCACGCTTGACGGGCGAGCCGTAAAACCATTGCGCAAAATTTTCGTTATCCATGGCGGCGAGCCAATCTAGAGCCGGATTTATGAGCGCCGGGCGCGGCGCCAGCTCCGGATCTTCAGCGGTGCGGGCTCTTCCTTTCTGGTTTATTCCGTTCCAGGGGCAAACGTCCTGGCAGATGTCGCACCCAAAGACCTGCCGGCCTATGCCTGCGCGGAGCTCCTCGGGGATGGCTCCGCGTTTTTCGATGGTGAGGTATGCGATGCAGCGCGTTGCGTCCATTTGATAGGGCGTGAGCGCCTGGGTGGGGCAGGCGTCGATGCAGCGCGTGCAGCTTCCGCAGTGGTCGGCGGCGAGTTGCGGAAATAAATCAGGCGGGATATCGACGGCGGCGAGGATGACTCCCAGAAAGAGCCACGAGCCGAGTTGCTGGTTGAGAATGCAGGTGTTCTTTCCGGTCCAGCCGATGCCCGCATAGCGCGCATAGACGCGCTCGACGAGCGGCCCAGTATCGACATAACAGCGGGACTCGAAAGCTCCGACGCGTTCTTTGAGCGCGGCGTCGAGCAAGTGCAGGCGCTTGAGCAGTACCTTGTGATAGTCGCTGGGGCGGGACGGCTCTTCGCCGTTTTCATGAGAGCCGGATTGCGCATAGCGGGCGATCCATCCCGTGCCTTCCGGGGCGGGGTCGATGGAACGGGGCTGATCAGAGTCGTAATTCGCAGCGCAAACGATGACCGATTTGACCCAGGGGAAGATGGCGTGGAGCGAGGAGCGGAGAAGGTCTCCGTTTTCATTGCGGCGCTTGAGGTATTGCATTTCGCCGGCCGCGCCGGAAGCAATCCATTCCTCGAAGCGCATCTGCTCTTCCCGGGTAGCCTCTGAATCGGCTTGAGGCACGGGCGCGATTCCAGCGAGCGCAAAGCCGGCCTGGCGGGCGAGCGCGGTTACGAGAGAGCAGGATAGGAATTCAGGCATGGATCTTGGGCTGCGCGCGGATTGGTTCGGCGTGTCTCCACTACTGGCATGATAGAGGATTGAGGAAATTGGTTCAGGCGCGCATGCTGCGGATAGAATGAAGGATATTGTTGCAGGAACGGGCGTGGAACCGGCATGGATTTTGAGCAACTCAGAACTTTTATGGAGGTAAGCCGTCTTCGCAGCTTTTCCCGCGCGGCGGAGAAGCTGATGGTGACGCAACCCGCGATCTCGGCGCAGATTCGCACACTGGAAAATGAGGTGGGGGCGAGGCTGTTCGACCGTGATGGAGGCAAGGTTACGTTTACCGCCGCCGGCCGAGTTTTTGAGCCATTCGCCGAGCACTGTCTGCAATGCCATAACCACATCATGGTTACCGTGGGCGAACTGCACCGGACGCCGCGCGGCGAAATCTCAGTGAGTGCGAACGAGGCCACCAGCCTTTATGTCCTGCCTGTGGTCTTTGCGCAATTCAAGCGGCAATACTCGCGCGTGGGACTGAGCATTGTCCGCGCGGACCGGTTGAAGACGGTGGAGGCGGTGCTGAACCGCGAGGTCGACTTCGGAGTGGTGTCGCTGCCGATCAAAGACTCGCGCCTGACCGTGGACACGCTTCATCGCGATGATGTGGTGGTGGTAGCGCCGAGCAATCATCCGCTGGCAGCGCGTGATTCGGTGAAGTTTGCCGAGCTTCTTCCACACTCGCTGCTGCTGCCGAAGCAGGGGAGGCAGCGTGAGCTGATCGAAGAACTGTTTCGCGGCAACGATGTGCAGCCGCGCGTGGCCATGGAGGTGGAGTCGAGCGAGTTGCTGAAGCGGCTGATTGTCGCCGGGCTGGGAATCGGGTTTTTGCCGCGCAGCAACGTGGCGGAAGACACCAAGAGCGGTGCGTTGAAGATTCTGAAGGTGGAAGGGGTTCGCCTGAATCGCGAGCTCGCGCTGATTTACAGGAAAGACAAAACACTGACACGCGCGGCACATGTTTTTCTGGAGATTGCCACAGGCCGCCCCAGGCCGCATCATCCTGCGCCGGTTCTTACCAAGGCGCGCGGGAATGCGCGTCCGGCGGCCCGCGCCGTCGCCGCTGCCCACGAGTAGTGTTTATGGTTCTACCGCTGGCCACGGTTGATGCCTGCCGGCGATGAAAGCCGAATGTCCGAAACTGGACAGCCGTCTCCGGATTCGGACAGTTGCTGGGGATACAGCAGCAATCTTTTCAATGATTTAGGCCGGACACGAAATTGCACTCCTCTTTGCTGGAGGGTCCATGCAATTCCTGCTTCAGGACATTCGCTACGCTCTGCGACAGCTTCGCAAGTCCCCCGGATTTACGGTTGTGGCTGTGCTTACGCTGGCTCTGGGCATCGGCGCCAACACGGCGATCTACAGCATCATCCATGGCGTGCTGAGGCTTCCGTATCCGAACTCCGAGCAGATGCTCGCGATTCAGAATGTCTATCCGCAGGGGTCGTATTTTTCGGTTTCCTATCCGGATTTTGAGCAGTTGCGCGCGCAGAGCAGAACCCTCTCGCAGATTGTGGCTACCGCTCCGCGTCCGATGACCTGGACCGGCCACGGTAATCCGGAGAGACTGCTTGTTGAGTTTGTTTCCGAAGGCTATTTCCGCATGTATGGCCTGGATCCGGTAGCGGGACGAAGCTTCCTGGCTAATGAGCATATAAAAGGTGCTACACCGGTGTGCGTGCTGAGTGAGGATTTCTGGCGGCAAAAGCTGGGTAGCGATCCATCGATTGTGGGTAGGCCGATCAACCTGAACGGCAATGCCTATACGGTCGTCGGCGTGGTTCCTGCGCTGGAGAACAATGTGACGCCCCCCCAGGTCTGGGTGCCGCTGGAACCTGCTCCGCCCGAAATACGACGCGGCTGGAACTATCTGTTCGCGGTAGGACTGCTTCGTCCCGGAGTGACGCAGGGCGAGGCGCTGGCCGAACTGCGGGGCATTCAGGCGCAGATCAACAAACAGTTTCCCGATCACAAGCATGACGTTGATGTTCAGCCGCTCTGGAAGGCGGTCTTCGGCGATCTGCATTCTATTCTGTGGATGTTGCAGGCCGCAGTCGGCTTTATCCTGCTCATTGCCTGCGTGAATCTTGCGAACATGCTGCTGGCGCGTGCTGCCAATCGTGCGCGGGAGTTCGCCGTGCGCCGCGCGCTCGGAGCTTCCCCGAAACGGATGATTCAGCAGACGCTCACGGAGAGCCTGTTGCTCTCGATCTCCGGAGCAGCGGTGGGCCTGCTGATCGCTGAAGGACTCACGCATATTCCGATCGCAGCGTGGCCGAAGAATTTTGTCCTGCCATCCGCAGTTCATCTCGATGGCTCGATTCTGGCGTTTACAGCGCTCCTGGCCGTAAGCACGGGAGTTCTGTTCGGACTTGTCCCGGCGCTGCGCATTTTGAAGCAGGATGAGAAGGACGCGTTGCAGCAGGGGCGCACTGTGACGGAGTCGCGCGAGCAGAACCGCACGCGAGCCGCGCTGGTCATTGCAGAGATTGCGCTTTCCATGCTGCTGGTGGCGGGCGCGCTGAATATGGCGTTTTACTTCATCCATGTGCTGCATACCAATCCGGGGATGAATCCGGAAAACACGCTGGCGATGACGGTGTCGCTTTCGCCCGCGCAATATCCAAAGCCCGAAGATCAGAGCCGTTTTTTCGATACATTGCTGGACAAGTTAGCCGTGTTACCCGGCGTCACCCATGCGGGTGGGAGCGACGAGGTTCCATTCCAACCTTCGGGCGACAATGGCGACTTTACCTACGACGGTCAGCCGGACAGCACGTCGGTGCATAATCCGTTTGCCGATTTTCACTATGTCACGCCCGGTTATTTTGCTGCGGTCGAGACTCCGCTGCTGCAGGGACGCGACTTTACGCGGCAGGACAGGGCGGATTCGCAGAAAGTGATCATCGTTGACCGCAGCACGGCGCAGAGATTGTGGCCCGGGCAGAGCGCGCTCGGCAAGCGCATCTCATGCTGCTTCAAAGGCGGCGATTTTATCGTGATCGGTGTCGTCGGGGATGTGCTCTTTTCCGGGCCGGCCGCGAAACCCGGGTTGGCGTTCTATATGAGTGAGGATCAGGTCCCGCAACCGCAGCTCAGCTTTGTTCTTCGTACGCACGGGGACCCGATGGCGCTGGCGGAGGTCGCGCGGCACGCGGTGACCTCGATTGATCCGGGGCAGGCGGTGTCCAACATTACGACGCTCACGGCCCTGGCGCAGGAGTCAATTGCCGGCCAACGAACCTCGACGACGATTACGGCGATTCTGGGTTGTCTGGCGCTGCTGCTGGCGAGCATCGGCGTGTATGGCGTGATGGCATATTCGGTGAGCAGGCGCGAACGGGAGTTCGGGATTCGCATGGCACTGGGAGCGAATCGCGGCAGCATTGTGAAGCTGTTGTTCGCTGGCATGCTGAGACTGACGATCGTTGGAATGCTGATTGGAGCCGGTCTTGCGCTGGCCATGCGGGCCGCAATGCAATCCGTGACCGGCTCGCTGCTCGGTGCAAACGGGACGAATCCGGGGGCCCTACTGCTCGCCGCGCTGCTGCTGTGCGTGGTGGCGGCGCTGGCCACGCTGGTCCCGGCGCGTCATGCGATGTATGTCGAGCCGATGCAGGCGCTGCGAACGGAATAGTGCTGGCCGCGCCGTGACGCGCACCGCGCCTTCCCGGCTCAGGCTGATGCGGCCCTCCCGATGGTCGGGAACAGGCTTGTTTGGCCGGAGTTTGCTTGTTGTTACGCAAGAGAAGAGTAATGGAGGATCCATGCAGACGCTGCTACAGGATGTTCGCTACGCGGTGCGACAACTCAGGAAGTCGCCGGGCTTCGCGCTGACCGTGGTGCTTACGCTGGCACTGGGCATTGGCGCGAACACAGCGCTGTTCAGCGTGATGAATGCTGTGCTGCTGCGCACGCTTCCGGTGCGGAATCCGGACCAGCTGTACTATCTGGCCCACGAGAACGGGCCGGACGGAACGAGCGACACGGGCAATCCGCCATACACCTATGGGATCAATGTTTACAACCGCCTGCGAGAAGACAAATCTGCCTTCTCGGATGTGATCGCGTATGTTCCGCTGTCCTTCGATACGACGGCAGTTCGCGTCGGGAACATACCGGAAGAAGTGAGGGCCGACGAGGTGAGCGCCAACTTCTTCTCCGCGCTCGGCGTGTCGATGGCTGCGGGGCAGTCGTTTGTTGT